>ERZ773076.226-NODE-226-length-31709-cov-63.157421_pt1 | contig 31709 bp, 29 predicted proteins | sample MGYA00580613_ERZ773076 | MGnify/ENA primary metagenome ERZ773076 (study PRJEB29015, sample SAMEA2738005) | human oral metagenome | biome: human oral; feature: human-associated habitat; material: dental | place: China | collected 2057 ...
ACCACGAACGACGGCACCCCGGCCTCGGACCTGACCACCTCCGCGTCCAGCCAGCGCAGCCCACCAGGACTGCCGAGGGCTTTGGCGAGGGCCTCCTTCGCCGCGAACCGCGCGGCCTGCGACTGGACGGGAAGCGCCCGCTCGGTCTCCGTGAGCAACCGCTCCGCCAGGCGGGGCCGCCGGGCCAGCATGGCCTCAAACCTCGCGACGACACACAGGTCCGTGCCGATGCCAACGATCATGCGCCCAGCCTATGGCTTAGCACTGGGGGTTACTCGACGGTCACCGACTTCGCCAGGTTGCGTGGCTGGTCGACGTCGTGACCCCGGAGGGTCGCGATCTCGCAGGCGAACAGCTGCAGCGGCAGGATGGCGGGCAGCGGCTGGAGCAGCGTGGAGACGCTCGGCAGCTCGATGAAGTGGTCGGCGTGGGCCCGTGCGGCCGCGTCGCCTGCCTCCGCCAGCACGATGGTACGGGCGCCCCGGGCACGCACCTCCGCGATGTTCGAGATCACCTTGTCCCGCAGCTGGTCGCGGCTGTATGGCGGCACCACGACGAACACCGGCAGGCCCTTGCTGATCAGGGCGATCGGACCATGCTTCAGCTCACCGGCAGCGAAGCCCTCCGCGTGGATATAGGCCAGCTCCTTGAGCTTCAGTGCCCCCTCAAGGGCGACGGGGTAGCCGACGTGACGGCCGAGGAACAGGATGGACGGGTTGTCCTTCAGCTGGGCGGCGAGCTCCAGCACCGACTGCTGGGCGTCCAGGACCCGTTGCAGTTCAGCGGGCATCCGCTCCAGCTCCGCGAGGACCCCGCCGATCTCGTCGGAGTACTTGGTGCCGCGCACCTGCGCCAGGTAGAGGCCGAGCAGATAACAGGCGATGAGCTGAGTGGTGAACCCCTTCGTGGAGGCGACCCCGATCTCAGGCCCAGCGTGGGTGTAGATGACCGCGTCGGACTCGCGCGGGATGGTCGCGCCGTTGGTGTTGCAGATCGCCACCACCTTGGCGTGCTGCTCCCGGGCATGCCGGATGGCCATCAGGGTGTCGGCGGTCTCGCCGGACTGGGAGATGGTCACCACCAGGGTGGTGGGGTCGATGATGGGGTCGCGGTAGCGGAACTCGCTGGCCAGGTCGACCTCGCAGGGAATGCGGGTCCAGTGCTCGATGGCGTATTTCGCGACGAGCCCCGCGTAGAAGGCGGTGCCGCAGGCGACGATGACAATCTTGTTCACCAGCCGCAGCTCCTCGGGGCTGATGCGGATCTCATCCAGGACGATCTCACCGAGCTCGTTGGTGCGCCCCAGCAGGGTGTCGGCCACGGCCCGGGGCTGCTCGAAGATTTCCTTGCGCATGAACCAGTCGTAGCCCTGCTTCTGGGCGGCGCTCAGGTCCCAGTCGACGTGGAACTCGCGGGTGGTGGCCGGGGTGCCGTCGAAGTTTGTCACGACCACGCCGTCCCGGGTCAGCTCGACGACCTGGTCCTGCCCCAGCTCAATGGCATCGCGGGTGTGCTCGATGAATGCGGCGACATCAGAGGCGAGGAAGCACTCGCCGTCGCCGATCCCGACCACGAGTGGCGAGTTGCGGCGGGCCGCGACGATCTTGTCGGGCTCGTCGGCGCTGACCGCGACCAGCGTGAATGCCCCCTCCAGGCGGGTGACCACCGCCCGCATCGCGTCGACCAGGCTGGCCCCGGCGACAACCTCGCGGTTCAGCAGCTGAGCTGCCACCTCGGTGTCGGTCTCCGAGGTGAACTCGGCGCCCAGCCCCTCCCTGAGGGCCGCGTGGTTCTCGAGGATACCGTTGTGCACCACGGCGATGCGGCCCGCGACGTGCGGATGCGAGTTCACGTCCGTGGGCGCCCCATGGGTGGCCCAGCGGGTATGGCCGATGGCGGTGCCTGACTCCGGCAGCGGGTCAGCCTCGATGGCCGCCACCAGATTGGCGATCTTTCCCGCCTTCTTGCGGGTGTAGAGTTCCCCTCCGGCGACGACGGCGATGCCCGCCGAATCGTAGCCGCGGTACTCGAGCCGACGTAGTCCGTCGATGACAACCTGCCGCCCATCGCGGCTTCCGAGGTATCCAACAATTCCACACACGTTGGCAAACTGTACATCAAAAATGCTCACTTCTTGACTTGAGAATTCTGTGACTTGTCTCGAAGAGACGTCGGCGCTGATGGCAGCTGTCTCTATGCCTCCCGCATGGACCTCTATGCTTCCCGCATGGACTTCTTCAATGTCTACGCCCAGGGTTTCGCCCGGGTGGCGGCCGCCACGCTGCCCGTCGCCGACTTCGATCCGGCAGCCAATGCGGAACGCACACTTCAGGTGGTGCGCGAGGCCCATGAACGTGGCGTCGCGGTGGTGGCCTTCCCGGAGCTGGGAATCAGCGGCTACGCCATCGATGACCTGCTGCTGACCGACTCACTGCTAGACGCTGTCCTGGACGCGGTGGTTCAGCTGTGCCGGGGAACCGCGGACTACCGGCCGCTGATCGCCGTCGGGGCTCCGGTCGCGCTGGGCAACCGCCTGTACAACTGCGCCGTGGTGATCCAGCACGGCCGGGTGCTGGGTATCGTCCCGAAGTCCTACCTGCCCAACTACCGGGAGTTCTACGAGAAACGCCATTTCGCGGCGGGTATGAACGATCTGCCGCTGACCGTCGGCATCCCCGGCTGGGGAGAGCTGATCCCCGTCGGCAACGACCTGATATTCACCGCCACCGACGTCCCCGGCCTCAAGGTGCACGCCGAGGTCTGCGAGGACATGTGGGTGCCGGTGCCGCCCAGCCACCTCGCTGCCCTGTCCGGGGCGACTGTGCTGCTGAACCTGTCGGCCTCCCCCATCACGATCGCGAGGGCGGCGGACCGGCGGGCGCTGGCCGCCTCCACCTCACAGCGCTGCCTGGCAGCCCATGTCTATGCGGCCGCGATGTTCGGGGAGTCCACCACGGACCTGTCGTGGGACGGGCAGACGATGATCCACGAACTCGGCTCCCTCCTGGCGGAAGGCGAGCGTTTCCCGGACTCAGCCCAGCTGACGGTCGCGGACGTGGACCTGGACCGCATCCGGCAGGAAAGGCTGCGCCAGGGCTCCTTCGACGACAACCGCCAAGGCCTGGACGCCCCGATGCCGCACGCCACCATCGAGTTCACCCTCGGCCCCCCATCCGGGGACCTGGGCCTGGAGCGCCCCATCGACCGCTTCCCCTTCGTCCCCGACGATCCCAGCCGCCTGGAGCAGGACTGCTACGAGGGCTACAACATCCAGGTCTCGGGCCTGGAACGGCGCATGCTGGCCATCGGCGGAGGAGACGCGGCACGCGCCCCGCGCCTATGCATCGGGGTCTCCGGAGGCCTGGACTCCACCCACGCGCTGATCGTCGCCGCGAAGGCGTGCGACCGCCTGGGCCTACCGCGCACCCACATCCTGGCCTGGACCATGCCGGGTTTCGCGACGACGGACCACACCCGCAACAACGCCCAGGCTCTCTCAGAGGCCCTCGGGGTAACCTTCGAGACCGTCGACATCCGGCCGATGGCCACGCAGATGCTGACGGACCTCGGCCATCCCTATGCGGAGGGCGAGGAGACCTACGACATCACCTTCGAGAACGTCCAGGCCGGCATCCGCTACGACTTCCTGTTCCGCGCCGCCAATCATCATGGCGGCATTGTCGTCGGTACAGGCGATTTGTCGGAGCTGGCCCTTGGCTGGTGCACCTTCGGCGTCGGTGATCACATGAGCCACTACAACGTGAACGCCGGGGTGCCGAAGACCCTCATCCAGCACCTGATCCGCTGGGTGGTCTCCTCCGGTCAGTTCGACGAGGAGGTGAACCAGGTGCTGGCCTCGGTGCTCGACACCGAGATCAGCCCAGAGCTGATTCCCGCGAAACCAGGCGAGGCGCCACAGTCCACCCAGGCGGCCATCGGTCCCTACGAACTGCAGGATTTCACCCTCTACCATCTGCTGCGGCATGGCCTGCGGCCCCGGAAGATCGCGTTCCTGGCCCACCACGCCTGGCATGACGCGGCGGCCGGCAGTTGGCCGGCGGGCCATCCCACCGGGGAGCGCCGCTCCTACGACCTGGCGGCGATCCGCCGCTGGCTGGAGACCTTCGTGCGCCGCTTCACGACGAACCAGTTCAAGCGCAGCACCCTCCCGAACGGCCCCAAGGTGGTACCCGGCGGCTCCCTGTCACCACGCGGCGACTGGCGGATGCCCTCCGACGTCGGCCCCCGCATCTGGCTGGATGAGATCGCCCGCGATGTCCCCACTGCCTAGCCACGCCTTGCGGACGACAATGCCCGGCATCGGTGAGGCCTACATGCCTGGTGCCAGTGGGATCATGGGCGCATGACGAACCTGTTCAAGCAGCCAGCCCTCGTCGTCGTTGATGTGCAGCGGTCCTTTGACGATGCGGACTACTGGGGCGTGCGCGACAACCCTGAATGCGAGGCCAACATCGGCAGGCTGATCACCCTGTGGCGCGAGCTTGGCTGGCCGCTGGTGTTCGTCCAGCACGATTCCACCGATCCGCGCTCGTCACTTCATCCGGATTCCCCAGGACATGAGTTCAAGGACGTGGTGACCGGCGCGCCTGACCTGCTGGTCCGCAAGCAGGTCAACTCCAGCTTCTACGGCACCCCCAGCCTTGACGCATGGCTCAAGGACCAGGACATCAGCCAGGTTGTTATCTGTGGCATCACCACGAACCACTGCTGCGAGACAACAGCCCGGATGGCGGGAAACCTCGGGTATGACACGTACTTCGTCATCGACGCGACCCACACGTTCAACCGCACCGCCCTGGACGGCACGAACGTGCCTGCGGAGACCCTGTCCTTGATCACCGCGGCGAACCTGCATGAGGAGTTCGCCACCGTCGTGACCACCAGCCAGCTGGTGGCACTCGCTGAGAGCTCAGCTCCTCCCGCTGAATGACATCCCGGTGCACGGCGCCAGGAGCCCCGGGAGCAGCGACAGACTGTCCGGCAACCGGGTCGTGGGGCCTGCTGATTCTCATTGAGCGAGGTGCCAGCGACACGGTCGGACCAGCTTCGCGACACCCTGCTAGCATTTCCTCGGTATGGCCTACCCCGACGGAGAGATGAAGTGTCCCGACCCTACGTGGTATTGCGGCGCGGCGCGTGGGCCTCGCTGGCAAACAACACCCAGATCGATCTCGACGAGGCAACCCTCGCCCGGCTGCGTGGCCTCGGCGACCCGACCTCAGCCGAGGACGTCGCCGAGATCTACCGCCCCCTGACCCAGCTGCTGCACCTGTACATAGCGAACGCCGGGAAGCTATGTGCCGACTCGAACCGCTTCCTGAAGCTGAAGGTGCGCCGCACGCCGTTCGTGATCGGCATCGCCGGGTCGGTGGCGGTCGGGAAGTCGACGACGGCCCGCCTGCTGCAAGAGCTGCTACGCCGCGCCCCCGGCAAACCGAAGGTGGACCTGATCACCACCGACGGCTTCCTGCTGCCTACAGCGGAGCTGGAGAAGCGGGGCCTGATGGACCGCAAGGGCTTCCCGGAGTCCTACGACCGCCGGGCGCTGCTGCAGTTCGTCATCGACGTCAAGTCCGGGGAGCCACGCGTGACCGCCCCCGTGTACAGCCACAAGATCTACGACATCATCCCGGGCGAGCGGGCGGTGATCGAGAACCCGGACATCCTGATAGTCGAGGGGCTCAATGTGTTGCTGCCCGCCCGGGTGGATGCGCAGGGACGCTCCGGGGCCGCAATCAGTGACTTCTTCGATTTCTCGGTATACGTGGACGCCGACGAGGCAGACATCAAACGCTGGTTCCTGGACCGTTTCATGGTGCTGCGCGACACCGCCTTCCGGGACCCGGAGAGCTTCTTCAAACGCTTCACCCAGCTGAGCCGCGCGGAGGCCCTGCAGTTCGGCAGCCACGTGTGGGACACCATCAACGGCCCGAATCTGCGAGAGAACATCGTCACCACCCGGGACCGGGCCACCGCGGTTCTCCGCAAGGGCCCGGACCACCGGGTACAGACGATCGCCATCCGGAAGGTGTGAGTCTCCCGTCGCTCAGATGGCCAGACGCGCCTTCACGAGCGCGGCCAGGCGCTCGGCGATCTCGCGGGCCTGGGCGTCAGTCGGGGCCTCAACCATGACACGCACCACCGGCTCGGTGCCGGAGGGACGCAACAGGACACGTCCTGTGGTGCCGAGCTCGTGGCTGGCATCGGAGACCGCCGAGGTGATCTCGGTGTCGATGCCGGCCCGGAGCTTGTCCACGCCCCGGACGTTGATGATCACCTGCGGCAGCTTCGTCATCACCGAGGCCAGCTCCTTCAGGGACTTGCCCGTGATAGCCACCCGCTTGGCCAGGTGCAGGCCCGTCAGCACACCGTCGCCGGTGGTGGCGAACTCATTCATGATGACATGCCCGGACTGCTCCCCGCCGAGGGAGAAGCCGTTGGCGCTCATGGACTCCAGCACATAGCGGTCGCCGACCTTGGTCTGGTCGATCTGGATGTCGTGCTCGGCGAGCGCCAGTTTCAGCCCAAGGTTGCTCATCACCGTCGCGACGACCGTGTTGGAAGCCAGGCGGTGGTCCTCTTGAAGGGCCAGGGCGAGGATCGCCAGGATCTGGTCGCCGTCGACGAGGTTCCCCTCGTGGTCGACGGCGAGGCAGCGGTCGGCGTCGCCATCGAACGCCAGGCCGAGATCCGCGGACGAGGAGACGACAGCCTTCTGCAGGTCCTCGGGATGGGTGGAGCCACAACCGGCATTGATGTTGATCCCGTCCGGGGACGCGTGGATGGCGGTCACAGACGCCCCGGCTGCCTCGAAGGCCGCGATGGCGGTCTCGTAGGAGGCGCCGTTGGCGCAGTCGAGGACGACGGTCAGGCCCGCGAGGGGTTTGTCGGCCCGCAGCGACTTCACCAGATGCTCCACGTAGGAGTCGACGGCCTGATGCTGATCGACAATACGCCCGACCTTGTCGCCGACGGGACGCTGCCACGACTCCCCCATCCGCTGCTCGATGGCGTCCTCGAGGTCGTCGTCGAGTTTCACGCCGCCGCGGGCGAAGAACTTGATGCCGTTGTCCGGCATGTCATTGTGGGAGGCCGAGATCATCACGCCGAGATCCGTGCGGTACTCGCCCACCAGGTAGGCGGCTGCGGGCGTGGGGACCACGCCCACCCTCAGCACGTCCACGCCTGCGCTGGCCAGCCCGGCGCAGACCGCGGCCTCCAGGAACTCCCCCGAGGCGCGTGGGTCGCGTGCCACGAGGGCCGTCGGCTGGCGCCGTCCGAACACCCCAGCCTCGCCGAGGGTATGGGCAGCCGCCACCGACAGGTTGAGAGCCAGTTCAGCGGTCAGTTCCTGATTCGCGACGCCTCGCACGCCGTCAGTTCCGAAGAGTCGAGCCATGGGAGCAAGCTTAGGGGGTAAGGAATCTACGTGCCGCCCCAGCGGTCCACACGTTCCGGCCGCGAGGGACCAGCTGTCCCAGCAAAGACCCACGTACCCATCACAGCTGCGGCCCGCGGCCTTGCCGGTCAGTCCCGTTTCCATTTGCGGATCTTGGCGGCGAGTTCCTCATGGAGGAATAGCTCTCCAAGAAAGTCCCCTCCCCGATAGACGTCTTTCATCAGCTTTTCCGCCGGAGCGCTCCGCTCGCCCGGCGCTCAGAGGATGACGCAGGAGGGCTCCTACCCCGGTGGGAGCCCTCCTGACTGGTGCGTGAGAATCAGCGCTTGGAGTACTGCGGAGCCTTGCGGGCCTTCTTGAGACCGGCCTTCTTGCGTTCCTTGACGCGGGCGTCGCGGGTCAGCATGCCGGCCTTCTTCAGGGCTGGGCGGCTGGCCTCAGCGTCGACCTCGTTCAGGGCCCGGGCGATACCGAGACGCAGCGCCCCGGCCTGGCCGGTAACGCCGCCGCCGTCGATGCGGGCGATGACATCGTAGGAGCCCGTGACCCCGGCCGTCGCGAATGGGTCCGAGACCAGCTGCTGATGCACCTTGTTCGGGAAGTAGTCCTCCAGGGTGCGGCCGTTGATGGTCCACTGACCGGAGCCCGGGATGATACGGACGCGGGCGATGGCCTCCTTGCGGCGGCCCGTGGCGGCTCCCGGCGCGATGACGGCAGGCCGGGCGGTCTCGCTGGACGCGGCTCCGGGGTTGGAGTCGGAACGGTAGGCAATCTCGCGGTCCTGCTCGTCGACGAACGGCTTGATCTCGTCGGCGGTCTCCTCGACCGCGGTGGTGGTCTCAGTCATCGAACTTCCTAAGCTCACTGGGCAATCTGGGTGATCTCGAAGGGCTGCGGCTTCTGCGCGGCATGCGGGTGCTCCGGGCCGGAGTACACCTTGAGCTTGCCGATGAGCTGGCGGCTCAGCTTGTTCTTGGGCAACATCCCCCAAACGGCGCGCTCCACCGCCTTGCGGGGGTCCTTCTCCAGCAGCTCGCCGATGGAGACAGCCTTGAGGCCACCGGGGCGTCCGGAGTGGGAGTAGCGCATATCATCGGTGCGCTTGTTGCCGGTGAGTGCGATCTTGGAAGCGTTGACGACGATCACGAAGTCACCACCGTCGATGTGCGGCGCGTAGGTCGGCTTGTGCTTGCCGCGAAGCAGCGTGGCGACCTGAGTGGCCAGACGTCCGAGAACGACGTCTTCAGCATCGATCACATGCCAGTTCCGGGCGATCTCGCCAGGCTTTGGGGTGTACGTGGACACAGCAACTTCCATTCGTTATCAAACACTTGAGAGGTCGCACACGCGCAGCCGCTCGACCTGTTGGATCGACGGCACGGCGCGCAACAGCTACCTATCTTATGCGCGGCGAGCGGCCGCGGTCAAAAATCACCCAGGCTCCGCTGCTATGAAGCGGTTCCAGGACCTCGCCCACCTGCATGAATCCCCGGTCTGCTTGTCTGAGGCTCTCAACGGCCGGGCGCAAAGCATCCTCAGCTCGGTCATCTGGGACTGGGAAGGTGCGAAAGAACCGTCGTGAACAACGTCTCTGCCGTCGATGGTCGTAACTCCAGTGGCGTCGATAGTCGTCATCCAAGTTCCTTCTTACGACTCTGGTGGCCCGGCAGCCCGTGCCGGAAGGCTGGAACACATGTCACAAACACTTCCACGACGCCTGATGGCAGCCATCTTCATCGCAGTACTGGCCCTGCTCAGCGCATGCAGCAGCCCGCCCACGAGCCCACCACCACCAGTGACCCCACCAACCGAGGCACATGAGCTCACCAAGACCGACATCGATGCCTGGCTCGACGGGAAGCTCACCGATGCCCTCGACAATGGCGACTTCCCCGGTGCCATGGTTGTGGTGGTCAAGGACGGCGAGATCCTCACCAGCCGAGGCTATGGCCACGCCACCATCGGCACCGATGCCAGCACTCAGGTGCCGGTGGACCCTGAAACCACTGTGTTCCGCTGGGGATCGATCTCGAAGATCCCCACCTCCATCGCCGCGATGCAACTCGTCGAACAGGGCAAACTCGACCTCGACACCGACATCGCCACCTACACCGATGTCCCGGTCAAGAAACACCACAGTGAACCAATCACACTGCGCCACCTGCTCACCCACACCGCAGGTTTCGAGGGAAGTCTCAACACTGGCAGCCCTGATCTCCAGCACATGCCGCTGGCCGACTACGTCAGACACAACCCACCCGTCTCCGTGTACCGCCCAGGCACCACCCCCGGCTATTCCAACTACGGCATCGCCCTCGCTGGATATCTCGTCGAAAAGGCCAGTGGGCAACCCTTCCAGGACTACCTCCGCGAGCACGTCCTCGCCCCAGCCGGAATGACCACCGCAACCTTCGAACAGCCCCTACCCGATGGCATGACCAGCCAGTTGGCAGACGGCTACTCCCTCGACGGTGAGCCTGTGCCCTTCGACGCCATGCCGGACAGCCCAGCGGGTGCGCTGAGCGGTTCCGGGGCCGATGCCGCCGCCTTCATGCTCGCCCAGCTAAACCGCTCACCCCAGCTCCTCAGCGCTCAGGGCTGGGAACAGATGTGGACCCCCGCTCTGACCGAGGACACACTGGGCAACCTCGCCAACTCCCCCCGCACGGGGCTCGGCTACTTCACCGGCACTCGCAACGGCCACCGGTTCGTCGCGCACAGTGGGGACCTGACTGGTTACCACTCCGAGTTCGAGATCTACCCCGACTCTCGGGTCGGCATCTTCCTCTCGGTCAACGGTGATGGCAACGCCTCGGCAGGCCTCGGCACGCACTTGAGAGCCGACCTCACCGAAGGCTTCGCCGACCGTTACTTCCCAACCGACAGAGTCGAGACCCCCCACCTGGAAGGCTCCGCCGAACGCGCCCACCAGGTCGCAGGCGTCTACTTTTCAAGCCAGTCGGTTCACACCACGTGGTTCTCCGCCTGGAGCACACTCGTCTCATCCAGCACCATCCAGGTGTTGGACAACGGCAACCTGCTCTACCGCGACAAACGCGACAAAGCAGACAAGGAATACGTGGAAGTCGCGCCCTGGATCTGGAAGGACCCGCACACCGACGCCACCCTCACCGCCCGAGTTGTCGACGGCAAGGTCGAGGCCGTCGGCGTTGGACCAGGACCAGCATCGGCTCTGCTCCCCGTCACCCCCACACAACAGGCCCTCCTCCCGGTGTTCATCGCCAGCCTTGCAGCTCTTGCCTTGGTTCTGGGGGCATGGCTCATAGGCGCCATCACGCGCCTTGTCCAGAACCGCCGCGGTCAATCCGTCCCACGCCTACCCTGGCCGGCCCGGATCGCCCGACTCGGCTCAGTGAGCGCCGCCACCGCCCTCACCGGATGGTGCAGCGTCTTCATGGCCGTGATGGGTAGCAACTTCGACCTGCTCGAAAACACACTCCTGCGCACCATCCAGGTGCTCCAATGGGCAGGAATCGCCGCCATCATCCCCGCAGCCCTCGACTTCATCACCACCATCAAGACCAGAGCTGGGTGGAAACGCACCACCATGGCAGCTCTCCTCCTGGCGGCGCTCCTGGCCACCTGCTGGTGGGCCATCACCGGCAACGCCATCAACCCCAACCTCGGATTGTGAGACGAGAGGATGCGCGGACAGATGGGGTCATCACGAGAATTGTCATGGTGCCGTCCTGGCAAGACGAACGACGAAGATCGCACTGGACCGTGCGCTCAAGGAGACCAACGCTGCCAGGAAGGCACCAGGATAACCGCAGTAGATCTCACCTTTCTGCGCGCCATCCACGGCAGATTATCCATCATGGTCCGACAAGGTGACGTGCTACTGGCCCTGGGAATCGCTGCGTTACCATTGCTCATCAGCCTCCTGACGGGTCTCCCCACGGCTCCCCTCGCTCCTGGAGCATGGGAGACCGCGGTGGTGCTCATGGCCCTGGGGGGACTGGCGCTGATCTGGTGGCGCAAGCACCCCTTGCTGGTCCAAGGAATCATCTTCCTTCTTGCCATCCCCTTCGTGTGGCTCTTTCCGGATGATCTGTCTGGCTCAGGCATCGCCCAACCGGTGATCTCGTTCTGTCTCGGACTCCGGCTGCCCCTGCCCCGGGCAACAGTTTTGCTGACCGGTCTGGCCTCAGTCATGGCGCTCATCACGATTCTGGTGAAGCAGCCGGACTGGCCCACCGGCATCACAGTGGTGATTGCCTATTTCCTCAGCTTCGTGGTGCCCATGCTCGGCGGAGCCATGCTGGCCAGCCGGACACGGCACGAGCAGGCCGTCAGGAGACTGGAGAGTGAGGAACACGAGAAGCGACTGGCGATGACCCTCCTTGAGGAGAGGCGACGTCTGGCAGGCGAACTTCACGACGTCGCAGCCCACCACCTGGCTGGGCTGGTGGTGCAGGCAGCCGCGCTCGAACAACTGATCGACCGGGACCCCACCCGGGCCAGAGACACGGCGAGACAACTGCGCGGCCTGGGGAAGGAAGCCCTGGCCGGGCTGCGTTCAGTGGTGAAGCTGCTGCGCCACGACAACCCGCAACAAGGGTTGCGTGACATCCCCGAACTCATCGATACCACACGCGCACTGGGAGTGCCCATCACCTTGCGCCTAGCCCAGGCACCCACGCTGCCCCCACTGAGCGATACCGCCGCGTACCGGATCGTCCAGCAGGCCATCAGCAATGCCATCCAACACGCTCCCGGTGCCACGATCCACGTCGAGATCGATGCTGAGGGGCTCCGGGTTGGCAATGGGCCGGGACACGGTGAAATCGGCCTCGGCAGCGGCGGCGTCGGCCTGGAGGTGATGCGGGAACGTGCCGCCGCCATCGGAGCTGCATTCGATGCCGGGCCCACAAGTACTGGCGGATGGCTGGTGCGGCTGACCTGGCCACAAGTGAGCGAGGAGGAGACATGATCTCTGTGGTGCTGGTGGATGATCAGGCCGTGGTGCGCACCGGGTTCAAGATGCTGCTGGAGGCCGAGCCCGACATCCAGGTGGTCGGTGAGGCCTCCGACGGCCGTCAAGCCGTGCAGGTCGTGGCCAGAACAAACCCGGATGTGGTGTGCATGGATCTGCGGATGCCCGCCGGGGACGGCCTGGAGGCCACGCACCGCATTGTTACCGAGCGGCAGAGGGAGACGCCTGCCGTGTTGGTGGTGACCACCTTCGACATGGACACCGACGTGTTCGGAGCCCTGGAGGCCGGAGCCGACGGATTCATCCTCAAGGACTGTGAGCCTGAGGAACTGGTGACTGCGGTACGGCGCCTGGCCGCAGGTTTCGGCTTGATGGATCAGGCAGTCACGAAACGGGTGATCGCCGAGTTTGCCCGCAGGCAGGCCACGATCCCCAGCACCGAGGCCACCCAGCTCCTCACCCCTCGTGAGCAGGAGATCATCACGCTGCTTGCCCGTGGCATGTCGAATGCGGAGATCGCGAGCGAGCTGATGGTGGAGGTCAGTACCGTGAAGTCCCATCTGACCAGGCTGCTGCCCAAGATCGGGGCCAGGGACCGGGTGCAGGCCGTCATCTGGGCCCATCGCCACGGTCTGACCTGACACAGCGGCTACGAACTTGCAGGTTGCTCTCCGTCGGGCGCTGGGCATCCAGCGCCCGGCAGCCGAGACGCCTGAAGGATTCGCTGCCAACCATCGCCAAGGTCTCGACACTGTTCCTGCTCAAGCTCCGGAACCGGCTCGACCAACCGAAGGCGGACACTTCGCTCCCTCGTCCCTTTCAGGCATGATGACGCTCGAAATCCAGCAGGGCCTGCTTGACCGGCAATCCATATGCATAGCCGCCTAGGCTGCCATCGCTGCGAAGCACGCGATGGCAAGGCACGACGAGAGGAATCTGGTTGCGTGCGCAGGCGGCACCCACAGCCCGGACGGCCTTGGGACGCCCAGCCAGGGCCGCAAGCCCGGCATAGGAGAGGGTCGTCCCGCCAGGGATCCTGCGCATCTCCTCCCAGACTCGCTGGAAGAACTCGCTGCCCGGCTGGCACACGGCCAGCTCGTCCAATGCCGTCACATCGCCGGCCGCATAGGCAGCCAGCGCGGCTCGGACTGGGTGATCCTGTGGCGCTGGTGACAGCTGCCCCAGCGCATCGCCCTGCCAGGCCTTCACCAGCACCTCGTCCTCCACGATGAAGGCCCACCGGCCACCCGGTAGCTCCATGGTCAGTTCTTGCTGCACAGATAACTCGCCTCCGTCCACAAATGCATCACAGCGTAAGCACGCCAGGGCCGCCAGCTCTCGGCCCGGGCGCGTACCTCGCGCCCGCCCGCTACCCCGAGAGCGCGCCGTAAGACCAGGTCACCAGCAGGACAGGCGTCGGGATCGCCCAGGGCCCGCATGGCGATGAACTCCGCGGTCCACTCTCCCACCCCCTTGACCGCGAGCAGCCGACGGCGGACCTCACTCCGGTCCGCCTGCCCGTCCAACCGCAGGCCGGCCGCCAACAAGGCAGCCACCGCGTGCAGGGTCGCCGCTTTGGTCCGGGTCAGCCGTAGCTCTGCCCGGAATCTATCGGGCCCCATCCCGGCCAGCACATCCGGAGCAGGCGGGATAGTCCATCCAGCACCCAGTTCAGGCGCAGCCTTCCCGTAGGTGGAGACCATGCGCGCAGCCGCGGTCTTGGCGGCGGCCAGAGAAATCTGTTGCCCCAGGACGGTGAACAAGGCGAATTCCCCGCCATCGACGGCCCCCGGTATCCGCAGCCCGGGCCGTGCGGCAATCAGCTTTCCCACAGCGGGATCAGTTCCCAGCAACGCCTGCGCTGGCTGCGGGTCGGCATCGAGGGCCAGCCACCGCCGGACAACCGTCAGGGTTTCAGTCAGTGCCGACAGCCCCGGCAGGTTCACCTCAAGGTGGCCGCGCAGATCGACCGCCACTGTCGCAGTCCCCGCACCAGTTGTGATCAGGCGCTCTATGCGGTCCCCCACCGCCCGTTCCACACCAGGGACGATGTGGGCGGCCAGCGCAGCGCGCATCGCATCACCCGCAGCCGCCCCAGGACTAGGTATCCGCAACACCAGGCGGCACCGTCCGCCATCGTGGCGCTCCACCGCCGACGCACGTCGCAGCCGGGACGGAGCAGCACCGAACTCGGCCCGCATCACGGCATTGAACTGACGGACGCTCCCGAAACCCGCGGCGAACGCGATATCTGCCAGCTGCCAGCCGGTTTGATCCATCAGCGCCCGGGCAGTGTGGGCTCGCCGGCTTTGCGCCAGCTGCTGGGCGGTAGCGCCGACCTCCGCGACCAGCACCCGGTTCAGATGCCGCTGGCTGACACCCAGCCGCTTGGACATCGAGGCGATACCACGCTCATCGGCCTCACCATCGCGAATGGCCCGGATCGCGCATGCTGCCAGGTCTGCACGGTCGTCCCATCCCTTCATCCCAGGAAGCCGGTCGGGACGGCAGCGTCTGCACGCCCGGAAGCCAGCCGCCACGGCTGCGGCCGCGCTGGCGAGAAAACGACAGTTCTCCCGCCGGGGCAGCCTGGCAGGACACGATGGGCGGCAGTAGATACCGGTGGAGGTCACCGCAAGCACGAAATGCCCATCCCACGCCTGGTCACGACCGGAACATGCCCGGTAGCAGGCGTCTTCGTCAAGAGGCAGCAGACTCACCCTCCCAAGTCTGCCCGCGGCATAGGCATGATCTCTGGCGGGATCTGGACATGGCAGTAGTGAAATTCAGCCAAAATCCCTCGCCCTGTCCCTGTCACCTCCCAGCAAGGCACTAATGTTCATGTATGGCCTCAAAGTCGAGTATTCACGTAGCAATCAGTTCTCCCGACCAGATCCGTAATGTCATCCTCGTCGGAGCCAGCGGGTCAGGGAAAACCACCCTTTTCGAACACCTCTTGCGCGCCAGGGTGGAGGGGTATCGCGGCGAGAAGGACACCCCGGAGCGGGCGGCCTCGCTCACCTTGGCCTCCATTCCCGCCCGGGACGTGCAGATCAACCTCCTGGACGCCCCTGGACATCCTGAGTACGTCGGTGAGCTACGCGCCGGGCTACGCGCTGCCGACGCGGCGGTGTTTGTGATCCCAGCTGGGGAGGAGATCCAGCCGGCCACCGTCGCGCTCTGGGAGGAGTGCCAGGGAGTGGGGCTGCCCCGCATCATCGCCATCACGAAACTGGACCAGGGCCGCGCCGACTTCCTCACCATGGTCGAGGTCTGCCGCGACGCCTTCGGGGAGGGCGTCGTCGCGGCGCTGCTGCCAATCCGCGAGGGCGACCGCTCCACCGGCAACATCTCACTGCTGAACAAGCGCATCCACGACTATTCCTCCGGCACCCGCGTCTCCCGCGACGCCAATGAAGAGGAGACCGCCTACATCGACGAGCAGCGCTCCCCGCTGCTTGAGGCGATCATCACCGAGCTCCAGGACGAGGACCTCATGGAGCGCTACCTCGAGGGCGAGGAGATCGCCGTGGCCGAGGTGTACGAGGTGCTGAACAAGGCGATCATCAGCGCCCGTTTCTTCCCAGTGCTGCCCGCCCACACCACCAGCGACGTCGGCACGGAGGAGCTGCTGCGCTGGATCGAGAAGGGTTTCCCGGCCGCGAACACCACGACCGTTCCCGATATCGTCACCCTCGATGGCGAGACCCTGCCCCGCGCCACCTGCGACCCGGAGGGTCCCCTCGTCGCGCAGGTGATCCGCACCACCAGCGACCAGTACTCGGGACGCCTATCGCTGATACGGGTCTTCTCGGGCACGCTGCGCACCGACGACGCCATCCACGTCTCGGGCAGGCGCGAGTTGTTCGGCGAAACCGAGGATCCGTCGCACCCCGACCACGACGAAAGCGACAAGGCGGGCCAGCTCTCCGCCCCCATCGGCCTGGAGTTGGTGGGCAAAGACAAGGCCATCGCGGGTGAGATCGTCTACGTGGCCCGCCTGGCCAAAGCCGAGACCGGGGATTCCCTGTCCAGCCCGGATCGCCCGGGTGCGATCCGGCCCTGGCGCGTCCCGCAGGCGCTGCTGCCGGTCGCGATTGAGGCCGACACCCGGGGGGACGAGGACAAGCTCGGCGGCGCACTGCAGCGGCTGGCCGTGGAAGATGTCACCGTCAGGCTGGAACGTCACCCCGAGACGGACCAGCAGCTGCTCTGGACGATGGGGCAGGCCCACAAGGAACTGCTGCTGGCACGTCTCAGGCAGCGCTATGGGCTGAGCATCCACGAGGTCCCGGTCAAGGTGCCGCTGCGGGAGACCTTCATCGCACCGGCCAAGGCTCAGGGGCGTCACGTGAAGCAGTCGGGCGGCCACGGACAGTACGCGGTCTGCGACATCGAGATCACTCCCCTGGAACGCGGCGCAGGATACGAGTTCATCGACAAGGTGGTCGGCGGCGCTGTTCCCCGGCAGTTCATCGGGTCGGTGGACAAGGGCATCCAGACGCAGATGGCCAAGGGCACCCTGTTCGGCTTCCCGATGGTCGACATCGCCGTGACCCTGTACGACGGCAAAGCCCACTCCGTGGACTCCTCGGACATGGCCTTCCAGACCGCGGGAGCCCTGGCCCTGCGTGAAGCGGCCACCGAGAGCAACATTGGGGTGCTGGAGCCGGTGGACCGAGTCCGGATCACCGTCGGCGAGGCCCTGCTCGGACCGGTCCTGACGGACCTGGCGGGCCGCCGCGGGCAGGTGCTGGGCAGCGACGCCGACACCGAGCACCACGCCATCATCGACGCCTTGGTCCCGCAGCTGGAATTAATCAACTACCCCATCGACCTGCGCGGCCTGGCGCAGGGCACGGGTAGCTTCACCCGTGAATTCCACAGCTACGAGCTCATGCCTAGGGAGCTCTGGCCACAGAAGTAGGGCTCCCCACCGCCCGGGGACACTACGGCCCAGCCCGTCCGGGACCTCCTCCACACGCAGCCCTGAGCGCCGCTGGATGATCCAGCGGCGCTCAGGGTGTGAAAAGTCTGCCGGATGGGTCAGATGGAGTGCAGCGGCCGGTCCCAGGGAGCCAGGTTGTTGCGGTCCACGATCTGCTTGCCGAACGGCGAGCAGGTGACCGGGATCATCTTGAGCGAGACGACCGCATTCACGATCCCGACGATGGTGATCGCCTGGGCGACGGCGGCGACGATGTGCCCAATGGCCAGCCACCAGCCGCAGAAGATGAACCACACGATGTTCATGGCATCGCTGCCAACCCCTGCGTCCGGCCTGCGGATCACAGCTTTCCCGAAGGGCCAGGCGACGTAGGCAGCCATCCGGAAGGCGGCCACGCCGAACGGAATGGTGATGACGAACACGCAGGCGATGACTCCTGCCAGGAAATAACCGATGGCCAGCCAGACACCGGCGAAGAGGAACCAGATCAGATTCAGCAGGGTGCGCATGGACTCCAGGATAAGGATTCCCGGCTCACACGGCCTCAGGTATCCCCCTGAATCCTCTCCTGTTCCAGCAGCCTTCGCCTGGACACAAAGGTGTAGGTGACCGGGTCGAACTCCGCCTCGCCGCCGAAGGCGGTTTCCATGACACCGGCGGCGGCCAGGTCCGCGGGAGTACCCGTGCGCATGCCGTCGCCTGCCCCGGCTACCCAGAGCTGGTCGGCGTGCCGGGCCGCCACCTCGACGTCGTGGGTGCAGACCACCACGGCGAGGCGGTGGTCATGGGCCAGGTCCTGCAGCACCTCGAACACCCGGACCCGGCCCGGGGGATCCAGGAACGCTGTTGGCTCATCGAGCAGCAGCAGCCTCGGCTCCTGCGCGATGGCGCGGGCGATCATCACTCGCTGCCGCTGCCCGTCGGACAGCTCCCACAGCATCTGGCCTGCCAGCTGGCCCACGCCGACATCGTCCAGGGCAGACATGACCGCGGCGCGGTCCGTGGCCCCAAGGCGCCCAGACCAGCCGGTGTGGGGATGGCGGCCGAGCGCGACGACGTCGAAGACCGTGAGACGTCCCGGATCCACCCGGTCGGTGAGCACGACAGCGACCTGCCGGGCCACCTCGTCGCGTTTCATCCGGCTGATCTCCTGGCCAAGTAGCTTCACGCTCCCTGCAAGCGGCGGCTGCAGTCCGCTGATGGTCCGCAGCAGAGTGGATTTGCCCGCCCCGTTCGGTCCCACCAGTCCGACCAGCCCGCCTGCCTCCAAGGTGGCGTCGAGTCCCGTGAGGACTGTCCGGACCCGCCGGTGGGTCCGGTACCCGACGGTGAGTCCCACCAGTTCCAGGACGTTCACAGGGCAAGCCTCCTACGCTGCAGCAGGATCCAGATCACCACGGGCGCACCGAAGGCGGCGTTGATCGCGTTGAGTGGCAGCACGCCGTCCCCGGAAAGGGCGGCGATGATGTCAGCCAGCAGCGCCAGCAGCGCACCCACCAGGGCGGTTGCGGGAATGAGGATACGGTGGTCAGAGGTGTTGAAGATGCCCCGGGCCAGGTGGGGCACGGCGATGCCGAGGAACTGGATCGGCCCGCAGAAGGCGGTGACGGTTCCCGCCAGCACCGAGGTCAGCGCTATCAAAGCGGTGCGCATCATCGTCAGGCGTAGTCCCATGCTCTCGGCGTAGCGTTCCCCCAGCAGCAGGGCGTTGAGGGGCTTCGCCAGCGTCAGGGAAGCCAGCAGCCCGGCCCCGATCACGAGGCTGATCAGGACGAGGTTCCCCCAGGTCACCCCGCCGTAGCTGCCAAAATGCCATCGCGAATAGGCCGCGATCAGCTGGGGGGTTGAGAACGACATCATGACGCTGACGCCCGCCGACACCAGGTAGCCGATCATCACGCCCACCAGCAGCAGCGTCACGGCGGAGCGCACCACTCGTCCCAGCAGCAGTACCAGGGACATCACGGCTCCCGCCCCCAGGGCGGAGGCGACGATGACTGCCAGGTCACCGCCAATCCCAAGCCCAGCGGTCAGGAAGGCCGCCCCTGTACCACCGCCCACCAGGATCACCCCCGCCACGCCGAGGGATGCGCCGGAGGAGATGCCGAGGATGAAGGGATCGGCCAGTGGATTGCGGAACAGGGTCTGCATCGCCAGCCCGGTTGTCCCGAGCGCGGCTCCTGCCAGACAGGCGGTGATGGTACGCGGTAGGCGCACTGAACCGACTATCAGCTGGGCGATGGGCCGGGTGGGCTGACCGGTCAGCACCGCCCAGACCTCCTGGAGGGTGATCTGGGCGGGGCCGAGCAGCAGGCCCGCAGCCACCGCCGCCACCAGGGCAGCGGCGAGGACCGCGAACCTGACCGGGTGACGCATCAGGCCGGCAGCTGCTCGTAGAAGGTGAACTCCTGGTCGGTGAACAGATCTGGATGAGCAACCTTGGTGAGGTCGCGAAGAACCAGGTCGGGACGCACCACGCCCAGCTGCCAGTAGTCGTTTCCGCCACCCGCATTGATGCGCTTGGTTGGGTTGTAGACCCGGCCGTCCTTAGCGCCCTTGATGGTCGCCAGGTTCGGGTCCTCGGCCCCGATGGCGGAGATGGTCTGCCATTTCTTCGTCATGTCGGCGTTGACCCAGATATCGGCCTGCGCCCCGGCCTCCAGCATCGTCTCGATCTGGGCGGGATCGCTGCCGCTGGATTCGTCGTCGGCGAACACGTACTTCATCCCGGCATCGGCCAGGAACGCCGCCAGGTAGCTTCGTCCCCCGGCCCGGTACCACTGGCCGTTGAAGGGGGCACCGGCTATGACGCTGGGCCGGTCGGTCGCCTGCTGGGCCTTCTCCTTGACAGCCGTGTAGTCGGTTTCAATCTGGGTGAAGACCTGGTTGGCGGTGCTCTCGGTGTTGGTGAACAGCGCCGTGAACTTCAGCCACTCGGCACGGCCGAGTGGAGTGTTCTCCAGCCATTCAGCGTTGCCTACCACAGGGATCCCGAGTTCCCGGATCTTGTCATAGGCCGGATCTGGGGTACCGCTGGAGAAGAACACGTCGGGCGTTGCGGCAGCCACGGTCTCCACGTTCATTCCACCGGACTCGTTCCCGAACCCGGTGATCTTGCCCTCGGCAATGCGCTTGACGATGGGATCGGACCAGACCATCGCCGGCGACTCCACCGCGGCCAGGGAATCGGTCACATTCAGCAATTCGAAGGCCGGCAGCTGCGTCGTCGATGAGGTCGCTGCCCGATGGACGGGGATGCTGATGCGTTGTGCGCTCGCAAGTTCGGCGGGCAGCTCGGGGCTGGCCCCGCACTGAACGAGCACGTAGGTCTCAGGTGAGGCACCCTGGACGGGTTCCTTGACGGTCACGGTCTTGTAGGAGCCGTGATATTCCACCGTGACACCGGCGGCTTGGGTGAAGCTTGCCTTGTCGGGGAAGTAGTCGGCATTAGCATCGTACTGGGTGACGCAGCCATCACTCCCACGCCCGGTGGGGCTTGCGGAGGGGCTCCCATCACCTGTTGTGGCCGACTGGGAGCAGGCCGCCAGCGGCAGCAGCGTGACGGCAGCGAAGGCTGCGAGGGTTCGGGTGAATTCCACGTTGATCACCAATCCTGGATATCGCGTCCTTTGGGATGGTCATCGAAGGCAGTTCCTGACTTCCCCACGCAGGGGTCACAGTGGCGCGACCGTTCCGGATTCACACCGGATTCCTGCGCAACGAGACTAAGCGAGAACTTACCTTGAGTTGCCCGGCCAGGTCTAGGTATCACGGTTATCATCGCGGGGTGAAACCGTCTCGTCCTCAGCGCACCGTGGTCAGCTTCGTGCGTCGCAGCACCCGGATGAACGATTCCCAGCAGGCCGCCTGGGACCGCTACCGGGACCGTTTCATGGTCGAGGTGCCGGCGGCTGACATGGACACCTCGATCGCCGACGACGCCCATGTCGACTGGGACGAGGTGTTCGGACGGCGGGCGCCACGCATCGTGGAGATCGGCTCGGGTAATGGCGACTCGCTGGTTCCCATGGCCAAGGCGCGTCCGGAAGCCGACTTCGTGGCTTTTGAGGTTTTCCCGCCCGGGGTGGCCTCCACGCTGGGCCGGCTGGGCCGCGAGCAGGTCAGCAACGTGCGTATCGTGCCGGCCAATGGTGCTCAGGGTCTGGCAATCTTGTTCGACGATGCCTCGCTGCAGGAGTTGTGGACCTTCTTCGCGGATCCGTGGCGCAAGGCCCGCCATCACAAACGACGTCTGGTCAGCACCGGTTTCGCCGATCTGGCGGCGGCGAGGCTCCAGCCCGGCGGGATCTGGCGACTCGCCACCGACTGGGAGGACTACGCCCTATGGCAGCGCCAGACCCTCGATGCCCATCCCCGCTTCGAGAACATTCACGGTGGCTGGGCACCACGCTATGAGGAGCGGCCCGTCACGAAATACGAGGCTAAGGGGCTGGCCCAGGGCCGCAAGGTTTTCGACCTGGCCTACCGGCGACTGCCATGACGCGGCTGCGTATCGACCTGGCCTACGACGGTGGCAGGTTTCACGGCTGGGCTGCCCAGCCCGGTCTGCGCACGGTCCAGGGAGTGCTGGAGGAGTCGCTGGGCAGGTTGCTTCGCCTGGACCCGCCGCCATCGTTGACTGTTGCGGGGCGCACGGATGCCGGGGTGCATGCCCGCGGGCAGGTGTGCCACGCCGATCTGGAGGGCACCGCCCCGCCGGCGGACCTGCTGCGGCGGCTGCGCCGCATCTGCCCCGACGACATCGCAGTCCGCGACGTCACCGAAGCCCCCGAGGGTTTCGATGCGCGGTTCTCTGCCATCTGGCGTCGCTACTGCTACCGGCTGATTGACTCCGAGCAGACACCAGATCCGCTGCTGCGCACCCAGGTGGCCCAGCTCAGGCATCCCTTCCACCTCGGCACCGCCCAGGAGGCGACACGGCTGCTGACGGGGCTGCGTGACTTCGCCCCGTTCTGCAAGGCCCGTCAGGGAGCCACCACCATCCGGGAGCTGCGGGAGTTCTCTGTCTCCCAGCGCGTCGACGGGGTGATCGAGGTCCATCTCCTGGCCGATTCCTTCTGCCACTCGATGGTGCGGGCCCTGGTTGGCGCGCTGACCGTGGTCGCTGGGGGCCGCAGGAATCTGGCCTGGCTGGAGGAAGTCGCCGCCAGCGACCATCGCTGCGGCCAGGTGCCGCTGATGCCTCCCCATGGCTTGGTGCTGGAGGAGGTGGGCTATCCCGCTGACGATCAGCTCGCAGAGAGGGCCAGGCAGGCCCGCGCCCGCCGGAGCCTGGAGGAGACATGAGCCACTATTTCACCAACGACGACTCCCCCATGGTCACCCGGGAGATCCGGGCCACGATTTTCGGACGGAATCTCGTCTTCACCACCGCGAACGGGGTGTTCTCGGGCTCCCGCCTGGACCTGGGAACGTCAGTGCTGCTGCGCAGCGTCGAGGCACCGCAGTGCGGGCACCTCCTCGACCTGGGCTGCGGTTTCGGGCCCATCGCGGTGGGGTTAGCTGCTGCCAGCCCGGGGGTGACGGTCGATGCGGTCGACGTCAATGAACGGGCGCTGGCCCTGACCCGTCTCAATGCGGAGCGTGCCGGGGTGGCCGGCCGGGTGAGGACTTTCTCGCCCGATGACGCCACCTATGACGAGATCTGGTCTAATCCGCCGATCCGGATCGGCAAGCAGGCTCTCCACGACCTCCTGCTCACCTGGCTGCCGCGACTGAAACCCGACGGTGCCGCCTACCTGGTGGTGGGCAAGAACCTGGGGGCGGACTCCCTGACGGCCTGGCTGACCAGCCAGGACTGGCCCGCGAGGAAACTGGCCTCCGCCAAGGGATTCCGGGTCTTAAAGGTCCAGCGCAGCGACTCGCCAGCCTGATCCATCCGGCAGGCACCCGCGAGGCTGCATAGGATGGAGCAGACCTGCGCGGCCCGGCCGCGCGTCCCCAACCGAGGAGTCTCGATGACCTACGTCCTGCCCGATCTCGACTACGACTACGGTGCCCTGGCCCCCCACATCGCTGCGGAGATCATGGAGCTGCACCACGACAAGCACCATGCTGCCTACGTCGCCGGGGCCAACACCGCGCTAGAGCAGCTGGCCGAGGCCCGCGAGTCAGGTAATTTCGGCGCCATCAACAAACTGGAGAAGGACCTGGCCTTCCACCTGGGCGGCCACATCAACCACTCCACGTTCTGGAAGAACATGTCTCCGGATGGCGGCGGCCGTCCTGAGGGTGAGCTGGCCGCAGCCATCGACGAGTACTTCGGTGGTTTCGAGGGCTTCCAGAAACAGTTCAACGCAGCCGCCAACGGCATCCAGGGGTCCGGCTGGTCGATGCTGGTCTTCGACACGCTGGGGCGCCGCCTGAACATCAACCAGTTGTACGACCAGCAGGGCAACCTGCCGGCCGCGCAGATCCCGCTGCTGCAGCTGGACATGTGGGAGCACGCCTTCTACCTGCAGTACAAGAACGTCAAGGGCGACTACGTCAATGCCTGGTGGAACGTCGTCAACTGGAAGGACGTCGCCGAGCGGTTCGCCAAAGCCCGGGCCTTCGCCGCCTGACCCGATGACGATGGCCCCGGCAGCTCACTCAAGATTGCCGGGGCCATCGTCATGTGCGCTTCCGGGCTCAGCGGCTTCAGTGCCTGTTCCAGCACAGAAAATCCCCTGTGGTTTCCGGTGCCGGCGTACCTGTTCTTTTGGACAGGCAACACTGTTCTCACGGCTGGGGCTTAGACGGAACAAAGTCCGCGAGGCTGGTGCTATGAAAGATTCGACGAACAACTCCGCATCATCTGCTGAGAAGGAACGAGTACTGGCGGCACTACAGAGCCTGGTGGACGAAGACTTCCCAGCAGCCTTGGCTACAGTGCGTGATCCCCAAGGCAACACCACCAGCGCAGTCGCAGGTGTAGGAAACCTGGAAACCAGCGAAGCCCCACCCCTCGACGGCGAAGTCCGCATCGGCTCCAACACCAAAACCTTCGTAGCAGTGGTGACCATGCAACTCGTCCAAGAAGGCAAAATCACCCTCGACGAACCCATCGAAACCTACCTCCCAGGCCTACTCCACGGCGAAGGCATCGACGGCGCCAAGATCACCGTCCGCCAGCTCCTGCAACACACCAGCGGACTACCCGAATACACCGACACTGTTCCTGGCGAGACCGATATCTTCCAGGTCAGGGATAACTACTACTCATCCAGGGACCTGATCGATATCGCGCTGACCCATCCCGCAGCCTTCGAACCCGGCAGCCAGTTCAGGTACACCAACACCAACTACATCGCACTGACGCTACTCATTGAGAAGGTCACCCACCGGCCCCTGGCCGAACAGATCACCCAACGCATCATCGAGCCCCTCGGACTCGCCCACACCTACTACCCGAACCCCGGAGAGGAAGACATCCGCAACACGCACCCCCACGGCTACCATCGCAACACCCCCACCGACGACTGGCAGGACATCACCCACATGGACCCCTCCTGGGCCTCAGGAGCAGGAGCCATGATTTCCACCCCCAGCGAACTAACCACGTTCATCCAGGCAACCTTCGACGGCACCCTCCTGAGCCCGGACTCCATCACCGAGATGCAGAAGACCGTCGATACCGACCACCCCGAGCTCGGGATGAACGGCTATGGCTTGGGCATTTTCAGCCTGCCTCTCAGTTGCGGGGGCGAGGCCTGGGGACATACCGGCGGCCTCTTTGGCTATACCAGCCAGAGCATGATCGGCCCCGACGGCACTGCTGTGGCCATCGCCGTCACCGCCATGCCGTTGGCGTTCGCCACCGGAGTCGCGGATATGGAGCCTATGCTGCAGAAGCAGAAGCTGATGTCCGACACCATCGACTCGCTGCTGTGCAACCGCTGAAAACAATGCCGCTCCACAGGACCGTGACCAGGACACACGACTGCGCCTGACCCACGACATATCCGGCTCACCCAGCTTGCTGCAGAATGCCGCCGCGACCTGCAGGTCGCGGCGGCATTCTGGGTCTCAGGGGTAGTTTGAGTCCCAGTCCACGATTGGAGAACTGTATGCGTATAGCACTGATCACCGGTGCAGGACGACGGGAAGGGCTGGGCCACGAAATCGCCAGGCAGCTTGGGGAGCGGGAATATCACGTGATACTGACCGCCCGTCAGCTGGGACAGGTCGAGCCTCTTGCCCAGGAATTGAGGAATTCCGGTCTGGGCGCCTCCGCGCTGAGCCTGGATGTGAGCGACGAGGCGAGCGTTACAGCGGCCGCACAGGATGTAGCCGCTGAATTCGGTCACCTGGATGTTCTCGTCAACAATGCCGTCATGATGGTGTCCTCAGGAACAATCATGGAAAAGGACCTGGCCGAGCTCAGCCAGGAGTTCGAGACCAACGTGGTTGGTGTCTGGCGCGTCACGAAACACTTCGTCCCGCTGCTCGCCTCGGGTGGGCACGGCCGGGTGGTGAACGTCTCCAGTGGGGCGGGTTCCTTCTGGGATCCGGACTATGGGCTGGTCAATTACCCGGGGTTTGCTCTCGCTGGTTCTGGCGATGCACCGATCACCGCTTATGGGCTGACCAAACTTGCGCTCAATGGTTTGACCATCAAGATGTCGAAAGACCTCAGAGGCGACCACATCCTGGTCAACTCGGTCTGCCCAGGAGTCACCGACAGCCGGGGAGTCGGCTTCGGACGTTCCGCAGCGGAGAGCGCCAAGGGAATCGTCTGGGCGGCGACACTGCCCGACGATGGGCCAACTGGATTGTTCTTCCGCGACGGCAAACAGCTGCCCTGGTAAATAAACCCACACAACGACAGAGGGATAAGAAATGCAGACCATCACACTCAGCACCGGCGCGAAGATGCCGGTGATCGGGCTGGGCGTCTTCCAGATGGACGACGCCACGATCCGCGACGTCGTGCCCGCCGCTGTCGACGCGGGCTACCGCCTAATCGACACCGCCTCGCGCTACTACAACGAGAAAGCCCTCGGCCAGACTCTCGACGAGCTGGACGTCCCCCGCGAGGAGCTCTTCATCACCACCAAGCTGTGGTTCAAAGACTACGGCCAGGGAAAGACGAAGGACGCCCTCAAGGTGTCGCTGGAGAATCTGGGCCTGGAGTACCTCGACCTCTACCTGATGCACCAGCCGTTCAGCGACTACTACGCAGCCTGGCGGGACATGGAGGAGGCCATGTCAGAGGGTCTGGTGAGGGCCATCGGCGTCTCGAACTTCTACCCGGACCGCTACCTGGACTTCGTGACCCACGCGGGAATCATCCCGGCCGTCAATCAGCGGGAGACCCACCCCTACAACCAGCAGATCGAGATGCAGGAGCTGATGGCCGAGTACGGCACGGTGCTGCAGGCCTGGGGTCCACTCGGACAGGGCAACACGGCGGTCCGAGAGGATCCCGTCCTGGTGGGAATCGCCGAGGCGCACGGTGTAAGCGTCGCCCAGGTGATCATCCGCTGGCTCATTCAGCGCGGCGTAGCTTTGGTCGCCAAGTCCACCCACGCGGAGCGGCTGCGCGCCAACCTCGACGTCTTCGGTTTCGCCCTGTCCGAGGAGGAGATGAACGCCATCGCCGGTGTGGACAAGAAAACCCCAAACGCGGGCTTCACCCACCAAGACCCCCGGATGCTGCAGGCACTGCTGCGCCTGGAGTGACAGCGGTCTGACAAAACTGCACGGCTGCCCGGAGAACCTCCAGCTGACTCCAAGAAGATAGGGCGTCGGCAGTCCCGCTCGCACTTCGCGCAACGGCCAAAGTTGACGGGCGGCATCGGGCAGCCTGCAGTTCTCGCGTCGCTAAGGGGAAAGATCATCTCCCCCTGCCTACACCATGCCGTGGTTCACATCAATTATTCTTCGTGAGACACAAGCTCAAGTTTTTCTCTTGCCGGTTTTCCACCGGGAGATGAAACGATTGACAGTGCATCAAGAACGGATATCACAAACCCAGACCAGGAGCAACAAGATGTCTGATGTGAACGTCACTCTAGTCCGCCGTCTATACGAATCAGGGATGGCTCCCCAAGTTGTCGCTGAGATCGTCGCTGATGATCTCGTCTGGGATATCACGCCCGGGGCCCCATGGGGTGGGGTTTATCGCGGCTGGCCCAGTGTCAATGCCGACTTTTTCGGTCAGCTTCTTCCCCACCTGGGATCATTCAAAGCCCATCCGGAAAACTACTACGGCACGGAAGGAACAGATCGCGTCTTCGTGACTGGCTATTACATAGCTGAGCGACTCTCAGGCGGCGATCCGGTTCATGTCCGGTTCACTCATGAATGGACCATCCGCGACGGCAAACTGGCTGCTCTCAGACAGACTGCAGACTCCGCCACTCTACGTGACACCATCGATTCCTAAGGAGGAGAAACACATGCCCACAGTTCTGATGCTCATCACAGCAGCAGATCACTGGACGCTCGCCGATGGCACTCAACAGCCCACAGGTTTTTGGGCAGAGGAAGCGCTTGGCCCCTACGAGGTTTTCAAGAATGCGGGCTATGAGCTCGTAGTAGCCACGCCAGGCGGAGTCACACCGACCGCAGATGCCCAAAGTCTCTCAGCAGACTTCAACGGCGGCGAGGAGGGCGCCGAACGCATGCGCAGGGCTCTGGCCTCTGCGACAGAGCTGAAAGAGCCGATCGCAGTCGCCGATGTGGTTGCCGAGGACTACGACATAGTCTTCGTCCCCGGCGGCTGGGGTCCCATGGAGGACCTCGCAGTGGACAAGGCGTCAGGCAAGTTCCTGATTTCCTTCGGCGCAACCGGACGACCACTAGCTCTCGTATGCCATGGTCCGGCAGCGCTCTTGACCACAATCGACGAGGCCGGGCACTCGCCTTTCGAGGGCTACAGCCTCACGGGCCTGGCCAATACCGAGGAAAGGGCAAATGGCCTGGCGGACCGCGCGAAGTGGCTTCTGCAAGATCGCCTGGTGTCAGATCTACACGCTGATTACAGCGAGAAAGAGCCATTCCAACCGCACGTGGTGGTGGATCGCAATCTGTACACGGGGCAGAACCCGGCCTCAGCCACCCCGCTCGCTCAGAAAGTGGTCGATTCCGTCAGCTGAATTCTCTATTTCTCAGCAGTTCGGGTTCATAGGACAGTGACATGGCCTGCTGCCTCTGACTCAGGAAAGCGGAGGCAGCAGGCTCGCATACAGCGTGAACTCTTCGGAGGAGAGCTTTGAGGAACCCGTCATCCACTCAGTCGAACCTCGCGACGCAAAAACCTGTCAACCTCACATTGGATATTTGCCACAGCAGAGGATATAAATATATTGATTCGCTATCCCGGCGTGAAACCAAACACCACCACAACTCCACCACCCAGTTCACAGCCACCTCAGCCCTCTCGTTCACGAACTTCCCCGAACTGGCCCATCCTGACTGGATCGAGGCTGAGGTCCTGACGGTAGTCGGTGAGCAAGCGGCTACCCGTGTTCTGTCGGAGGCGATCCATGAACGCTTGACCACCAAGAAACAGCTGCTAGTGGTCCCTGGCGCTGGCCATGTTGACCTATACCATCGCAAGGATCTCATTCCCTTCGAGGAAATCAGCGCCTTCCTGGATAAAACACTGGGTTAAGCCATCAGTCAAGAAAAGAAGAAACTGAACAGCAGGGAGAGCTCGCCAGATTATAAGCATATCCACGAGTGATCTAAACTGCAGCAAACCCCTTGCCGCAGCAGGTATTTCACAACTATAAATAAGCCTCTACGGCATATCAGCAGCTCTCCCTACTGAGCCCCAACTATCCACGTTTCTGGCTCACCCTAAGAGTTTCTCCACCACCTAGAGAGGTTTCACAAAGTCTCAGTGAAAACGCCCGCCCCCTAAGGTCAAGATCTAGACTTCGCGAGGCGTTTCTGCTCATCCACCGGTAGAGCTTTAAACTCCCCCATAGCAGCTGGATCATGCCTCGGAACCCCTGCTTTCCGCGCATGCCTATACCATTTAGGTGTCAAAAACCAGGGAAACCAAATAAAGGCCCCAACTAAAAAAATCACTCCCGAGAGAAAGCCAAAAAGCATAAAAAACAGCCCCAAAAGGGGAGGCATAGGAGGCCGAAAAGCGCCGACCCCTAAGGTAAAAACGAACACTCCACCAAAAGGCAATGCCAGTTCAGGCGAAGACCAACCTCTGTAATTAGCAACAAATTTAGGCGGATTTGAAAATCTTATCCGCACTCCTTGCAAAAATATCAATCCACCAACAATTATCATCCCTATACGCGTGTAAAAATCACCAGAAGAAACCCCCTCGAGCAGAATCATCCGAATACCCCTTTCCACATGTCTTTGGTCCAGCTCCAGGCAACTTCTGCAACATCTGCTACACGATCCACCAGTTGGGATCATCACTCCACCCACAGCAGTACCAATTCCAAAACCGACAAGAGGTCCTCCCACCGGAATAGCAGCCCCTATACCAGCACCCACGAGAGCGGCAGTTCCCCCTCTCTAAGGTCAAGATCTGGACTCCGCGAGGCGTTTCTGCTCATCCACCGGTAGAGCTTTGAACTCCCCCATAGCGGCTGGATCATGCCTTGGAACCCCTGCTTTCCGCGCACGTCTATACCATTTAGGTGTCAAAAACCAGGGGAACCAAATAAAGATGCCAACTAAGAAAATCACGCCTGAGAAAACCCAGACAAACCATATAAGCAAGCCTAGCACCAATGGCAGATAGGGCAGAAGAGGGCCTAACCCAAGAGTGATGAGAAAGACCCCACCATATGGCATTGCCAGCGCAATAGACGACCAACCTCGGTAATATAAGACAAACCGAGGAATTGACTCCCTTCTGATCCTAATACCTTGCCAAAGCGCAAATAACCCAAATAGCACAAGACCGATGCTGATATAAATCGGCATTGATATAGATCCACTACCTTCCAACAGGATCATCCGAAAACCGACTTCCATAGGTCCTTCCCAAAGTTTGCCACATCACCACATCTATCTTTGCCCCAGTTCCACATGGCCTCCCCGCCGTCCGCGATGCGATCTCCCACGGTCTTACCGTCACCAGCTGGGATCATCATCACTCCACCCACAGCAGCACCAATTCCAAAACCGACAAGAGGTCCTCCCACCGGAATAGCAGCCCCTATACCAGCACCCACGAGGGCGGCGGTTCCCACCTGGCTTCCGGTCCGGACCGTAGCACTCTCAGCAGCCTTACCATTACGCTCGCTCTCCGATAGACCTGGCTGCTCCGAAGCTAGTTTTTCCTGAGCCTTACCATACTCACCGGCAAATGTCAGGCCAGTACCGAGCAGGAACAGACCACGACCGGCCATCCGTCCGAAACCCGAAACCCCCACACGACTCTGGCTTAATTTCTCAGCCCCAGACCAAACCACTTCCCGTTCGGGCCAGTCTTGGCGATCTGATACTGCACAGGACTGTAGGTCGTTGGTCTAGGCCCAATGAACGCCTCCCTCAAGGCAGCACCGAAACGCTCTAGATAAGTTGATCCCTTGGGAATTTTCTCCCAGAGCTTCCAATAGCGCATCGACGTATAATCCCAGGGGAGACTCGGATGGAAATCATGCCCGAAGAGCCTGAGGGTCAGATTCATCCAGGTACTTGTACTCTCGACTATACGCGACTCGCCAAGAGCGCCAAGTATAGAAAGATTAGCATTTCCTATATAGGGCATCAAAGTACTATTGACCCACGACTCAGACCTACCCTTGTTGTTTATGCCAGACAGCCCGCTCACACACTCTTCAACAGCATCTTTGTATTTCTGGGCTAGCGTATTTATCTCAGCCTGCAGCTCCCCCTCTCTCCTGACTTTTTCCTCGAGGTCAGACGATGTCACTGGCGGCGGCTCAGAGTTCACCGCCTCCGCTTTTTTAATTAAATCTACTCTTTGCCCTGACAAAGAAGCCAGAGTACTTGCAAAAACACCCATAACCACCGCTAAAGTGCTGGTTCCCATCCGCACGCATCCCGCTGATGCCACTGCCGGATCCAGCGATGAATAAAGCTGGTCTTGATGGGGCGTATGATAGCATGACATAAGCCCACGCCATTTTTGCTGAGCGTCAGTTACAGTCTCAGCGAATAAGTCGCCTCGTTTTCCGATATTCTCCGCTGATCTTTCAATGGATGCGGCATCCGGCCAATCCTGCAGTACCGTGAAATCAACAGTCATAGCGGCTTCCCATCGCTGATTTTGACTTCGTCGACCTCACGGGCAGCACGTTCATTTGTATCCGCAATCTCATGATCGCCACGCTGAATACAACCAACTGCTTGTCGACCACCTGAAGCAGCATTCCTGGAGGCTTAGTCAGAATCGGTGGCTGCAATAGTTAATTGACGTGTTGTGCGTGTCG
>ERZ773076.228-NODE-228-length-31490-cov-5.151201_pt1 | contig 31490 bp, 28 predicted proteins | sample MGYA00580613_ERZ773076 | MGnify/ENA primary metagenome ERZ773076 (study PRJEB29015, sample SAMEA2738005) | human oral metagenome | biome: human oral; feature: human-associated habitat; material: dental | place: China | collected 2057 ...
CCCTCCCGCTTGGTCGGGAAGACAGGCTCTGAGCGAGTGGCGCCGCTGCCAGGTTAGCGTCTTCGCCGAGGCGTCAACCCACACGAACCCCTGAAGAGCCTCAGATTACGGCCAGCAAATGAGCCAGTGTCAACTGACAAGACCCATCCCTATGCTGCGGATTGCGGCACCTGATGGAAGGGACGACGCCGTCTCACTGGCTTGCCTTAGCCTTCCTGGAAGCTCTTCCCTTCGCCTTCGCGCTCGTCGCGACGAGGGAGTCATATGACGGAGAGTGCCGCACGAGCGCAGCGGTGATGACAAGGACGCCCGCAAAGACAGCGAGGGATGTGAGCGGGGCGGCGGTCTCGCTCGCGGCCGCGTACCCCACCAGCGCGTAGCCCGCCGTGATGGGAAACACGTCCGAGACGCTTGAGCTCCCGACGAACAGGCAGGTCAGACTCAGTAGGAACGCGACACCGGCACCCACGGTGTACAACCCGCGCCTCCTCGTCGCCAGGACGATCACGGGCGTGACGGCAAGGTAGCACAGCAGCGACATGCCGCAGATCTGCCAGCAGGCCAAGCATATGCCATCCACCGTGACGCCATCGAGCCGCAGGAGAAGCATGCCAGACGCAAGCGTGAGCGTGAAGCTCGTGACCCCAAACAGGAGCGATACAAGTCCCCCTGCCAGTAACTTTGCGACGAGGAGCCTCTGAAAGGGCACCGGGATCGTCAGAATCGACTTCAACGTGCCCGCGCCGTACTCTCGATCGATCATATGCCCCCCAACGAGGGCGAGTGTCGCCGGGAGCACGAGCGTCGTGTTGTTGAACACCACCACGTAGCTCAAGAGGTCGAAGTACATCCTCTCCCCTACGCTCATGCCCAGATACATCTGGAAGGTCGAATATCCTACCGACAGCAGAACGGCGGCCAGCCCAGCAAGCAGGATGTTATCCCGCTTTGTCTTGGTCACCTCGCAGCAAAGCAGTCCTCGCAGGCTCATCTAGCACTCCTCCCTTCCGTATAGCACGAAGGAGACAACGGAAAAGGCCGCGCCGCCGCCCGCCAACGAGAAAAGTGCCACAGACGTCGGCAGGACGCGAGCCGCCAGCGACGCGGGCATTCCCGAGGGTGCGAAGCTGCCAAGATACCAGCGAAACTCGATGACCCGAGGCAGGCAGGCCGCGACCGGATTGGAGGTGGCTATCCCAGCGGCAAAGGCGTTGACGATGAGGATCCCCGCGATCGCATAGACGAGGCTTGCAACGACGCAGGCCACCTTGTTGCAGTGAGCGAGGAGGAACACGGCGACGAGCGGGAGGATATCGAGCAGGGCCATCATCCCGAGCATGAGACCTGATCCCATATAGACTGGAACGTTTTCAGGAAGGGCGCCGACGGCCAGGCCGCCTGCCAGAGTCGCGAGAAACATGGCCGCAGCATATGCGACTGCCAGGGCAAGCAAAACGCAGAGCTTCGCAAAGAGCAGCTGACCTTTTGAGACGGGGATGGACAACAGGTTCTTGAGGGTATCGTTGTCACGCTCCGCCGAGAGGAGCAGGGTTCCGACAATTCCAAGCGCGCAGGGCAAGAGAAGCAGGTAGCCGTAGAGGAACACAAGTCGAAAGAGCGCGTCGAAGTCTCCGTCCCGGCGGGAGGCGTACGCCGCCAGAACGATCGGAAACAGGCAGAGCAGCGCCAGAATGGCCTTCGGAAACGCCAGGCGCCTGAGCTTGAGGAGCTCACATCCCACGAGCCTAAGCAACTCCCTCACCTCGAGTTATGCGCTTGAAGTGATCCTCAAGACTCTCTTCGCAGGTGTGGGCCTCGCAAACCTCCAAGCCCCCTCGCACATACGCAGACACGACGGCAGCCACGGGCAGATCGAGGTTGTAGAGCCTGAGGCTGTGGTCATCCTCCACGGAGAAGCGCTCTTCACCGAAGGCTTCCTCCAAGATCCTGGCCGCCTGAGCGGCATCCGAGACGACGAAGTGGACGTTCTTTCCACTGGCTTGCTCAAGGTCCGCAAGGCTCTGCTCCTCGAGCAGCGTGCCCTGGTCGATGATGCCAATGTCATCCGCGAGGAGTGCGACCTCGGAGATGATGTGGCTGGAGAGCAGGATGGTCTTGCCGCGCTCGTCGCAGAGGCTGCGAATGTAGGAGCGGATCTCGGCTATCCCTATGGGGTCGAGCCCGTTGGTCGGCTCGTCCAAGATCAAGAGCTCAGGATCGTGCATCACGGCCAGGGCGATAGCGAGCCGCTGCTTCATGCCGAGGGAGTATTGGGAGAACAGCTTCTTGTCATTGTGGAGCAGGCCGACAAGACCCAGGGCGTCCTCTATCGCGTGCGCGTTGGGGATGCCCCGCAGCGTCGCAAAGATACGGAGGTTCTCCGTTCCCGTCAGGTTCGGGTAGAAGCCAGGCTCCTCGATGAGGCTACCGACCCGAGAAAGGATCTGCCGCTTGTTGCCCTCTAGCGGCAGGTCGAACACCCTCACCTCACCAGACGTGGGACGTGTCAACCCCAGCATCATCCTCATCGTGGTCGTCTTGCCCGCACCGTTTCTCCCCAGCAGACCATAGATGCGCCCTCTTCTTACGTGAATGTTCAAGTTCGCCACGCTCGCCTGCGTTCCGTAGCGCTTTGTAAGGTCTTTTGTCTCTATGATGCAATCCGACATGTTGGCATCCTCCTTTCCTGACATTATTCGCCCGCCACCTTGCCCCACCCTTGTCTCACCCTTGCATTAAGCTTGCATTTTCGGACTCCCCACACCGAGCTGATCTCCGCCTCCGCTTTGGTGCGCGCACGGAAAGGACAGGGTGAAGGTGGCGCCCTTCCCAAGAGCGCTTGTGACGGAGGCGACCCCGCCCATCATCGTCGCAAGCTGTCTGACGATGGCCAGGCCAAGGCCGCTACCCCTCCCGCCGCGTCCCTCGTCGCAGCGGTAGAGCCGATCGAAGACGTGCTCGAGGTCCCTCTCGGCTATGCCCACGCCGTCATCCGCGACAGAGAGCCGCAGAAACTGATCCTGCTCCGACACCGAGATCCTGATCTTGTTGGCCCGGCCATGGGACACGGCGTTCTGGATGAGGTTGTTGAGGATGCGCACGTAGCCCTCCCGGTCAAGAGTCGCGACGATCGCATGGTCGGGCATGTCCAGCTCATAGGCTATGTCTTGCTCCTCCCAGAGGGGCACCCAGTCGGCGACGGCCTCTAAGGTGAGTCCCACCACATCGACCGGCCCCATCTGCAGCGTCAGCTCTCCCGAGCTGAGCCTGGACCAGTCAAAGAGGGCATCAATGCGGTCCTTGAGATCGTGCGCCTTTTGCCGGGCCGTCTCCACGTACGTTTGCGCCTCTCCGTTGGAGACGATGCCCGCATGGACGGCGTCTAGGTAGCCGATCAGGGTCGTCAAGGGCGTCCTCACGTCGTGGGACAGGCTGGTCATAAGACGGTGACTCGCCTCCTTAGACTTGCGAAGCTCCACGAGTTGTGCCTCGTACCCCTCGATGACCTCGTTTACCTCGTACATGAGCGGGGCCGTCAGCTGTCCGGGCGCCGCGAGGATGCGACGGTTGCCGCCTGTGCCCCTCACGTCTTCCAGAATGCGCACGGCGGCAGCCAGCTGGCTCTTGATGCGAAGGGTCAAGGCGATGGCGCCGGCGGCGCACGCCACGGCCAGAACGACGACACAGCCTTCGATGACCCCCATCTGTGGTCATGCCTCCCCGCTAAAGCGGTAGCCGACGCCTCTCACGGTCTGGATATAGGAGGGGTGACTCTGGTCAGGCTCGATCTTCTTCCTCAGGCGGCTGACGATGGCCATGATGGTGCTGTCGTCGTAGGCGTATGGCTCACCCCAGACCTCCTCGTATATTCGCTGCTTGGTCAGGACCCTTCCCTGGTTTCTTGCAAGAAGCAGCAGCAGGTCGAATTCCTTCGGGGGAAGCTCGATGGGGCCGCCTGCCGTCTGGACGACACGCGCGCCGGGGTCGATGGAGAGGCCCGAGAAGCGAATCGGCGACTCGCCACCCCCCAGTCCACGATTGAGGCAGGTGTAGCGACGGATCAGGGCGAGGACGCGGGCCGAAAGCTCCTCTAGGTCGAAGGGCTTGGGCAGGTAGTCATCAGCTCCGGCACGCAGTCCCCTCACCTTGGAGGCGCCGTCTCCCTTTGCCGTCAGCATCAGCACAGGGACACAGCTTCTCGCGCGGATCTTCTCCAAGGTGTCGAACCCGTCAAAGCCCGGCATCATGACGTCGAGGATCACGAGCTGATAGTCTCTGCCCTCCATGTGCAAAAGGCCGGATTGGCCCGAATGACAGCAGTCAGCGTCCACCCCCGCCGCGACCAGTGCCCTTTGCACCAGGGCGCAGAGCTCCCTGTCGTCGTCTATGATCAGGACTCTGTCCATGCGCCTCTCCCATCTGCGCCGTTTTGTCCAGTATCTTCTCGCTGCGGCCCATGGTATCCTAGTCCCGCATCCAGGTCTGGGGCGACCACACGGTTTTCCCCACGGTTTCAGGGAGGAGCGTTGCCACACATGCAATTCGAGGAGCTGTGGAGGGACCTTGCCAATCTGGACGAGGTGGAGGCGCTTGCCTTGGGCGGTTCCAGAGCAAGCGACAGTCACGACGAGCGTTCCGACTATGACCTATACGTCTACTGCAACCCAATGCCACAGGTATCGGCAAGGCGTCAGCTGCTGACGCGACACTGCCAATACATGGAGATCGACAACCGCTTCTGGGAGCCAGAGGATGACTGCACCATGAGGGACGGTATCGACATCGATATCGTTTACCGGAACCTGGACGCCTTTGCCGAGGGCATTCGCGCCGTCGTTGACCTGCACCACCCGTCCAATGGGTACACGACCTGCAACTGGCACAACCTCATCCGCTGCAGGGTCCTGTACGACCAAGACGGCCGCCTGCGTCAGCTGCAAAAGAGGTATACCGTGCCCTACCCGCACGAGCTGAGACGGAACATCATCGACCGAAACCTGCGCCTGCTGACGGGAAACCTCCCGTCCTATGACCGGCAGATACAGAAGGCGATCAAGAGGGATGACCAGGTAAGCGTGGGGCACCGGACCGCAGCCTTTATGGAGTCGTACTTCGACATCGTCTTCGCGATGAACGGGCTGACCCACCCCGGCGAGAAGCGCATGCTCGCCACCGCGCTCAAGGAGGCCAAGGTCCTGCCTCGTGACTTCAAGCGCAACATCCAGCAGCTCTACTCAGACCTGCACACCAAGCCGGAAGCCGCCATGGACGACATCCGGCTGCTGGTGGACGAGCTCAAAAACTGCCTGTCGCGCGCGTAAAGGGCCGCTCGCCGACCGCGTCGACTTCTCCAATCCGGGAACATCTTTGGCTCTTCGGGGGTTCGTGTGGGTTGACGTCTCGGCGAATCGCGTCGCAACAGTGTACACAAGTGCCCCGAAACGGCGTCGAGAGGCCGTTTTCGCCAATCTGTGTACACTCCTGCGTCACCGCCCGGCGGTGAGGGCCACGCCACCGGGGCGGTGACGCAGCCACCAACCCACACGAGCTCACGAAGCCTCAGGTATCTGCGCATTTACATTGTTCGGGACCGAGGGGCCGCCGACTCGAACCCAGTCGTCCCAACCATGAACGTGCACGCCAGAGGCTGAGGTCCCCTGGCCCCTCTCCCACGGTCTATCCTGAGGCCGCAGAATTCTCTAGAGATTTTTGCCAGCATGTGAGTAGCAATTTCGGGGATGGGGTATAGGAAGGACAACGTAAGGCATAGCCGGGGTCACTTCGATGGACCATCGGTTCAAAAGGACAAAGGAGATAGAGCAATGAAGAAGGAACTCGTTCAGCAAGTCAATTCCTACGTCGCCAATCTTGGCGTAGTGTACATCAAGACCCACAACCTCCACTGGAACGTCTTTGGTCTGCAGTTCAAGGCAGTCCACGAGTACCTCGAGGCGCTCTACGACGCCTACACCGACAACATGGACGAGGTCGCCGAGCTGCTCGCCCAGAACGGCGAGACCCCCGCCGCGAGCTACAAGGAGTTCCTGGAGCTTGCAACCATCGATGACGTTCCCGCCAAGGCCTGGGCCGTCAAGGATGCCATCCAAACCGCTCTCGACGACATGACCGCGCTCAAGAAGCAGGCCCTTGAGATTCGTGACGCCTGCGAGGACGAGGACTTTGCTGTTGCCAACACCATGGAAGACCAGGTCGCTGCCTACAACAAGGAGATCTGGTTCATGAAGTCCATGCTTAAGTAGGCATAGCAGAGCCTTTAAGGTAACAGAGTCCCCAAGCAAAGTTCCGCAAGCTCCTCATAGAAGGGGCCATGCGGGCAGAAACCCACAAGTGAGGAGCTCACCATGTTCGAGCAGATCAAGCTTCCCTACGCCTATGACGCCCTTGAGCCCTACGTCGACGCGTTGACGATGGAGACCCACTACTCCAAGCACCACGCCACCTACACCAACGCCCTCAACGCCGCTGCCGAGAAGGCCGGTGTCGCTGGCCAACCCATCGAGCACGTCCTTTCCTCCCTAGACAGCATCGACGAGTCCCTGCGTAGCGCCCTCCGCAATAACGGCGGCGGATTCTATAACCACAACCTGTACTTTTCCATCATGTCCCCCACTCCCGCCGCTGAGCCTACAGGTGTGTTGAGGGAGAGGATCGAGCAGACCTTCGGCAACGTCGACGAGCTCAAGGCGCAGCTCAAGAACGCCGCCGTCGGACGCTTTGGCTCTGGCTGGGCGTGGCTTAACGCCGCCAATGACGGAACCCTGAGTGTCGCGTCAAGCCCCAACCAGGACAACCCCCTTAGCGAGGACCTTGGTGTCACCCCGATCCTGGGCATTGACGTTTGGGAGCACGCCTACTACCTGAAGTACAAGAACCTGCGCGGCGACTATGTTGACGCGTTCTTCTCGGTTCTTGACTGGGATGCCGTTGCCGCCAACTACACGCAGCTCTCTTAGACACAGCTTCCCTTATCATTAGGTATGGACCGGAGCAGGGATGGGGAACCTCGAGTGGCAAGCCTAGGGCCTCAAACGGTTTCCTGCTGGTTCCTGTGAGACGAGCAGACAAGGAGATCGGACGCCAACAGGGCGGACATTCTGTCGAGCCAGGCGGCAACGGGGGGCTACAACCACACGCGGCTCGCCCCGCGAGGAAGCCGCAGCCACTCTGGTCCTACTGGGAGGAGAGGCTGGACATGCCGATGGTGGTCCAGCAGAGAAAATAGTTTTAAATGAAAGGAGTTATAATTATGTCAATGGAAGACAAAATCGCCCAAGCTAAAGGTGCAGTAGAAGAAGGTGTAGGTAAATTAACCGGTGACAAAAAAGTAGAAAAAGAAGGGGCTGCCGAAAAAGCAGCTGCAAAAGTCAAAGAATTCGCTAAAGATACTAAAGATGCTGTAGAAGGAACTATTGATGGTATCAAAAAAGCACTGTAGATAAAGATAAGGAGTAACTCTAAGGGAACTGCGATGGGAGTCATAGACCATGCCCCTTTCTCCGCAGTAGGCCCTGCAATCGAGTGAGTTTTGGGAGGCTTCGTAAGCTCGTGTGGGTAGAAATCACGAAGCCTCCCATAAGAACGGTGAGTTGCAGCGTGCCCTGCTGGAACTACCGATGAGGACCCCTACCACCTACGATGCCTTGGCTGGCGCCCTGGGGGGTCTCTCGCAGCACGCTCTATCGCGATCCGCGCGCACTTGAGCTGGCGGGGCCACATCGCTCGGGCGAGGTCAGATAAATCTCACAGACCTTTCCAAGACGGGTTTCTCGTCTGCGCGGCAATGTCGCAAGCTCTCCAAAGGCCATTCGGTAAGCGTCGGGCGTATTGGAAAGCTGGAATGCGACTTCTTCGCAAGGCGGGGCGACAGCTACGCCTACGTGCAGGTATCGATGACGACCGCCAGCCCTGAGGCGGAGCGACGCGAGTACGCGCCATTCGGGAGGATTCGCGATGGATGGCCACGCTTCTTGTTCACACTTGACCCACTAAGGAGCCAACGCGATGGGGTGCGCTACCTGAACCTTATGGAGTTCCTTAAGGCAAACTCGGACCTCTTCTGATATCACCCCAGTCGCCACGCATGTATTCGTATGCAATTGAGGGGAAGCCCCGGTACCACCCCTCCTCACGTCACCTGGAGGATGAGTCGAGCGGCTCGAACAAACTGTATGGGAAGGGGGCCCGCAGGAAATCTTTGAGCCAGGTGCCGGCGTACGCTGCCTACGGGTTCCAGACAAAGCCGCTGACTATCACAAGAACCTGCTCGCTCCCGTCTCCTTCAGAGCGATTGCGGAACCTCTCCTGCCATGAGCTGAGGACGTCATCGAGCTCCGTCCGTAGGACGTCGAGCTCTGACGGGGTGAGCCTGAGGATCGAGTCGAATCCGATCTCGCTATCATGCCACTCTTTGGGAATCGTCCCATAGTTACCAAGGTAACGTCCGTATGCGTCAGCATACGATTGCGCCGACGCCCTTCTGATGGCAACCTCGGTCTCTAGGCCGGACGTTTCGCCCTTGTCCAAATCAGGCTCTATCACGGCCGGCGATGTCTCCCACCAGCTCTGCCTGTGGTCGCCCTTGCCACGGTCCGCGCGCCTTACCAGCCCCACCTCCTCAAGCTTTTGGAGGTGGTAGCTGGCGCTGCCCGGGGCGATACCAGTCTGCGCTGATATCTGCCCTACAGTCCTCTTGCCCCCGTTCCTCAAGAGCCCAAGGATCCTCATGCGGACGGGGTTGGATAAGGCCTTGAGCGTCGCAATGTCCGAAACCTTCAGAATTTTCCGCCCCATTCACGCCTCCAAGTCACTCAGTTGCTAAGACGATTATGCCAATGAGGAAGGCTCTTGACTCAGAGTCTGGCAAATGACAAAATAGTTTGTACAATACTTCTTGTTGGTTTTCGAGTTGGAAGGGGTCGACAGCGTTTGAGAAGCCATTCTCCCCAGGACAAACGTCAAAATGCGCCCCTATCGCCAAGCGAGCTCCTGTATCTGTGTGGCCATGGCATCGGGGTGGCAGGAGACCAACTTTTCTATATCGCGCTTGCATGGTATTGCATTGAGGTTTCTGGCCTGGAGTCAACCGCCGGGCTCGTCGCGTTCCTCGGGGCCCTTCCAAGAACCCTGCTGCTACTTCCGGGGGGTGTGGTAGCCGACAGAAAAGGCAGCAAGCATGTCGCCGTGCGTGCAGCCTCCATACGAACCGCATTGCTCTCCCTTGCTGTTGCGGGAACGTTCCTTCAGGGCATGTCTCTTGGGCTTCTCGTTGCTGCGGCCACCATGTTCGGCGTGACCGAAGCGTTCTATCTTCCAAGCTCTCAGAGCATGGTCGCGACCGTCGGCAAGCCGGGTAGCGAGGAGAGGCTTCAGCCTCTGTTTTCCGGCGTCGAGAAGGTGGCCCTGTCCGTAGGTTCCGCGTTTGGGGGGATTTGCATAGGTGCGCTCCGGCCCCCTGGCGCATTCCTTATCATGGCGGCAGCATCTGCGGTCTCTGCGGCCATGCTTGTCCTCGTCAAGGAAGGGCGACCTGCTCCGGCGGGCACTGACGTGACCGTGGCGTCCATCTTCGCTGGTGTGACCACTGGATTGAGAAAGGTGCTGACCCGCCCGTCGCTAAGGTCGACCTTGATCCTGATGACCGTCGCCGAATTCGCGGCGTCGGGCCTGACGGGAGTGGGCTACGCGATGCTCTCATCGGAGCAGGGCTGGGGAAGCGAGCGGATGGGGGCCATCCTTTCGTACTTTGGAGCGGGCGCGGCCATGGCCTCCTTTCTCGTGGCGCTCTTTGGCACGAGACGGGGGGCAAAGCTGGTGGGGCCTTCGATGTCCATCGTCGGCCTGGCATTTGCCGCATCGGGCGCATGCAAATCTCCTCTTCTCTGCGCCCTCCTTGCAGGTGTCGCTGGGCTTGGGAGCGGCGTATCCTCGACGATGCTCTTGACGCGCTTCGTCACCCAGGCTGAGGAAGGCCAGCTGGGCGTCTCTATGTCCCTGCTCAGCATCGCAGTCTTTGCGGCCGCGCCCCTTTCCTACCTGTACTGCTCGCTCGTGGCTGGCCTCGTTTCAGTCGTGGGCGTGTTCTGCTCCCTGGGCGCACTTTTGGTTTTGACGAGCTTGCGTTGCCGATGCATGGGCGTGCAAGAGACAGACGGCTGACGCTCACAGCTCAGCTGGAGAAGCACCTCCGCCCCCAGGGCGATACCAGTCTGCGCTGATATTTGCCCTGCAGTCCTTTTGCCTCCACTTCTCAAGAGCCCACGGATCCTCATGCGTGGCGGGATTAGTGTTAGCGTCGGCCTGAACCGACTTCCGCGTGTCTCTGAACACGAGTCTTTTGTGCTAGCTCGACAAGCGATACAATAGATGGAGAGAGGAGGTGCCCCATGGCAACCGGCGAGCAGGTAAAGACCCTCATCAAAGCCCATTACGATCAGGACAACGAGCGTTTCAAGACCGCCGCACTGCGCATAGCGGCTTCCGAGACGCGCATCGGCCATACCACTCTCGGCAGGGAAATCACCGCCATGGTCGACGCATCCACTCGCGCAAAAGGCAACATCATCAACCTCGCAAACAAGGACAACCTGTTTCTTGTCTCATTCCCTGGGGTTAGATTGGGCGACTTGGTAGTCTCGTCGGAAATCACCGAGAAGATCAACCGTATGCTGGCCGAGTATCGCCAAAGGAAGAAGCTTGCCTCGTTCGGTCTAAGCTGCCGTCGCAGACTCCTGCTGGAGGGAGAGCCGGGCACGGGCAAGACGATGACGGCGTCGGTGATTGCAGCCGAGCTCGACATGCCTCTGTTCATCGTGCAGACCGACAAGCTCATCACGAAGTACCTTGGCGAGACCAGCACTCGGCTTCGTCAGATCTTCGATACCATCGCCAGCAACCGTGCCGTCTACCTGTTCGACGAGTTCGACGCCATCGGGGCCGACCGCAGCAGAGACAACGAGGTGGGCGAGATGCGCCGCATCCTAAACTCCTTCCTGCAGTTCATAGAGACAGATACCTCCGAGAGCGTCATCATCGCCGCCACGAACAACAGGAGGATTCTCGACCAGGCGCTCTTCCGCCGCTTCGATGACGTCATGCACTATACGCTTCCCACCGTCGATGATGTCAGGCGCATCGTGGCTAATCGCGTGGGCGCCTATGACCCAGCGTTCTCCCCCACCGATGGGACGGCCGCCGAGCTCTCGCGACTCTGCCAGGCCGACATCACGCGCCTCTGCGAGGATGCGGTGAAGAAGTCCCTGCTGACCGATTCTTCGCTGTGCGACGAGCTTTTCCAACGTCTCTGCGCAGACAGGCTGTCCGTATACGACGGCGAGGATAAGGTCGGCTAAGCAGCATGGAGAGACCGAATCTCATCCTTACAAACACGTGCCACCAAGAGCCTTATACAGCCCCTCAGAGCGGTCGGGGTAAACCAGCGATTGCGCGCAACCCCGCATTGCATGCAGCGAAGCTCAACAAGGAGTTGCAAGACGCGTTTGCTACGGATGGTGATAGAAGAGCACATGCTGTTGCTGACAGGCATGGAATCTATCTTGAGTTTACAGGCCCTCAAAACGGCGATTTGGCCACAAAGAGCTTGGAGGATATACGGCAGGGTGTGCGCCTTCTCAATGTTCGCGAAGAGGACGGCGTCATGCGGGCGACTGTGTTTATCCCATCTGGGAAAGAACGCTTTTTTCTTGATAGGGTGAAGGCATATGGCGATCCGCACCAGGTCACCAAGAAGGGCAAGCCTCGCCACGAGAAGCTAGTGTCTAGCATCGAGGACATCCGTCTAGCCATCGTCGATTCCCTCTGGACAGGCAGTGATGGCAAACGCCCAGCAGACCAAAAGCAATGGCTCGAAATCTGGCTCCGGACAGGCAAGGATGAGGATGGCGGCTCCTTCGAAGCGTATGCGGCACTGCTCGATACGCTCCATATCGGGCACAAGAGTACCTTCATCTTGTTCCCCGAGCGTATGGTCACGCTAGCATACGCTAGCAAGGCCGATCTCGTCAGCCTCCTGAACAACTACGATGGCCTTGCCGAGATAAAGGAGGCACCCCTCGCATCATCGTTCTTCGCCAACCTCGAGGCGTTCGAGCAGCGCGAGTGGATCGACGACCTATTGAGCAGAACGTCTTTTGTGTTTGGCAGGGCAAGCGTCTGCATCCTTGACACGGGCATCAACAGCGGACATCCGCTCTTGTCCCCAGCCGTCGATGGAGATGTCGTTCTGGCCTATGACGATGCGCTGGGGATCGAAGACCGAGACAACCACGGCACCAAGCTTGCAGGGCTGGTCCTAGGAAAGCGATGATAAAGTCCCGCCGAGAAGCCCGGGACAGGGGCGGATCGCTGTCCATCCATACCTCCTACCTGCGGATATGACATAACTCGAGGTCGTTGGCGACCAGGTTGGGGGTATCCGCATGGCACGGCCCGCATTCCCTGGCGTCGAGATGGGCATGGGACGGAAGCGCGGGACCAGGCGCTCCCGGTTCCTCGACCGCCTCCCCGAGTCCTGCCCCTGGGACGCCTGGCTCGCCCTCGCTGTTTTGGTTCAATGGCTGTGTTAACCCTATCCTGATACGGCGAGCTCGGGGTGGAACGGGTACGGCGCGGCGACTCTCTGTCTCCACGTCAGTCGATGTGGAGGGCATGGGAGCTGCTCGGCGATCGGGTCGTCGGGGCGACGAGCCTCGTGCAGCCACGCGATGTCACGCGAGGTAGCCGTGGAGTCTCCTGGTGGATATGTCACGGAACCTGGCGAGAAACGTCTCGGGTGTCGAGTGGGTCGCGCTCGCGAGGTCGGGCGGCGCCCTCGGTCCCGAGGACGCGAACCTCTGGTGCGCCGCCACGCCCATCTCTGCGAGCGTGCGGACGCAAGCCCCCTGCCTGTCGGTCGTCGGTCGACGCGATAGCCCGACGGGCGCGCACCCCGCGAGCGCCTCCCCTGCGTCCCGCGCGTCGTCTCCCTTGGGCGGCCGCTCCTCCGCCATCGCCTGCGGCAGCAGCCCGGGCATCCTCTCCCGCTCGTCGTCGCGCATCGCGCGAACGATTGCCTCCAACCCCTTCGCAGACATGCCGTCCTCCTCACCTCCGGGTGCGGGAGAAGCATACGACTGGAGGTCCAAAATATCAAACGAGGGTTAACACAGCCATTGAGCCAAAACATGCGCCCGGCGACGGGCGAGCACGTCGCGCACCCGCACCTCTCGCACTCCCATCCCTCCGGCCACCTGACCCCCGTCAGCCGCCTCTCGCAGCCCCATCGCCCAGGTACCTGGCCGGCAGGGCGTGGAGGCTGCCCATCTCCCCCTGACCTGCTTGCGCTTCATTTTTGTAGTCTATCAATTAGGGTGGACAGACTACATAGTCTAATCACATTTAAATAAATCTCTTGTGTATACCTTTTCACAAACATCGCTGAGCTCCGCATCCCAACGATTTGCAACGATCAAATCACATCTTTCTTTGAAATAACCGAGATCCTGCAGCACCTCCGATCCATAAAATGAATCTAGGCTCAATAACGGCTCGTACACAAATACAGGGATGCCCTTTGCCTTAATTCGTTTCATTATCCCTTGCATCGAGCTAGCCCTAAAATTGTCAGATCCACTTTTCATAGCAAGACGGTATATCCCGACTGCTGGTCTTTCGACCCCCTCATAGACAAGGTGCCAAACACGATCGATGATCTGCTCGGCAATAAAATCCTTTCTGGTACGATTGGCCTCAACTATTGCTTCGATAAGATTCTGTGGCACATCTCTGTAGTTTGCCAAAAGTTGCTTCGTATCCTTTGGCAGGCAGTATCCACCATAGCCAAATGATGGATTGTTGTAGTAGGACCCTATTCGTGGATCCCATCCAACGCCATTAATTATTTGTCTTGCATCAAGATCTCTAACAGCAGCATATGTATCTAGCTCATTAAAGTAGCTCACTCGCAGAGCTAAGTAAGTATTTGAAAAAAGCTTCACGGCCTCAGCCTCAGTTGCACGCATAATTAGTATGGGAATGTTGCTCCGCACATCTGAGGCACCCTCAGCAAGCATATTGGCAAATGATTTAGATGTCTCTTTCAGCTCGTGATAATATTTAGATTCACTTGGTACACCTACTATTATTCTACTCGGATGTAGATTGTCATACAAAGCCTTCCCCTCACGCAAAAACTCGGGACTAAAAAGGAATCTACCATTTGGATACTTTTCGCACAACGATTTCGTGTAGCCAACTGGCACTGTCGACTTGATTATCATGGTGGCTTCGGAATTCACTTTCAAGACAGAACCTATGACTTGCTCGACATGATGCGTATCAAAAAAATTTCTTTGCGGGTCATAGTCTGTAGGAGTGGCAATGACGATCAAATCGGCCGCCTTATAGGCATGCTCACTATCAAGTGTAGGTGAAAAATCTAATGATCTGTTTGTTAGAAAATATGAGATTTCCTTATCTGCAAGAGGACTGATACCATTTTGTAACAGCTCAATTCTACGCGGTACAACATCAACGGCACTTACTCGATGATGCTGAGAAAGAAGAACTGCAAGTGACAGTCCAACATAACCCGTTCCTGCAACTGCAATATTCATAAAACCGCCCCTTTCGGACCTCATATTAATATGACCTACCACAGAGTAATGATGTCTTAGGCATGGGGAGAGAGGTGAGTTGCCATTTTCTATCCAACTAACCCTTTGATCGATCTATCTCACTGTTGTTTTATCATGTCGCCCCACCAATGCAAGCAGGTACTTCATCTGTCCACTAACGGTAAACCCAATCAAGCACAGAAAAATAATTGCTATAGATTTACATAATAGATTAGCAATGAGGCCCATTTTGAAAGCTCCTACTAGCACGCTGACAATAATAATTGCAGCTATTGCAGTAATTATCTCTGGAATAAAGCCTATGAAAACAGACGGTGACTTTCTAAACCCCCTGTAAATAAGAAAATGCAGCATTGCAAAGAGGTGGCAGCAAAAAGCGACAGAGACACCTATAGATACTGTCAACAGACTACCGCCCCACAGACCAAGCAATAGGCCAATGAGTGTTATCACTGTATTAACAATCATAGCCTTAAGCATGAGGTCTGTACGCCCAAGGCTCTGAAAAAACGCACCTGAAGGATTTGATATCACTTGAACATATACAGTAACTGCCAAAATCGAGAAAATAGGTATTGCACCTAGCCATTGTGTTCCAAAAAAAAGTTCAATGATCTCTGATGAAGAACAGATAAAAAGGGCAGCGATTACGGCACCGATTAATGACAAAGCCTTATCGATTTTAAACCAGTAACTATAGATTATGTTTGGTTCATCCTGATATCTAGTCATATAAGGCTGAATAATGGAAGCGATCACGCTTGACAACGCCGACATGGGATAGGACGTAAGTTTATACGCTTTATCATAGTAACCGAGAGGGGTCATGCCTAGAGCAGCACCGATTAGAAGGTTATCTAGATTTCTGCCAAAATAATTTATTAGACTTGCACAAAACTGAAATGCCGAATACTTAAATATTCTTTTGAGGGAACCCACAAAATGAAAGGAAAGTAATTTTATTGGTCTTGTTATAATATTCCATACAAAAATAGTCGCTGAAGAAATAATTACTTGAGCAATTAATGAGAGGTAGCCAAAATTCAATACGGCTAGCGCTATTGCAACGATGCCTGAGAAAATTGCAGAGCCAACTGTTCGAATAGCAATCGCATCGAAGCGTAGCTCACGGAGCATCAGTCCATTTGGAATCATATTCAGTATTCCAAAGACCAGTGATATAGATGCCCAACAGCATGCTTCCACTAGACGCTCGTCCTTATACATCCAAGAGATTGGGAACGAAGCAAGGCAAAATAGCCCTGCCATTACTACAGCTAACATTGCTGAGAAGACAAAGAGGCTCCCGAAGTCTTTCTCATCTAAATCTCGAAATTGAACGATAGCCGTTCCAATGCCCATATCCGAGAAGAGAGAGAAGAATGTTGTGAAGATTGTCACTATAGCCAACAGGCCAAAGTCACTTGGAGAGACGAGGCGTGCTAGAATCATAGTAATAATTAATTGAGCGATTATGCTTGCGTATTTTGAGCCAAACTGCATTAAAGCTGCGCTGCGCATACCGATTGATCCCGTTGCTTTAGACATACCCTTTCACCCATGAACCGAATACCAGAAAACAGAGTAAAATAAACTGTAGCTAGTCAGCGGACAAAATATTGGCAATCCTCTCGCTAGCATGGCCATCGCCATAGGGATTAGAAGCTTTGCACATCGCCTCATATACTTTTGGATCATTCAAGAGCCTCATCGATTCTGAGTAGATTCGCAACTCATTCGTGCCAACAAGTTTTAAGGTACCCGCATCAACACCTTCTGGCCGCTCTGTTACATCTCTCATGACAAGGACAGGCTTACCGAGTCCTAGGGCCTCCTCCTGGATTCCACCGCTATCCGTTAGAATAAGAGTGCTCGCAGCCATGAAATTGTGAAAATCAAGTACATCAAGGGGCTCCACTATTTTTATCCGATCACAGCCACCGAGTTCGGAATGCGCAACATCTCTGACAACTGGATTCATATGTATGGGATAAATGGCCCTCACATCTGGACATTCATCAAGCACTCGTCTAATCGATCGAAACATCCTGTGCATTGGCTCGCCAAAGTTCTCCCTTCTGTGCGCAGTGACCAAGAGCAGCCTATTATTACCTACCCATTCTAGATACGGATGAGAGTAGTGGGTGCTAACCGTCGTGCGCAATGCGTCAATACCCGTATTCCCCGTAACAAATATACTTCTCGCTGGCTTTTTCTCATCTAGTAAGTTCTGTCTCGATATTTCTGTAGGCGCAAAGTACCATCTGCTCACTACATCAACGGCCTGTCTGTTAAACTCCTCTGGCCAAGGTTTCGTCAGATCGCGAGTTCGGAGCCCTGCTTCCACATGACCGATCGGAACCTGCGTGTAGAAACATGCAAGGGCTGCAGCAAAACTAGTTGTTGTATCGCCATGGACAAGAGCCATGTCTGGTTTCACTACTTTAAGAACGCTCTCAATTCCGACAAGAACTTTTATTGTAATGTCAAACAACGTCTGTCCTTGTGCCATAATGTCTAAATTATAGTCAGGGATAATTTTAAAAATTTCTAATACTTGCTGTAGCATTTCCCTATGTTGCCCTGTGACGCAAACGCAGACTTCAAATTCATCTCCCCTCGACTTCAACTCATGCACCAAGGGACACATTTTTATTGCCTCAGGACGAGTTCCAAATACAAGCATTACTTTCTTCACGTCTTTAGTTCCCTTGCACTCGAGACCGGATGGCGTTTTGAATTTGATAGGGGAGGTATGACATCACCGACCTCACAAGATCCTTCCTTCTTCTCTTTTTATAGGAGCGCACGATCGAAGCAGCGTAGCCAGAGTCGACCTCTATTTTTCTAGCATCTAAGAATATTCTCTTTATATCCATTCTTTTAGAGAGAATATTGAAGTTATTCAACGCACACTCACGTGCAGCGCGTGACTGCACATCAATAAGCTGGGGGTTGTGCACATATTTAAGCATAGCTAACCTTAAAGACGCGCTATCAACTAAAGCAAGCGGCCAGTAATATCCATCCTGGCGGCTTACTTTCTTTTCTACTGTGACTAAAGTACCCCTATCTGAACCAATCACCTCATTCATGGGAGCCTCATCAGTGGTGATTACGGGCATGCCACAAGCCAGCGCTTCATACATCGTCAGACCCAAACCATCTAAAGTAGTCGGATATACGTAGACATCGCCTCGATGATATAGGCCTGGTGCGCCCACCGTCCCCTCAAAAACAGTAACGTTCTTATCTGCTAACTCTTCAATTGAGTGATCAGTAAATGTTTTTATGGGCAATTGAGTATGAATAAATAATTTTGATTTTCTATTCAGATTATGTTCCTCACAAAATACCTTGAGCACAATATCTGTGCCTTTTCTAATCGACATGCCGGCAGAATGGAAAAAAGTAATATTATTGCACCTTGCGTGAGGTCGATACAAACCAGTATCCACACCCCAAGTCAAATAAAAACACTGTGGGTGCCAGTTGAAAACAGAATAGTGACGACGTGTATTACATATTAGAAAGTCATATAGCTTAAATTTTCCAATTGTCGTGAGAGTATAGTAGTCCACATATGCACCAAGGATCACATCCGGAAATTCAAGTCTCATCTGTGCAACCACATCATATTCTCTTTGTTCGTTAAAGAAAACCAAATCGATGTTATTGTCTTCAATCCATTTTGAAATTTGCTTAAAAGAAATCTTAAATCCGCCTAAACGATAGGCACGTGTTACATAGGGTTCATTCCACTTTTTACCTATTGGATGAGTACATTCACCACCACGCGCAAAGACAAATATGTTGTTCTCATCACATAATGCGTCTAAATACGTCCTAGTAACGTATGCTGCACCCCTTTCAAACCAAGTGCTTACAAAGCCGATATTCATGAGCAACACAACCTTCTATATTCCGAGCAGGGCTGAGGCATAGGGATAAACTCCCGATGTACCCCCATTCACGTAGATCCAATAACTATACAAAATACAAGAGGCAATCAGCATTGGTTGTATAATAAACCTTATCATGGATGCATTAGATAGTCTCATTAAGTATATGTATACTAAAGGTATAAATATAGTCATCATATATCCAATTCTAAATAGAGAGTAAGATAATATTGATAATAGTGAGAGTAGGCTACTTAGAAGCAGAACGGAAGCCAAGCAGACCATCTCCCTCCGAGGCGCTTCAGTATCATTCTCATTCGCTTCTTGTAACACTATAAGTATCGCAAATTCAATAATGGCCACCAGAAGAAGGTATGTAATGTTCAGACCTCCAGTACCAAAATGCTCCAATTGATACTCATACGACCCCTTAAATTGACTAAAGAACTCAATGAAAGTTCTACCGGATATCATAATGAATAACATGCCCATACCTATAAATAGAAAAAAGGGTAGTATAGCCGCTACTTTTACTTTCTTGCGACTCAGGTGCCTAACATCCTCCTTTTCGACAAATATCCTATATAATGGATATATTGCTAGACAAACAATAGCAATTGTATGAAACCCTACAGCAAGGATAAAGCATGCCAATGCCCACTTCTTCTCTCCCTCTGAAAGAAGGGTATAGGAGAGTAGAATGAACGCAAAAGCTATTCCTTGTCGAATGATGTTGAGGGTAAAAGGAAAGACCAAGAAGGAGTATATGATTATACTCCCCCCAAAGTTATTTGGGCCCTTCTCTACCAAAACAATTGCTACCGGGAGCGCAATAGCAAGCTGGAGGAAGAAAAGCAAGATATTAAAGTTATGAAATGAATTTGTAATTACCCAAACGTAAGTGATGAATATCGGTTCAGTATTATTCATGCATTGTGAAATAGTGTCAATTAGAGAATGATCCATCGAGACAGTGTACGTCTTCAGCGGATACAAGGATGTGTCAATTCCAACTGTAGTAGCACGCAGGCCAGCAAGTAAACAAAGCGGCATTATTGCAATTATCGCCACAACCAGTGAACCTCGTTTTGTGCGACAGTGGGGGACAAGGGTACCAATCACAGCTGAAACACAAAATGTAAGCAGGTACGGATACACTGAGCACAACTCCTTTTATATCTCGAATTTTGATTTCTCAGGCAGCACTCCCTTGAGTGTATCGGTCATAACTGACTGCGCGTACTTGTATAAGTCTTCGCTCATCTCATCATCATTCACACAAGCCAATTTACCTAAGCCATGTTCGATGTACACAGCGGCTCTATCTACCACATCCTTGTTCGTCATCTGGAACGTCTGGCCGATATGCGGCGAACGAGGGTGGAAATCGCCCTTGGCAAGCTGCCATTGCTGAAACAGCCACTGATTGGGATCGAAGCTGTTTCGAAACCGGTGTAAGCATACAGAATTCATCAGTTTATCCTCAACAGTCCAAACTTCTTCGAGTGTTGACTTCAAGAGCGAGGTGGGAAGATGATAGTGCATTATGCCGTAGAACCAAGGATACGGGAGCATGGTCAACGTACGCATCAAGTCTTTGCCATACTTAAGATTCAGCCATTTACCAGGACTTCTCTTTATTGAAGCTCGTGCGGAAAAATACTTTCCAACTATAGCGTTATTTGTCACTGGAGCATAGAACCAGTCGCCTTCATGAACCCTGTATGGCGAAAGAACCGCAGTATCGCAGGGAAGACCCTTATAAAAGAAATCACTAGGATCAGTAGGGCGGAGGATAAGCATATCATCGTTGAAGTTGACAAATTTATCAGAAAGTTCTTTAATCCTATGAAAATTAAATTCAATAGTTCTTGAGCTAAAGGTAGGTAGATATTTTTCTGGTATGTAATCACTATGCTTTACAATATGAAGTTGATCGCAGTCGATACATAGCCAAGACGGCAGATGTCCGCACGTGACTAGATGCACCTGCCTCACCCACGGTGCATACGCCTCTATACCTCTAAATAGGTATCGCAGTGTATCCCACTTTCTATAACGGATGCTTCGAGTGTCCTCCTCGCGAATACTCTTATTCTCTCTACTTGCCTGATATTGTGCTTTCGTAGCACGCCAATCTGGATCCGATCCATCCACCCAAGTAATGATAAAGTCGATATCCTGAGACTCATGCATTCTGTCTCCTATTTAATATTTTTAACAAACTTATCGTATATCTTAAAAAATCTACAGTATAGACATGATATATGGACAAGCAGGAGAAATCGTAGTTTATTAGCGCTAGCAATGCCCTCGTCATGCAGCAAGAGCCTAAGTTGCCTTCTCACCGTACCTAATATTACTCTCTTTTCCTGCTTGACTTTATCCGCCGAGTCATTGATTACATCTAGTAGCCTAAACTCTCTTGAAAGTTGCAGCGACTCAAAGTAGCGTTTTCCAGACTTTGAAGGGTGAAACTTATCTACATCAGATAAAAACTTTTCTACCGCCTTTTGATAGTCCGTAAATTGCTTAAATTTCGCATTTCTTCTTCGCACGATAGAGTTTTGTCTCTGTACGTATCCATAAATCGGCTTAGGTACAAGAGCGAACGATGAGAAGCATGAGATATGCTCGCCGGCAGTGTATATTTCTTCATAATATGCGTCTACCGGAAAAGGATGATTTAAATACAGCGATCGGGGCGCTAACCTGGCAACAGCTGAGGGCAGGATGCTCTCGTATAGTATGCGGTCAATCAACTCTTGACCCGCAATCACCTCAACACGAGTATTGGTTTCCCAATGTACTCTGTTCCCAAGTGCCTGATTTTGACTAACACGCTGACAAAGGCCTATTGCAAAACAATCCTTCGAACCGGAGTATGCTGTATACAGGCTCATTAGATACTCAGGAGACACGAGGTCATCCCCATCTACAAATGTGATCAACTCACCCGTTGACACCGCCACTCCAAAATTACGAGCATATGAGAGTCCGGTATTTTCTATATGGAATACCTTTACCTTATTGTTATCTAAGTATGAATCAAGTATCTCAGCAGTTCCATCGAATGAACCATCATCAATGCAAACCACCTCATATCTATCAAATGTTTGGTCAAGTAGAGTACCAAGACAGTAGGGAACACACTCTTTTACATTATAAAAGGGAACAATAACACTAATTATATTCTCGACAGCAACGGCCACTAGAAACTCTTCTCATATCTTTTCTTTAAGAACTTAGCCGCTAAGAACGCCGTTCCCTTATTAACCCAATTTACCGGCTCTAGGTTCACAACAGGCACTTCGACATATCTAATACCGTTAAGATCAATCCAGACATCAACCAGAAGCTCTGCTAGTCGACCCATACACCTAGCTTCAAATGTAGTCATATTAGCGAAATCGATACATTCCTCCATCTCGAACAAAATGGGAAAAAGCCATTCACAATACTCACTTAAGTAGTTTTTTTTCATTATAAACATATTGTACATATGAGCACTTCTTCTCCTCATATGACACTCGAACGCTACAAGCCCTTCAGGACATCTCTTATCCAATACGTCTCTTATAAGCTGAATATGCGACTCATCAAAAGTATGGGCATAGTGAGACTCTATTGTTTCAATGACATAATGTCTTTTTTTTGGCAGAATCACTGAAAAGTCCTCAAGTAGATGTGTAGCTTCCTGAGCCGTCAAAATACCTCTCTCCCCGGTACCCGAAAAATAACGTCGATAATGCACAAGACCGGTACTTCCTACATTGAGGTTTTTCCAACCCCAAAACAATGCTGTAAGCTCACAATACCTAGGATTCATTTTCGAGATACTCTCACCATAATCATCACGAGCAAAGCTAGGGATGGGACCTTTACCTACTGCACCAACCTGTATGGGAAGATACATCCCATCATTAGGCATCCAATATGCTTTATGAGATGCAACAAGTATCTTAATATCGCTCATTAATACCTCTGGCAAAGCACTCGCAAGTCATACGAGACATCTTCTAACTAGTATAACCCACGCCAATTAATGGGTTCTTCGGGATTTCTGGTAAGTAGCACAGACTAGGACAACATCCGTCCCAGCTTCCCAAGCCGTAAACCAAGGAGACCTCGGGAAGTCGGATTAGGGGTTTCTCGTGGTACCCTCTTATCCGACGCAGATTGCCCTCTCTAGTACGGGTCTCGGTCCAGCGACTGGAATCCATGGTGGCAGGCCGTGTCACCTGCGATCGCATGGCTAGCTACCTTGCGCAGTTAGTATAACGCCAATCGTCTGGATGATCAGCTTTAGATCCGCCCATAGTGAGCACTGCTTCACGTAGAGCAGATCGAGGCTCACCCAGTCATCGAACGAGATGTAGTCCCTGTTACGCCTTGTCTGCCAGTAGCAGGTGATACCACCCTTGACTAACAGGCGCTGTTGGTGACGCTCAGTGTAGCGGGCAACCTCCGAGGGCAGCGCTGGGCGAGGACCCACCACTGATATGTCGCCCACAAGAACGTTGAAGAACTGGGGAAGCTCGTCGATCGAAGTTTTGCGAATGAACCTCCCCACTCTCGTTATACGTGGATCATCCTTGATCTTGAATACGGGACCGTCCTTTTCGTTGAGCTTCCGGAGCTCCGGGAGTCTCTTCTCCGCATTTTGGTACATGGAGCGGAACTTCCAGATATAGAAGCGCCTGCCGCCCTTTGACACACGCTCCTGCCTGAAGAGGGCAGGGCCCGGTGAGTCGAGCTTGATCGCGAGAGCAACCAGCAACATGGGTCCAGAGAGTAGAACCAGCACGAGGGCGGAAAAGGTAATGTCGAATAGGCGCTTGAAGAAGCGATATGCGTATCGCTGATCAAGCCGCTCTGCGGCGGCATACACATCAGCATCCGGAAGCATAGACGCTTTCACAGCAAACAAATCCAGCGAGTCGCGCTCTCTCCGCTTCCCACTCTGCACCAGGTTCAGAAACGACGTGCTGGGCCATAGTGCAGTAGGGTTATCGCAACCCTTTTGGGTCCCCGCCTTCACCAGATCCTCAGCCACCACCCCCGCCGCCATGTTTATCTCCCATGCCTTTCATGCCCCCGTCCGACAGCATGCGATGTACCACGGGAAAATGTTTCTTTAGCGGTGGCAGATAGAATATGTGGTTGTCTCAATATCTCTACAGATTCATACAAACTTAAACGAATTTTTAGTATTGATATTCCTATACCGTAACCCACCAAAACCACCGCCTCAGAGAAGTCTACGATTCAGCTCTTATACAAACCGAAGCTTATTACTATACTAGCATATGATTAGCTCTAGTAAACCTGAATTAGTACTATACGGATATATTCTGTAGAAGCTAACACGTTAGTCCACCAGAACCCACCACCTCAAAGAAAGCTACGATATCTGTGACCCCAATATAAGGTATTCGCATTCTATGGCCCGCCAACTGCTAGAGACGGGTAGTGCTTGGCCTCACTGCCTTGCAGCGCGCCATCAGCACGACCAATGATGGACGACGCGCCAAGCCCATTGCCGTCGAGGCGCCTGGAGAGGACTTCCCTCACGCTGTGCGACGCTCCGGCAGCGTCATCGGCTGGTGCTTCATAACTCTTGGGACTCTCAAGACCCTCGACATCACCCTCGATGCCAAGAGCGAGGCGCTCCACCTGTCGTAGGGAGGCGGCCTGGTCCTCGGAGGCCATGCCCAACCCCAACACGTCGACGACCGCCTGCGGATCGTCTCCCACCGGCATGCTGAACTCGGTCGGGCCTATCGTCGCCTCGAGGCTCTCCCCCACCCGCCCTCTTCGCTTAGCCACGCGCGTATACACGACAAAGGCACCGGCCGTGATCAGGAGGCCTACAGCGAAGCCCGCCGCGAAGGCGGATACGGAGTTGGAGTTAAATGGTATCACGGCCGTTGTTACCGCATACGCGCATGTCGGAGCACTTATGATGCCGATCCCCATGGGCCCCACCCATATCGCAGGGCTGACCCCTTCCCCTGTAGGCATATGCACACCTCCGACGCATCTCCAAATCTCTTATTAATAGATATTCAATTATCTTTACTATAACTGATAATATATTTACCAATGTTCTAGAGATATTTTCTACATAGCAAGAACCCCCTATAAAAATTTCTGGCGTAGCCACTGTTGGGAAGACACAGAATAAATCGGTCTGACCAACTGCAGGATCTTTCAAGCCTGCAGAGATGCATAGTCGCGATTCATCGAACATGATATATTCTGCACCTCCTTAGATGAAACCTCCCTTTCGCCCGCAACTGCGTTCGACAACCTTTGGCAGACCCCCTTCTACAGACCATTTGTCTGACAGCGTTCAAAGAGGATCACCTCCCTTACACTCACCTTGATCATCGACGTTTGCCTGTGACCATGGAAGCCCCCCATGGCTCATTTGTGAGCGGAGCTTGGGACACCTGGCCCACTGCACCGTTCTGGCGGGCGGGGATGGACCTCGCGTTTCCGTTCTTCGACACTTCGACGATGCTTCTCGCGCAGCGTCTCTTCTCCTACGAGCGCGAACGGCTCGTCGGATAAGGGACACTGCGGCAATGCCCCGACGCAACCCACGCCGCCCATGGAACGGGGCAGGCTCGCTGAGGCCCTACGCGGGCCGGCTCACGGTGAACGACATGTTGAGGGGCGCGATGCGCGGCTCGAACCCCCGCTCGACCCTGAACTCGAGCGACCCCCAGTCGGCCGGGACGACGAACGCGCTCATCGCCTCCACGGTCTCGCCCCGCCGGACATGTCGAGCTGGGGGACGTCCCCTCCGTACGAGTACAGCGCGTCCATCGACCGCGGGATCTCCTCCTCGCCCCCGTCGACGCGGACCTTGCAGGAGGCCCCGGACGTGAAGTACAGGTCAACGCCCTCCTCGGGTATCTGGTTCTCGATGGTGAAGACGGGGTAGAGAAACACCATGCCCTCGGGCGGGGGGCTGAAGTGGCCCGGGTCGTCGGACAGGACGATCTCCTTTAGGGTCACGCTCACCCCGTTCCTCTCGAGCGTCTGCCCGACGGCGACCGTCCCCGTCGCCCCCGAGAGGCTCACCGCGCGATCCTCGCCCTGCCGGGACCCCCCTCCGTCGGGGTGGGCCATCTTCTCGGCGCCCTCGGTGGCCTCGTTGACCATTCCGTCAACCCCCTCCACCATCGTGGTGATCTCATCGATGACGGAGCACCCCGCCAAAGCGAGCGGGAGCAGGGCGACAAGAATGGGGACGTGGAGCCTTGCGGGGACGTGGGGTCTTCCGTTCATGACGATCCTCCTTTGCGGGGTCGAGGGAAGCGCTGGCGAGACAGGTTGATCCTCCCGACGGGCGGCGGTGGGCCCCCCTCCATCTGGGCGCCGCGGCGTGCGCAGAACGCCATGATGATCCCTCCCTCGACGCTTGACGTTGGCACCAACGGTAGGAGGGGGGCGTAAAAGGAGCGTGAAACGGAGGGGCCAGGGGGGCGGGGGGCCAAAGGGCCACCAGGGGAGCACATAGCCAAAAGCCCTAGGGGAAAGCCCCTCGCCGACTTACCCCTCCTTGCGGTAGCGTACAGTAGGCTCTAGCGGCGCAGGCTCTAGCGGCCGTCGTTCCACGTCTGGTTGCCCGCAGACTCCAGACACCGCCGATCGCCGCCCCACGGCCCGACGACTAGCAGCAGCCATGCCTACCCCAGTGGAGCGCGACAGGTCGCCCCGCCTCTCGAGAGAGGGAAAGGCATAGCCATCAGGCACGGGGAAACCCTCAGGCTGACTGCGCTGGGGATAGGCCAGAGGAGCATCGTGAACTCCGTCGGCCGCTTTAAGGCTACGATCTAGGAAGTGCGGCGCAAGGTGCTCGCGATATGAACGACGAGGCGATTAGCACCGGATCCTATCTGCCGTAGGATCACTCCGACTCCGGCAGGATACCGAATCACCCCCGATGCCAAGGGCGAGGCGCTCCACCTGTCGCAGGGAGGCGGCCTGTCCCTCGGGGGCCATGTCCAGCCCCAACACGTCGACGCCGACCTCTTGCGGATCGTCTCCCACCGGCATGCTGAACTCGGTCGGGCCCATCGTCGCCTCGGAGCTCTCCCCCGCCCGCCCCCTTCGCTTAGCCACGCACGCATACGCGACAAAGGCACCAGCCGTGATCAGGAAGCCCACGGCGAAGCCCGCCACGAAGGCGGATACGGCGTTGGAGTTGAATGGTATCGCAGTCGTCGTTACCGCGTACGCGCATGTCGGAGCGCTCATGATGCCGATCCCCATGAGCCCCACCCATAGCGCAGGGCTGACCCCCTCCCCCGTAGGCATATGCACACCTCCGGCCATAACAAAACCCCCTATAAAAGCTTCTGGCATAGCCGCCGCTAGCGAAACAGATTGATCTTCCCGATGAGCGGGAGCTCCTTCGCCCTTCCCTGGAAGACGTTCACGAGACCGCAGATGGAGAGGGCCAGGAAGACGAAGCCGGCGAGGCTGAGTATCATCGTCACGGACACGAGCCGCCATGAGATGGCCAAGAGGGAGGCGCTCACGATCTGCATAGCGACCCAGTATGCAATCTCCACGAGAAACAACACGAGTCCCTGGCAGGCATGGTAGCGCACGAAGCGGTTCCCCTTTTCGGCAATGAAGGGGATGAGGACGAGTATGCCCAGGTACGAGAGGCAGGCCATCCCCTTGCCGTTCTCGATCTCGGCAGGGGTGTAGTCGCCTGTGGTGTCGGGCGTGTTCGAGAGGTTCTCGAAGGCAACCCGCGCGTCATCGGACCGCCCGGCCCCGGCCTGCGCGGCTGCCCTGCCGCACGACGGGCAGTAGTGGGTTCCCTCTTCCATTTGGGCGCCGCAGTGTGCACAGAACACCATTGATGATCCTTTCCTCGACGCTTGACGTTGGCGCCAACGTAGAGGAGGGGCGTAAATAGAACGTGAAATGGAGGGGTCAGGAGGGCACGCGGCCAAAAGACCACCAAGGGAACACATAGACAAGGAGCAAAGTATAGCTCACGCCAATGAATGCCGATCTTGGGCCAAGAACCGACCTTGGCCCTCCGCCTCCCTCCTCGAGGGCTCCGGCGCGCGCTTCCCCCGTCCTTTGGGCGACGGGCCTTGCGGTCAGCGACCTCGAGAGGTGTGGTGTCGATGTCCTCGACGCCGAGGACGATGTCATAGAGGCCCCAAGCCCGGCGGCGGGGTACGGGCACCCCGTCGGCCTCGTCGAGGCGGTGCAGGTCCTCGTCCGGGGCTCCCGCGTGTCGGGCACGCGGAGGCCCGGGGCATCTGACGGACAGCAGGTAGACACCATCGTACTTACGAGCCAGGCCACCGCTGTACCTGTCGTTTTCGTGGCACCTTATCTCGCCGTTTCGGATCATGAGGCCCATCTCGGAAAACTGACCAGGCAGTCCGCGACGACCGAGTAGCCATCCTCATCGGACCGCCCTGCGAGCTTGCACATGAGCTTGGTCTTGGAGAAATGCTCGATGTCCAGCGTCATCGGCAACAGCGTGTACCTGAGCATGTGGTCGATGGCCGCGAGGCCTCGCAGATGTCCGAAATCGAGTCCGACGTACTCGCCGTCGCGAGCGCCTCCGACACGCTTGCCAAACAGGACTATGCAATGTTGGGGTCATATGAGGGAAAGCTCCGCGTCGATGCCCATCTCCTCCCGAAACCTCCGCCTGAATTGGTGATAGAGGCTCTCTGCGCGAGCATGTTGCCCCTCTTTGCGGTAGAGGGCGATGAGCATCGCGGCGCATTCCTCGTCAAGCGGGTTCACCTCGAGCGCGCGCACCAGCTGCTCGCGAGCAGCCGGAAGCGATACGCCCTCGAGAGCCACACGACCAAGCCCGTGCACCGCTTCGGCATACATGGAGGCGTAGTACTCTCGCCGTATGGTGGCCCAGTCGTCACATTCGCTCTCGCCAAGAAACGGCCCCTGGTACAGGGAGCAGAGCTCGATGAGGGCCTGAGCGTCATCAACATCCCCTTCCTCCCATTGGCGGAAGAGCCCATCGAACTTTCGGACGTCGCTCTCGATGACGGCAGTCCGCTTGAGACGCAAGCCGTCCTTCGTCTCCTCCAGAAGAGCATTGTCGCTCTCGAAGGGGAGATTGGCCTTCGCAAGCGTCTTGCGAAGCTCGTATAGCGCAACGCGAAGCGAGGTCTGAGCCGATTTCCGGTCCGACTCAGGCCAGAAGATGGCAGCGAGGCGCTCGCGTGACTGAGCCGTCTCTCGAGCCAGCACGTACTTCAGGATACCGCAGACCTTCTTTGTCTTGAAGTCGCCCTCCACAAGTGTCATGTTCCCGTACGAAAGCTGGAATCGACCGAACAGGCGCACGCCAATCGCATCAACTTTGCGGGCTACGCGATTCCTCTCATGGTATGAGCGCACCAGACGACAATAACTACCTTGGAGCCTGAGGTCCTCGGCGTGCTTAAGAACGCGGTTCAGCGAGGGAGAGTCCATCACCCGCGCATAGACATACCCGTGCTCCCTTCCCAGGTGAGCCCAAAGGTTAAGGTACAAACGCCCGTTCTCTTCGTCGTTTGTAAGGAAGTACAGGTCGCAAAGATGCAGGTATATGCCGTACATGCCCTGCCGGGCGCGCTTTTTGTCGCATATGGCCAAGCATTCTGTGAAAATACGCTCGGCCTGCGCGTACTCGCCTCGCCTCTTGTGAATAACACCCACGACGACCTTCGAGAATTCCAACATGCCATGTCCGGGGCTTTCCCGGGCGAAAAAAGACGCGGCCTCCTGCGCTTGGGCAAGCAGGCTCTCCGTCGGCTCCCCGTCGTCGACAAGGCTAAGAAGCGAGACGACCTCCTGCACCAGCGTGTCGCTGCCATAGCGCAAGAACTGCGTCCGCGCCTTGCGAAACGCATCCAGAGCTCCCGACGCGTTTCCCTGGAGGTACTTCTGAAAGCCCAGAATGTAGAACGCGTACCCCAAAGAGAACGGCGATCCATACTTCTCCCCCAGCAGCGAGAACTCGTTGACGAAAAACTGCATGAGGTCCTGCCTCGCGGAAAGGAAGCACACGCTGCAGCAGGAAACGAGCCCGACGATACGCCACTGATCGTTGGCCGCCATGATCGGGTGGGCCAGTATCCTCTCGAGGTTCTTCCGCGATTCCTCTAGGTTGCCGCTCCGGTAGAGGAATATGCCCCTGATCATCAGATAACTGAATTGCCACATGGCATCGTTGATGGGACGATGCTCGAGATAGCGGCTGTAGCGTCTCGCGCGAACGAGCTCGTCTTGGCCGGTCAGCGAGATGAACTGGCTGATGACAAGGGCGATGCGACCGGCTCCCCCCCTCAATATGATGGCAGGGATGGGAAGTCTCTTCGCAGCATCCTGCAACACGCCGAAATCGTTGACCTGGAAGGCGATGACCATGATCATGCCGAAGCAGTTCATCAGGAACGCATAGTCCCTTCTTTTCCTCAGTTCGTCCATGGCACAAAAGAGATCCGCCTCAGATTCCGCCCTGTCGGTGTTCATGAGCCGCATGGCGTCGATGAAGAGAAGATAGGGACTACGTTTGAGCTGGTCTTCCGTGAACAAGCCCAGCAGCAAAAAGCATCTCTCAGGCTCCCCTGCCGCAAATGCGTCCTTGATGTTGTCGGCGGCAAGCGCGAAGGCGCTCTGTTCTTGCCCCGCCTTGAGGTAATGGAGAATGGATTTCTCCATGTCGTGCGCCCGATAGTAATCCGCAGCGCGGGCGTGCAGGGCGCGCTGGTCCTGAAGGCCGGTTGACTGCCGGTACAGACGGCTCAGGCCGTCGCGAAACAGGGAGTGAAAGCGATAGCGAACGGGATTGCCTCGTATCCTCTGAAGGTACAGGTCGCCACGCTCTATCCAGTGCAGAAACTCCGTCGCGTCGGAGCACTTGAACAGGCTCGACAGCTCATCGAGGGAGAAATCGTCGAGTTGGGAAAGCTCGAGCAGGAGGGCCTTCTGATCGTCGGTGACAGAGGAGAGGAATTCTTCGAGAAACCCAAAGAACAGGGCATCGACGCCTTCGGGAGGCGCAGATGGGGCAGATTTTCGGGAGAGTATCCCCGAATGGCAGATGATGTAGATGCCAGCCGCCCACCCCTCGCTGATGCGGACAAGGGATTCGAACTGGTCGTCATCGAGCTTCATGCCATAGACGTCCTGCACGAGTGCTTGAACCTCATGCCTTTGGAACAAGAGGCTCGTCACATCGAACAGACGGCAGCGGGGGTGAAGGAGCAGCTTGCCCGTGAGGATGCCGGGGTCTTTGCGTGACGCGATGATCATGTGCACGCAGGCGGGCATATTGCTGGCAAAATACTGCATTGTCGATTTTATGACGTCATTGTCCATGACCACCTGGTAATCGTCGAACACGAGGAAGAGATCGTCAACCGAATCCTCAACAAGGGAAGCCATTTCCTGACAAATCTGGGCATTGAGGAGCGGGTAGTCTTCCTGAAGGTTCCTCAGGCTATTGAACATGCGGAAGCTGTCAGTCTGGGCACGACCCTGCGCGGAGAAGAGCATAGATAAAAGGTGCTGGTAAAAGACGGGGAGAAAGGAATCCTCCCGCTCGAGCCGATACCAACGGGTGCAGTCCCGATGCCTCTGAAGCGAGAGGAGGATGGCAGTTGTTTTACCGAACCCGGCAGGAGCCACAAGGATGGCAAGCCGGCAGGTTTGCAGCGAGAGCCTCTGGATGCGGTCGCAGAAAAGGCTGCGCAGGGGAACGGCAGGGAGCTGCAGCTTTGTCTGAAGGAGAGGTGGTTCCACGTTGGTGCCCCTTCTGATTCTGATGGATTTCGGCGCGGTATAGCAAAGGATCGGCGCGCCGGGCGGTCCTACCTGACGGTCGTGACGCCCGTGAGCGCCACGCCCGTGGTGCCGATGCCCCTGAAGTCCGAGG
>ERZ773076.232-NODE-232-length-31391-cov-4.569249_pt1 | contig 31391 bp, 30 predicted proteins | sample MGYA00580613_ERZ773076 | MGnify/ENA primary metagenome ERZ773076 (study PRJEB29015, sample SAMEA2738005) | human oral metagenome | biome: human oral; feature: human-associated habitat; material: dental | place: China | collected 2057 ...
CACTATCTACATTATCTATTCCAGCTATTTCTAATAATACTCCCTTTTGTATTAAATGGGCTACTCTCTCTTTTCTTGTTAAGGAATTTGTTTTATTCTTTTTGCTTTCTAGCTTATTTAAACTACTTCTAACTTCCTTTATCTTGTCATCATAGTTTTGTTCCATATTATCACCTGTCCTTTAATCTGCTATACTTAATTCTTGCTTTCTTCTATTCCAAGTATTAGTTTTTGATTTTTCTCCAATATTAAGTAGCTTATTAAGTTCATTTAATCTGCTCTTTTTTTCTTTTAATATATCTGCTTTTTCAAATGGTCTTTTTATTTCTTCTTTTGCTCTTTCAAAATTTTCCTTTATCTCTTGTAGTTTTATTTCTCTATCTTTTAATCTATCTGGTATTTTATCTAATAGGTTATCTAGTCTTTGTATATTACCCAAAGAATCATTTCCAAAGTCAATAAAATGTTTTCCTTTGTATTCTAAAACTCCCTTATAAACCTTAGAAAAGGTATCATAGTATGAATATAGTGTAAAACCCCTATATTCTCCTATTTTAGTTGGAATATCTGTTTTTACAGAACTCATAGCCATTAAAAGACTAGCTCCTGCAATCTTTTTATCTGTTATCTTTTCTCCATTTAAAATAATAGAGGTAAACCTATTCTCTGTATCAGGTCGTATTTCAACTCTATCAATATCAATTTTCATATTATTTATTACTCTTTCCTCTTCTTCTATTTTTTGTGGAAAATGATTTAAAATTTTATCTTCTAAGCTATATAAGTTACTTTTATAATTAGCTTCTAACATAGATAATTTATTTACTTCTAAATCAAGATCCATTTTTTCCTTTATTAAAGGATTTCCAGTAGCAAGAGCTTTTATCTCTGCATAACTTAGTGAACTTTCATCCACATCTTCTGCGATTCTTACAGGGGTTTTTGAGGTCATAACTTGAGATATAAATTTCTGTTTATTTTCTATCGTCTGCCATAAGTACGCATCAAATGTAGACTCTGTAACATATCTACATACTTCAACTTTTTCATTTTCATTTCCTTGCCTTACAATTCTTCCAGCTCTTTGTTCTAAATCAGAGGGTCGCCAGGGAACATCTAAATCATGAAGAGCAATAAGTTTTGTTTGCACATTAGTTCCCGCCCCCATCTTTTGAGTTGAGCCAAGTAAAATTCGTATATCTCCACTTCTCACTTTTGCAAACATTTCATCTTTTTGTTGCTCATTCCCTGCACTATGAATAAAGGCTATTTCTTTTTCAGGAATACCTCTTGCTATTAATTTCTTCTTAATATCATCATATATATTAAATTCATTATTTCCCTTTGGAGTGGACATATCTGAAAATACTAATTGTGTTGATTTATTTTCTTTTGTCTTTTCCCATATTTCAAAAATATTATTTACACAAGCATTAACTTTACTATTTGGGTCATCAGGGAACATTTCATTTATAAGTCTTTGGTCTAAGGCTAATTTCTTACCATCATTCGTGATTTTAAGCATATTATCTTCTGTTGGCTCTACCTCTTTATTTCTTACTAATTCAGCTCTTTCACTTAAACTTTCTAAAATTTCTTTTTGTTCAGGAGTAGGTTTTGTTAAGATTTTTTTGTATTCTACTTCTGGTGTAGGAAGATTAAGCATATCTGCTGTTTGAATATCTGCAAATTGTTTTACTTGTGTCATAAGCTCTGGTAGGTTATAGAATTTAGAAATCTTGTTTTAACTCTATATCCCTTTCCTTCTGGTGATAATTCCATTGCTGCTGTTGTTTCTCCAAAAGTGGAAGCCCAACTATCAAAATGATGTAATCCTAGTTTCTTTAAATCTTCAAATTGTAAATATCTTTGCATAGTGTATAATTCAGACATTGAATTAGATACTGGTGTTCCTGTCGCAAAGACAATTCCTTTACCTCCTGTTATCTCATCCATGTACCTACATTTCATAAACATATCACTACTTTTAAGTGCTTCTGTTTGTCCTATTCCTGCCACATTTCTCATCTTTGTGAAAAGATATAGATTTTTAAATGAATGAGCCTCATCAACATAGAGTTTATCTATACCTAAATCTTCAAAGTTAATAACATTATCTTTTTTAAAGTCATCATTTAGTTTTTTTAATTTAGTTTCTAATTTCTTTCTAGTCATCTCTAATTGCTTTACAGTAAATTTTTGGTCATTTTCTTCTTTTAATTTCTTAATATTGACTATAATATCATTTATCTCTTCTCTAAGATGTCTTTCCTGATAATCTTTACTCATTGGTATTTTTTCAAACTGACTATGTCCTATTATTATTGCATCATATTCTCCTGTTGCTATTCTTCCAATAAATTTCTTTCTATTATTAGGCTCAAAGTCTTTCTTTTTAGCAACCATAATATTAGCACCAGGATATAGTTGCATAAACTCTCTTCCTATTTGTTCTGTCAGGTGATTAGGAACAACAAATAGAGATTTATTACATAATCCTAGTCTTTTACTTTCCATTGCACTTGCAACCATTTCAAAGGTTTTTCCAGCACCCACCACATGAGCAAGAAGTGTATTACCTCCATATAAAGTTCTTGCAATAGCATTTAACTGATGAGGTCTTAGTTGTATTTCAGGATTTATTCCATCAAAAGTTAAATTAGAACCATCATATTCTCTAAGCCTTATAGCATTAAATCTTTCATTATATATTTTAACTAAATCATTTCTTCTTTGGGGCTCTTTAAATATCCAGTTTTTAAATTCTTCTTTTAATAAGTCTTGTTTTTGTCCTGCAAGCATTGTTTCTTTCTTATTAAGTACAGCTACTTTTTTACCTTCTTCATCAAGAACATAATCAAAAACTCTAGTATCTCTTAAATTTAAACTATCTTCAATTAGTTTATAGGCATTAACTCTATCTGTTCCATAAGTCATATTTGATAGAGGATTTGTACTATCAATACTTTTTCCCTTTATATTCCACTCTGAATTATATTCTGAATAATTAACTTCTATTCTATATGTCACATAAGGTGATGTTTTTAAAGTTTCCCTTATAAAATCCTTAATATATTCAGGAGGTATCCAAGTTGATCCAAGTCTTATATTTATCTCACTTGCCTCTAATGGCTTTGGCATAACTTTTTCTAGTTCTTTCTTTTGATAATTAAGTAGTTCTAAATTTATTTGATATTCATCAGGTAGGTTAAATAAGATTTCCTCATATCTTTCTATATCTTTTATTTTATTTAAAATATTTCCACTTAAATATTCATCTTTTGTAATATATTTAAATGCATTAGGAGCATCTTTTCTAATATCTACTATATTTTCATTATTTAATTTTATATCAAGAAATATCTGACCTTTTAAATCATTAATAATATCCGATTTATCTATATTTGTTAGACTTTCCATATATTCAAGATCAACTTTTCCCTTTTGAGAAATACTTAAAATTAGTGCTTCTTGTGGAGTATCCACTTTTTCAATAGCTACTGGTTTTTTAATAGTTCTTTTGAAAAATATATCTCCTTTTCTTTTAAAATTACCTTGTTCATCTAAAACCTCAGTAGCTGATAAAAGAGGATAGGTAGAATCTTCACGAAGTATTTTACTATTTATATAAGAATTAAGAGATCCATATCTATTAAAGAAATCATCATATATATTATTTAATTTTTCTTGCTCCTTAGCTAATCTTTCATCTATTATATCTTCTTTTTGAATTTGAATAACATTTCTTAAAGTTTGTGATAGCTCTATATATTTTTCAATTTTTCTAATATCTTTTTGTGAAAATTCTTGTAATACTAACTCATTATTTTCTTTAAAATAAATTTTATTATCTTTTGCAACATAAGAAAAATTTCTAATATCTTCGTCAGATAAAGTTATAGTTTTAGGCTCTTCTTTTTCTAATGTTGCTGTAAATTCTCCCTTTATATTTTCTAATGCACTTTTTAATCTTTCTTCAAAGTTTATATCTTCCAAAGAACAAGTTAGTGTTATTCCAAAAGGACCATTAACTTCTTTCATCTCCCCAATAATCATTTCTGGGTTATCTACAAAGTATTTATTATATTTTAGCCCATTTTTATCTTTTGCAATCTCATACCAGGTTTCATTATCTAATTCTTGAATTTTATCTCTTTTCTTTAAAAACAATATATCTGATGTAACTTCTGTTCCTGCTACACCTTTGAATACACTATTAGGAAGCCTTACTGCACCTAAAAGCTCACATCTCTCTCCTAAATACTTTCTAATAGAATTATCCTTTTTATCCATTGTTCCACTTGATGTGATAAAGGCAATTATTCCTCCACTTTTTACCTTATCAATAGTTTTAGCAAAGAAATAATCATGAATTAGAAAATTATATTTATCATATTCTCTATCAAGTATTTTAAAATTTCCAAATGGTACATTTCCCATAGCAATATCAAAGAAATTATTGCTAAAATTGGTTTCTTCAAACCCTTTTACTTGTATCTCACTTTGAGGATATAACTGTTTTGCAATATTTCCACTAATGCTATCAAGTTCCACACCATATACTTGGCTACTATCTAATTCTTTTGGCAAGTTTCCTATAAAATTACCTACTGCACAACTCGGCTCAAGAATTCTTCCCTCTTTAAAGCCAAATTCTATTAGCTTTATGTAAATATTGTCAATTACAACTTTTGGAGTATAGAAAGCTGTTAAGGTACTCTCCATTGCTTTGTTATATTCATCAGTAGTTAGATTCTCTTTTAAAAACTTTCTTGCTTCTTCCCATTGTCCAGATTTACTCTCATCAAAAGTATCGGCTAAACCTCCCCAACCCACATATTTAGAAAGTATTATTTGTTTTTCATAAGTTGCATTTCTATTTTCTTTTTCTAATAGTTTTAAAGTTTTAATAGCTTCTATATTATTATTTAACCTTTCACTGGGAGTTAATTTTTCAGGAACAATTTCATCTGTAATATTAAAATTCTTTTCTTCTATAATGGTTAATATATTTAATAAGTCATCATCATTTCTATATGATATAGTTTCTGATACCTGAATTGGTATATATTCTCCAACAGTGTTTATCCTCTTTATTGTAACTGTTTTTAAATCTTCACTTATAGCATCTAAATTTGTTATTCTAAATTCTTTTTCTTTGTATAGAACTTTCATTCCCTCTCTAAAAACTATCTTTGAATTATCTCTTGATAAATTATTTCCTTGAGAGAAGATTGAAAGTTGTTCATTAAAGAGTTGTGTTCCTCTGTTATTCCCCAAGATTTCATCATTTTTGGTTTCTCTATCTCTATGAATTTCTTCACTTCTTCTTGTATTGCTATCAAGTGTGGTATCAACTCTTTGGTTGTCATTAGCTCTTTCAATAATTGTGGTTTCTCTTCTTCTAGGTATCTGACTCTTTCTCTCCCCCAATATTTGATTTCTTCCATTTCTAATATCTTGCCTAGGTCTATTACTTCTATCCCCTCTGGAAGTAGAATTTTCTGTCCATCCAAAGTTTCTATTGTATATTTCCCTCCCTGCCTCTCGTAAAAATTCATTGGATTTATGGCTGTATAGATTTCCTTGTTCTCTATAATTTCTTGATAAAATTCTCTCTCTTCTAATACTACTTTTTTCATTCTCATTCCTCCTTATTTCTTTACTTATCTCATTTAGTATATCTTTATTTATATTATTTACTATATCTAAAAACTTATAGGTATTCTCACTAAAATCTTTTCTAAATTCAACTATTTCACTATTAATCTCATAAGGAATTTTTAATCTTTCCTTTATGGAAATCTTTAAAGATTCTTCTATAAATTTAAGTTCATTCTCTTGCATAACTTGTGAATATTCTTTAATATTCTCTTTAATTATTAAATCAATCTTTTCACTTGTGCTTAAATCTTTATCTAGCTCAATAATATTATCTAAAATATTTTCATTATTAAGCTCCCAACGAACTATATTATCATTAGTATATTTTGTTTTTACTGTTTGTGATACATCAAATATATATCCTGTTATCTCTTCTTCCTGATTAAATACAGGTATCCCTACTTCATATTTTCTAATAAATCTATTTGCTTTATTATTCCAAAAATTAAAATCTGCACAAGCTGTTGAGGTATCTTTAAAAGTTGCAATAGATATTTGAGTTCTTAAATCATATTTATGGTTATTGCCAATTACTTTTAATAAACGAATAAAATCATCATTTTCAACTAAAATATTATCTTGAAATTTTTTAAAAATAGCTTTTTGTTCCCATTTTTGAATATACATAATCCCCCTCCTTGTTATATCTATATCTCAAATCATTTAATGATATTAAATTTCCCTTTTCTATAATATAGAAATAATCCCAACCATTATTATTTGCTTTATTTAATAACTTTGTACTCATTTTATGTATTGATAATATTTCTATTCCATCAAATATATTTCCATCTTCTAAAACTATTCCTTTTCTTTCTCCTAAGCTGTTATATAATTCTTGATTTTTCTGTAAATATCCTTTCTCTAAAAGTTTTTTTACTGGAACTTTTGGAGGTTTTTCTTCAAGAGTAAGCTCAGTTATTAAACTTCTTTGATAATTTTTTGAAGCTATTCTCTTCTCTGCTGCTTCAACATACACCTTTTCTTTTTCTATACCAATGTAATTTCGTCCAATTTCTTTTGCAACAGCTCCTGTTGTTCCTGTCCCAAAAAATGGATCTAAAATAATATCTTTGGGTTTTGTTGCTGAAATTAATAACTTATATAGTAATTTCTCAGGTTTTTGAGAAGAATGTAATTTATTTCCATTTTTATCTTTTAATCTTTCATTACCTGTACACAATGAAATTTCCCATATACTTTTTTCTTGCTTCTCATTATTTAAATATTTCATAGTTTTATAATTAAAAGTTATTTTACTTTTCTTATTTTTACTACACCATAGAATTGTTTCATGAGAGTTACAAAATCTTTTTCCAGAAAAATTAGGGACTGGATTTGTTTTTTTCCAAATAATATCATTTAAAATCCAGTATCCTAAATCCTGCATAATATTTCCAACACGATAAATATTTTGAAATGATCCAATTACAGCAATTGTTGCATCTTTTTTTAAAACTCTTTTACATTCTTTTAACCATTTTTTAGTAAAGTCATCATAATCTTTAAAGTCTTTAAACTTATCCCATTTATCCTCAACACCTTTAAATTTTGTTCCATCTACTCTTAATAACTCTCCCTCTGTTTGCATATAGTATGGAGGATCTGCAAATATAAAATCTATACTTTCATCTGGAAGTCTTTTTAAATTTTTAATTGTATCTCCCTCAATAATTGTATTTATAAATTTATTTATATCCATTTATGCTCCTTTCATCTTATATAGAGAAGTCCATTTCTTTTCTCATTTGTTTTTCTAATTCATCTTCTGACCATCTAATATTTATATTAGTTCTCAAAACTTCCCCTAAATTTGCCTTGTATCTATTATGATTTTCAATAAAATTCTTTATACTAGGAATATTAGATTTACTTGTCTTAAATAATAAATCTTTACTTTTTCTTAAAGCATAATTAATATGTTGTCTTTTATCTTTTAAATTATTAATTTCTTTTCTATATGTCTTTATTCCATTTTCAATTTTATGTAGGTATTCTTCTTTTAAAGAATTAAATTTTTCATTAGTTATAGATTTTTTGATTTCCTCATATTTAATTGCAATATTTGAATTTTCTTTTTCTAATTTTTCTATTTCTGCTTTTATCTTATTTTTTAAACTAAAATTAAAAGTATTTACATTTTTAAGTTGTTCATTTAATTTATCAATTTCTTTCTCATTAGCTTCAAATTGTTTTGTTACTTTAGAAAATTCTCCTTTGCTTATCTCATCATAAATTTTTACTTGGATATTAACTTTTCCTAAGGATTTTATTTGAAGCTCTCTTTTTTCTATTTGATTATTGATATTAGCTATATCCTTTTGAAGAGAATTTATTGTTTCAATAATTAAGTTATTCTTATCTTTAAAATCCAGTTTTCCCTCTAAGATATTATTTAAAACTCTTTTCTTTTCTAATTCCATAGTCTTAGCATTTATTAGTTCTTTATATTTTTTCTCTAAGTTATATTTTGTCTTAATATATAGGTTCTTATTATTTCCTTTTGAAAATCTTTTTTCTAACTTTAAAAGCATTTCAACTTGTTCTTCATTTTTATATTCTCTTAGAATTTTAGAATACTCTCCCTTAGTTAAAATATTTAAAGTAATTTTCTTAGAGTTTTCTAACTTAGTTTTATTTTCTTCTATCCCTTTTTCTAATTTAGATATTTCACTTTGTGTTTCTAAAAATCTTTTGTAGTCATTTTGAAAATTCTTTTTATTTAATTCTTTATATTTCTTTTCAAATAAATCTCCAGCTTTTAGCTCTTCTAATTCTTTATTTAATAAATCATTTTTATTTTTTAATAAAAGATTTATAGATAAAATTTTAGCTTCCAGTTTTTGTAGATCTTTTATTTCATCTGTTTTATTTATAGTTTGTTCTATATGTTTCTTTTCAACTTCTAACATTAAAATATCTTCTTGAATAGAATAAATATCTTTAAATTCTTCATCTGATTTATTAAAATCTCTTATAGCTGAATTTATATCTTTTAAATTTTTAAAAATATTACTTCTTTCTATTTCTTGTTCTTTTTTCTTTTGAAGTAAGTTATACAATTCTTCTTTTAAATCTCTAACTTTTTTATTGTGCATATAGTTATCCCAATCTGCTATATCAAGTTCGTTATAGTATTTTTTATCTTTCTTTAAAGTATAATTACTTATTTGAATAGGCTCTCTATTTAAACAATCAACTAAGTCTAAATCTTGTTTTTCTAGTGCCTCTTTTCTTTGTTGTTGTAAACTTTTACAAGATACTTTTCTCCAATTCTTTTTTTCTAAGGCACTATTTAAAGTTTCTTCCCAGCTCTCTCTAAAATGTGTAAGAGTTTCTTTCTTATTCCAATATGGATCTTTTAATGCTCCTCCTTCTTCTATATTTTTAGAATTATATCTTGAAAAAAATTGTTTTATATCTCTTTCTATTCCATCTATTTTTCTAGGACATACCATTATATGAGCATGGACATTTCTAATTTCATCTTCTGATGAATCTTTATCGTGTATTACTGCTGAATAATAGAAATCATTTCCCAATTCTTTTTCTAAAAATTTATTTAATAAATCTTGATTTTCTTTTTTGCTAAAACCATTAGGAAGAGCTATCCTTATTTCTTTATACACTCTTCCATTAGCTCTTTCATAAGCATCTGCTGACTGCCAAAAATCTTTAGCTGATACGTGAGGAGGCATATTATGTTTTTCATAGATAACTTCATTTTCTTTATATGAGTATCTATCTTCACCCATTATATATTTAAAGTGAGCAAGACCTTTTCCTACTTTGCCATTACTAAAACTTAAATGAAAAATTGCCATTTCAACACCTCCTATTCATTTTTTCTTTTTTCAACATAGCATTGGATTTACAATGCACGCTTACAAGTTTCTATCCTTTTTTCAAAAGGAAGAAACTAGCGTGCAAGTGTTCCCCTTGATCCCTGTTACCTTCGGTGTCCCTTTGGGACTTGCACAAGTGCAACCAAGCTGTTCCTCTTGGATACCCTTTTTCTTCCTTTTAGTATGGTTATTCCATACTTAATATTTAAAATTTTTTTAGATTTATATATGTATTATCTTGATAATTCTTAATTTCTATTTTCAATGTTTCCTCTTTATTATTTATTTTAAATTTAGCTTTACCATTCTTTTTAAGAAGAGCCTTTGCTTTATCTTTTGTTATTTTTAGCTCTTCCTTATAGTATTTTATATTTTCCCATAATGTAAACTTACATCCTTCTTTATATTTCTCACAATAGTAATTTACCTTTCCAGTTTTAGCTCTACCTTGATATATATTTCCACTACATAGAGGACATATTCCAATAACTTCTTTATCCTTTGATATTTTTTCAATTTCTATATCCTTACTAAATATATTTTTTAATTTTTCTCTTGTCATCTCAACAACTTCATCTATTGTTTTTGCTCCTGTATATACTTGTTTTAATATTTTTGAAAACTCAATAGATTTTTCAGCATATAGATTTATTTGTAATTTATTTAAAATCTCAATTACTTTTTCGCCTAGTGGCTCTAATTTATAACTATTTTTTTCTTGTGAGATATATCCCATCTTCTTAGCTGTTTCTATAATCCCAGTTCTTGTTGCTTCTGTTCCTATTTCTATTCCTTCAAGAATTTGCTTATACTCTTCATCATCAGTTTCAATATTATTTAGCTTCCTTAACGGATTTTTTAAATATTGTGATAAATTACTTTCCGAAATTTTTGGAGGTTTTGTAGTAGTTTTTTCAACTACTTTAAAGTCTATATCAAACTCATCATCTACATTAAGATCAGGAACTTTATCTGTGAACTCTTCTTTCTCATATTTTAAATATCCTAATTGTTTAACTATTTTTCCATTAATACTAAATTTTTCTTCTCCAATTTTTATTAACATTTCTTTTTCTAATACAATACATTCTTCATTTATGAAATTTGATAAAAATCTATTTAGGACTGCTTTATATATTTTTTGTTCTATATCTTCAAGTTCAAATATATTAGGAAGTTTTACAGTGGGTGTTACAGCACTATGAGATTCTATTTTCAAATCATTAAAAATTCTTTTACTATCTCTAATCCTTATATCTAAATATCCATAATCATTTTTTATTTTATCTATAACTTTTGCTATTTTTTCTTTTTCATTATTTGCTAAATACTCTGTGTTTGTACGAGGATAAGTTAAATATCCATCCTCATATAGCTTTTGAATAGTTGACAAAGAGGTAGCAAAAGATATTTGATATTTCTTTGATAAAAAACTTTGTAGAGTAGAAAGAGAAAATAGCTTAGCTGCTTGTTTTTTAATTTCCTTTTCTGTAATAGATATGACCTTAGCTTTATGTAAATTTAATTCTTCTATCTTTTCTTGTGCTTTCTCTTTATCAAGTTTTAGTTTAGATACTAATTTAATATTCTTTTCATTTTCTATACTATAATATTTTTCTGGAACAAAATTTCTAATTTCCATTTCTCTATCATAGATATACTTTAAGATTGGAATTATTACTCTACCTACTCTTAACTTCTCTCCACTTTTATTACTTAGATGTACTGTTAAATTTATTCCAAGTAGCCAGTCCATATATGTTCTTGCCTTTCCCTCAAGATTTAATTTTTCATATTCTTTATTATCTTTCATCTGGTTTATTTGTTCTCTAATCGTTTCTTGAGTTTGCTCAGGTAGCCATAGTCTTTCTACTTTTCCTTTATACCTACAATATTCTATTACATTGTCAATAATGAGTTGTCCTTCTCTGTCTGCATCTCCACAATTAACAACTGACTCTATATTTTTATTTTTTAAAAGTTCTCTTATTATTTTTAATTGATTTTTAACTTCTGAATCATTTTTTACTTTATACTCAAATGTATCAGGTACAAATGGACTTGTAATATCATTCCATCTTATATTTTCAAAACCCTCATACTCTTTTATTTCTTTTAGACCTAAAAGATGACCAAAAGCCCAAGTAACAATATATTTATCACTTTCTATGTACCCATCTTTCCAATCCCTCACATTTAATGCTCCTGCTACATTTTTAGCAAGACTTGGCTTTTCACATATTATTAGCTTCATATATCCTCCCATATTATTAAAGGAATTAACTTATATATGGCATCTGATTTTTTAATACATCCATAATACCTTGAATCAAATGATTTATCATTAGTTCCTAATACAAAAACTTCATCTTCTTTTACTATATATTCCTTTTCTTTAAGTTGAGGCAATTTATTATTTAGCCCATCAACTTTAAAAATATTTTCTTTTTCCTTATTATTAACATATATTTTATTATTTTCTATTCTTATATAGTCCCCACTTATTCCTGCTATATATTTAGAAAATGTAATATTTTTTATACTTCCTGGATAATCTAATATATCCTTATATTTCTTTGTTGAAAATGTAACAATATCTTCTCTTTTAAAATCTGTACTTTTATCCACTTTATATATTCCAACAGGAATTGAAGAACTAATATTTATTACAAAAGATTTACGAGTATAAATACCCAGTATATTTAAAGTAATAAGGAAAATGAGGAGAATTAAATATTTCTTTTTATATTTCTTCATTTTATTTTCCTTTTCTTAACTTATTCAAAGTTTGTAAACAGCTTTTTATAAAATTCATATCTACTTTTAGTTACACCTATTATTTCCTCTATTCCTAAAATATTTATTTTAATTTTATCTTGCTCTTTTATCTCCTTATTATATTTTGTAAAAAGTATTTCAAATTTTTCAGAATATGGTATAAATGAAGAAAATTTTATAAAAGGTTTATTTTTAAAATGCTCATTTTCTTCATCTGAATAACCAAATCTATTAAAACCTTCATTATTAAAATCTTTCCTATTTTCTTCATACCAACTCTTTATATTTGTTTTATCAAGTCTCATCATCCTATATTTCATATACTCATTCCATTTTATAATTTCATAGTTATTCTTATTTGTATCTATTTTTATAACAACTTCATTATTTATTTTTGTAAAATAGGCAAATGACTTAACATATTTATAAGGAGTTAATGGAAGTTTAATTACAGTTTCCCATACAATCATATATATATATATCTTCCTCTATTTTTAAATCTCCTCTTATCCTAACTTTATATCCAATTATTTTTTTTCTTTTCATTTTTTTCACCTTTTTATATTGATTTATATAGACATATTTCTTTTTTTCATTTATAATATACTAAAATATTATTATTTGAGGTGATATATATGAGTAAATTTGCATTTCGTGATAAAGAAAGAACACAAAAAGTTTATGCTGATAGTCTTAATATTAAAGATAATAAGACTGAATTTTATTGTCCTAACCCTGAATGTAGTGCTCGTCTTACTCTGAAAGCTAATTCATCAATTGCTGGAATCTCCCCTTATTTTAGTAATTTACCAAGTGCCCCTCATATTGAAAATTGTTTTTGTCAAAAAAGTAGTTTTTCTTTTGATGATAGAAAATATGAGGAAACTTTATTTAATTTTGAAGAAATTGTGAATGAATATACAACCAATAATATTATAAATACTGATAGAAGATTAGAAACAATGTCAGCTATTTTCTATATGTGTAAAACTAGAAATATAAATGATACTTATAACCAAATAAAAATTTGGAAAATATTAGTTGATAATAGAGCCAACCATATATACTCCAAGGGAATATTGGGACCACATATTATAGAATGTTATTTTTCTCATTATTCTAAGGAGAATTTAACAATTTATTTAAAATATCCTGTTGATGACTCTTTAAAAAATAAATATAGTATAGGTATCTCTTTTACTGATAAGAATCTATTTAGAGAGATAAGAAATAAACTTTTTAATAATGATAAAAAGAAATATCCTGTCTTAGTTATTGGAAACTGGGAATATGATAGCAAAAATAATCTTGCACAAACTTTTATAAATAATTCTTTTCAAATATATTTTCGTAAATAGAGTATTTTTTACTCTCATAATATAAGAATTTATTCTTTATGGTTATACATTTTTATTGTTTTATTTTTTAGCTTTTTTTATTTATATCAATAGCTAAAATAGATGTAATTGTGAATGGAAAAGGATCCATACAAACTAAAGTTCTTCCTGTTCAAATCATAAATGAGAATACAGGAACAATTTTGGAAACTAATCTAGAGCAAAATAAGTTTATTTCAAAGGGTACATTATTATATAAACTTGATACTTCTTTATTTGAAGAAAAAAAGCAACAACTTGAAATAAAAAAAACTGAACTCTTAGAAGCTTTAAATTATTTATTATTAAATAGAGAATTAAAAAGTAATAATATAAATTTTTATACTGAGAATATAGATATTTTAGAAGAATTTTCCATAAGAACTTCTTATTTATTAAAAATTGAAAAAATTAAAATAGAAATTAAGGAAGCAGAAAAAACTATTTATACTCTATCAGAATTACTTAAAATAGGAGGTGTTTCTCAAAATGAATATACTAATTCTATTGACAAATTAAACATTCTAAAAAGAAGTGTAGAAGAGCTTTTGGCTGAATATAATGAACATATTAGTAAAAAAATTAAAAATATAAAACAAGAAATTTATAATATTGACTTAGAGATTCGAGAATTAAAAATAAACATAAAAAAAAGAACTATATACTCACCAATAGACGGATATATAGAACTTAGCAAAAATATAAATAAACAAGAGATTTTATTAGAAGGAACTCAAATTGGAACAATTATTCCTGATACCAAAAATTATTATATCGAAATTCTGATAAGTGAAAAAGATATTTTAAAAATAAAAAAAACAATGAAAATAAAATACAAGCTAATAGGAAATGATTTTACATATAAAAAAATTAAATTTTATGGAAATGTTCTAAAAATTTCAAATGATTCTATTGATATAAATGGTGAAAAGTTTTATTTAATAATAGGAAGTATTCAAAGTAATAATATTAATAATATATCTACTCTTAAAAAAGGAATGACTGTAGAGGTCAGTATAATTTCAGAAAAAAAGAGAATAATTTCATTTTTATTAGAATTATTATCATTAAAAAATAAATAGGAGGGTAATATGAATGAAAAATTAATTGAGTTAATAAAAAAAATTTGTATCTTTTTAAAAAAAGAAGACCACTATAAATTAAAAAAAATAATAAATACTACTAAAGATAGTTATCCAGACTTTTTTCCTCTTATGCATGAATTTGAAGAACATACACTACTAGGAAAAATAGAAACTGTTATAGAACCTATTATAAGTTCTCTTACTCTTCCAGGAGTGCCTTTTATATTATTTGGAAAAAAAGCAGAAGAAGAAGAAAATAAAGCTATATTTTTAGAAAAAATTAGTGAATTAAAAGATGAAATAAGACAATTTTTAGATAGAGCTATCATTCCCAAAGAAGTTGAATTTTTAACTTTTTTATATAAAAATATATAAAAAAGTTTTTAATAATTTACAGACCTTTTCTACAGTTCTATATATTTAAAAACAAGTCAATTTTCCTTAAAGAATCTTGACTTGTTCTTTTTGTAGTTATTTCAATAAATGTAATAAAACTATAATCAAATTTCTATCAACACTCTTTTTGTTTACCTTAGTTAGTTCTTAATTTTTAAGTTCAACAAAGTAATTTAATTATTTCTCCTTTTTCTCAGCCCAAGTATCATAAATTATCATTACAGAATAGGTGCAAGAATTTGAAGTTTCAGCATATTGATATTGAATATCTTTTATAATTCTTGAGTTCATACGCTCTGCTATTGCAATATCTAAATCATCTTTCTTATTAAAAACTAATGTTTCTACATACTTGTGTGCATTACTCAATCTTACATTTTTATCATCACTTTTTCCTAAAAAACTCATAAAAACACCTTCCTTTACTGACTAGGATTTTTTCTATTTTTAAAAGCTGTTGCTGCCTTGTATATAAAACTATTTCCATTTTCTTTACCATTCTTAGTTTGAGCATTATGATAACTTACCTTATTAATATCCCCACCTATTAATCTTCCTGGTGCAGATGACATCCTTGAAACTCCTCCTGCCATAGCATTTGCTCCTATTCCAAAACTTGCTATTGCTCCTGACATTAAACTTGAAGCAATAGATCCTGTTTTTGATAATAGTGCGTACATAAATAGTATTAAAGCCCATCTAGTCCATAATGTATCCTTTATTCCTCCTGTAACTTTAAAGAATGAGTAATCATCTAAGTATTCTAAGAAGTTTAACATTATTATCAGTACAAATACCTCTATTGCTTGTGCAAGAAGTCCATTAAGTGCTTTTAAGGTAATATCTTTTGTCTTATCAAATCCAGCAAATGGCATAAGAATATATGCAAAACCTGACATAAAATAGAATTTAATAAATGTTGTTACTATATGTACATATAGCATTAAGAAAAATATTAAATATGCTGCTATGAACATCAGTCCTACTGTTGTCGCTGATTCTAGTCCTGAATAATCCAGTGCTGCAAATCCTATTGCTGTTAATATTCCTCCTGCTATATCCCCAAACTCCACTCCATACTTATTTAATATTTTAAAATCTAAACTTGACGAAGTTGAGCCTGTTGCTGCAAAATTACCTAACTGTACTGCTCCTTCAAATAATGTATGGAACATTATCTCCTTATACTCTTTTATTATATAGAAAAAAAATGAATAATACAAAACCTTTTTTATTAATTTCATAAAAATATTTACTCCATCGCTTTCATCAAATAAAAATGATAAAGAAATATCTATTACAACTAATGCTCCAAACATAGCTATAACTGTTGGCTCTAAGTTTTTAATAATCTTTCCTGCGAATTCCACAGCAGCAGTTAATATAAGCTGTACATCAACTCCTAACATAATCTAACCCCCTTTTAAGTAATTTATTATCGGGATTAAAAGAGTTAAAAAATAAGTTGTTGATATATAGAATATAAATTTTTTCTTGTCTATCTTTCTTTCCTTATACATACTTAAACTCCAAATACTAAAAAATATTGAGTAGTATAAGAAGTTATTTATATATTTAGGTAAAAAACTTATTACTGGCATTCCAAAAAAATTAATATCTAATAATAAAATTATTAAAAAAGTATAGACAAATAAAATAAACTTGATACTTTCTTTAAAATTTATATTTCTCTTTTTTAACTCTTTATAAAAATGAGGTATAAAAAGAAGTGGAACAAAAGCTGGAATTATCTTACTTAAATGTGCTATCTTTATCCTATTTAAAATAACTCCAAATATTACTATTGCAATAAAAGTATAAATATTCTGTAATTGAAATATATTCCTAATTCTTTTAAACATCTTTTTCTCTCCCTTATCTTATTTTTTTAAAATCAATTCTTAATCCCTTTTTAGCACCCTTTTCTGACATCTTTTTAAGTTCTTCATGTATTCTCTCGTTTTCTTCTTCCTCTTCTTTTTGCCTTTGTTTAACAGTATCTTTCTCCGTTTCTTCTGCTGCACTAACATTTGCAACTAATTGATTTTGGTCTATTAAAAGTTCCCTTATATCAATCATAATAGTTGCCATATATGCCGTTAAATCTCCAAGTGCTTGAGTAACTTCCACAATTCCATCAGCATCATTAATATCTCTTGTTAATCTCATTATTTCCTTAACTCTTTCTAAACTAGGCATATATCCTGTTTGAGTTTTTTCATTTAATTTTATGATGATTTTCTTGACATCATCTCTCATTTTCTCTACTCTTTCTTCAACTTGTTTAGCTTGTTTTTGTGTCCATTCTCCACCTTGTTTAAACTCACTTTGATTAAGAGAAAAATGTTTAGATATATTATCCAGCTTAGTTAAATTCTCATTTAAAGTCCTATCTGCTTCAACCTTATAGTTTTGTAATTTTAAAATAATATCTGAAATTCTATCTGTATTTAAATTTTTAATATCTTGTCCTAACTGTTTTAAATTTCTTGCTTCATTTTCTAATTGTTTTAATTGGTTTGCTACTTGCTCTATTTCTTTTAACTTTATTGTTATCATTTCTAAATTCATTCCTGATTGTGTTTTTTGCATAGTTTCAAGTATCTTTATAATTTTATTTAATGACCCTCCACCACTACCTTTTCCTCCAAATATCCCAGCCATAGAACTTACAGATATAACAATCATTAAAAGTATAATCAACTTATTTCTCTTTAACATCTCTTCCTCCTTTTAGTATGGTTTATCCATACTTATTATTTAAAAAAATAATTTAGTCTACTATACTAAATTCTACCCTTTTACTTAACCATTTATTATTTTCTAAATTATTTAAAGTATCTATAAAGCCAAGTCTATCTTTTACAAGATACTCATTAGGATCTTTATATTTCCCCAATATATTTGTACTAATACAATTAATCCCTATTTCTTTTAATAACTTATACAGTTCTTTTTGTGCCTTTTGTCCTCTTTTATCATTATCAAGCATAAGATATATCTTATTTTTTGGTATATCTTCTTCAAATTTCCTTATTAATAATTGAATATTTTGTATACTTCCTAAAGCCAGTGCTTTCCTATCTGTTTCTATAATACTTAAAGCATCTATTTCACCCTCAACAATATAGAAATCTTTATTAATATTTTCTTTTTCTCTTAATTCCCATAAGTTAAATATTTGTGTGTCTCCTACTTTCCTTATTTTATCTTTTGCATTTTTATCTATATTTCTAGCTGTAAAACAGCATAGAAAAGTTGGTATAATTATAGCTTTCCATTCTCCTTTTTTAAAATTAGGGTCATAGCCAATATGATATTTTTCCTGTACTTTCTTTGAAATCCCTCTTTTAGTTAGATAATCACAATCTTTTAAATTATCAATACATTTTTTTATATATGCTTCATATCTAGGAATTAAATATATAAGGTTTTTCCTTTCTTTATTATTTTCAACATACCCTTCATTTTTACTTAATTCTATAAAAGTATTCTTTTTAGAGTATATAGTCTTGTTTGCATCCTCTATAAGTTCTCTATGGTTATATAGTTCATCAACTTTTTTAGCTCTTTCTTTAAAATCTTCTATTCCATACTCTTCTCCAACAAGTTTGAAAATATCATATTTTTCTCCACAAGCAAAGCATTTACAAATCTTACCTGGTGCAAAGTAGCTCATACTTGGATTTTTATCTTCGTGTTCCTTAGAAAAACATCTCATTAGCTTACTTGTATCTATCCCTTTTAACTCTAAATATTCTCCTAAAAAGTTCTTTAATTTTTTTAAGTCATATACCTTCGCCATAAGACAACCACTCTCTTGTAAAGTCGTTAGCATCCCTATAAATTTCTTTTAACTCCTTTGCCTTATTCTGTTTAGCTAAGTCAGAACTAGCAATTAAACTTAGAGTTTTTTCCTTTAAATCAAGTTCAAATAGTCTACTACCTTTTGTTGACTTATAGTAATACTCTTTCTTTTTCGTAGCTTTTGATATTATTTCTATCTCTGTTTTATTTAGTCCAAATTTCTCATATATAGGAATATAGTTGTCTGCAAAAGCATTTGGATTAGGTAAAAATACCTTTGTTTGACAGGCATCTAAAACTGTTGTAAATAGTTTACTATTTAAAATATCCCCTAGCTCTTGTGTTGCAAAAATAACAGAACAATTTTTCTTCCTTAATACTTTTAGCCATTCTCTTATTTTTGCTGCAAATATAGGACTGTCAAAAAACATCCAACATTCATCTAAAATAATAATGTAAGGACTACCATCTAAGGAGTTTTCTATTCTTCTAAATATATAGGAAAGAAGGGGTGTTATTCCTTTCTTATTATTTATTACTTGATTCATCTCAAATACTTGCCATCTTGAAAAATTTAAAGTATCTTTATCTGAATCAAAATATCTTCCCAAAGCTCCACCTATCTTATATGGTATTAATGCTTCTTTAATTTCTCTATCATTTACTGAGGTATAGAAATTTGATATTGTCCTAAGTTCAATTGGAGTTTTTGATAAGTTATCTAATGCTTTCCATATCTTTTCTTTTTGTGTAGGACTTACTTTTACATTTTCTTGCTCTAATATCTCCAATATCCAACCATAAGCCCATTCTTTTTCTTCTACTATCTCTATATTTGCAAGTGGCTGAAATGAAAGCTCATCATTTCCTAAATCGTGAAATTCTCCTCCTACTGCATAAGTTAAAACTCTACTACTAGCATCTTTATCAAAGAAATATACTCTTGAATCTTTATACTTCATAAAGGATGAAGCTATAAGCCCTAAAAGAACAGATTTCCCATATCCAGTAGGTCCTACAATAGCACTATGTCCTATGTCTTCAATGTGAATATTAAATCTAAAAGGTGTACTTCCTTTTGTTTTTGTATAGATAAGTGGAGGTGCATTTAAATGTTTATTCCAACTATCTCCTCCCCACACACTTGATATTGGTAATAAATGACTTAAAGTTATGGTATTAAGTATAGGCATTCGTATATTATTCGTTATATTACCTGGAACACTTCCTAAAAATGCTTCAACTGAATTTATACTTTCTTCTATTGTTATAAAGCCCATATTATTTATAGTTTTACTTATTATATCAACTCTTTCTTCAACTTCATCTATACTATCTCCATCAACTATTAAAGTACAGGTATAAAAGCCCTGTGAAACATAATCTCCTGTTGTTAGTGCTATTTGTGTTCTAACTTCATTTGCCTTATTTAAAGCATCTTCATTTAATTTTCTTGAATTTTCTTCTTTTTCTCCTGTAAGTTCTGCATAGACTCTTTGAAATAGACTTAATCTTTGTGAAAATATATTTTTATATTTCTTCTCCATTTTTGAAAGTGCTTCTAATTTAGATAGTATTAAAAATCTTGTTATCCATCTATATGGAATATTTAATCTATTCAATACATCAAAAAATCCTGGAACTGTATAATTAGGAAAACCTTGAATTGATATACATCTTATTTCTTTTCCTCTAAGTTTTGGTTTTAATCCACCTACTAAATCACTATCACAAAGATAATTAGCCATAGCATAAGGAATTTCTGGAACTATTACCTTATCTGTTTTTGTACTTACACAAGAATGAAGATAAGTATAGGTTTCTTCATCATCTAATTCTGTTACTTCTAAAAATATTTCTTTAAATAAATTAAGTATCTTTTTAAATTCTTTATTAAAATTTTCTAATGTCTTATCTAGTATCTCGCTCTTTTTGGCATATTCTAAAAATATCTCTCCAACTTTTTTTGAATTATCAGTAGGAATTAACTGGACTATTGTTAAATAATACTCACTTTCAAAATGCTCATTTTCAAGAAAATTTAATTTTCTTTCTTTTTCAATTATATCTATTGCAAGTATTTCATTTTCTGCCTCTATATAATCTGTACATTTCTTTCTCCTTGCTTCAACATTTAAACTCCAACCCTGACCAAGTCTTTTTATAACATCATTTAATTTAGCATTTATGTTTTTTAACTCATACACAGTAGAACTATCTAAGTCATATCCTCTATATTTTAAAGTTTTTTGAAGTGTTCCATTTTTATTTAATACTACACCTTTATCTATTAAACATATCCAGGGAATATAGCTAGATAGTTTGCCTTTTTCTTCACTATACTCTTTTAGCATTTTATCCCTCCCCATAATAGTCAAGTTGCCTTATATATTTTTTTAAAAATATATTTATAACTTCTGGATCTTTCTTACAAGCTCTAAAAAGTAGGTAATGAGTTATAAAAAATACCCAAAATAAATAATATAGTCTTAATGATAGAACAAATATAGCAGCTGTTGCTACATTTAAAATCATTGCTTCTCTACTTATACCTAATATAGTAATTGGTTTCACAAGTCCCTGACATACAGGAACTTGAAATCCATCTAATTCTTCTTCCATTTTTCAACCCCTTTCCTATGTAACAAGTTGTTACATAAAATTAAGCTATTTTAGTTATTATATATTTATTATTTTCAAAGCTCTCTAACCTAGATATGCTTTCCACTTGTCTTATAGTTTCTCCTTCTTTATTTTTTATTCTTTTTAGAACTATTATTATATTTACTGTCATTGCTATCAACTCTTCCTGTTTATTATCAGTTGCTCTTAAAATATATAACTCTAATTGTTTTAACCCTCCCAAAGCATTATCTGAGTGTATAGTACAAAATCCTGGATGTCCTGTATTCCAAGCTGTAAGTAGTGTTAAAGCTGCTTCATCTCTTACCTCTCCTACTATAATTCTGTCTGGTCTTAATCTCAATGCTGCTTTTAACAAATCATTTACACTTGTATAATCAGTTGTTTTTAAGAAAATTACATTTTTTAATCTTAATTGTATTTCAGCTGTATCTTCTATTACAAGAACTCTTTCATCTTCTGGTATCTCATCTCCTACTGCATTTGCAAAAGTAGTTTTTCCAGAAGATACTGGTCCAACTATTAAAATATTTAATTTATCTTTAATTGCCTGTACAATTATTTCTTTTTGATTTAATGTAAGTGTTTTCTTCTCTACATAGTCATCTAATGTAAAAATCTTAATTCCTTTTTTTCTTATAGTAAAAATGGGATTTTTTACTACTGGTGGAATAAGCCCCTCAAATCTACTTTCACTCTCTGGTAATTCAGCAGAAATTATAGGGTTTTCTTGGTCTACAATTTTATTTATATGAGTTGCAACAGTTTGTATAACTCTCAATGCATCCTCTGGTTCTATAATAAGTTCTGAAAAGTACATGCCTCTTGAAAGTGTATCTATCCATAATGTTTTATCAGGGTTTAACATTACTTCTATTACATCTGGGTCTTCCAAGAATGGAACTATTTCACCAAGTGAAAATTTAAGCAATTTTATCATTCTGTCTTCTGAAATTTTTTTTGCTTCATTAATTCCTGTTTCTAACATTTTTCTTTCCTTTCATTAAGTTTCCCTTTAATATACTCTACAATATCTCCTTGAAGCTCTTTATTATCTTTATTTATAAAAAGCAATCTAAAAAGTTCTGTATTATCTGTTAAAGCCTTAAAAAAATTTAAAATAGTATCTCTTTTTTGTTTTATTGCTTTTTGTTCTAATACTTCTAGTTTCTTTTTCTGTATTACAATCTGTTCTTCTAAACTTTTAACTACTTTTTTCTCCATTTACACCACCTCTTCCTCATAGTCATCATAGTCTTCTAAATTTTCCATTCTAATCATTTCTTTATATGCTTCCATATCTTGTAATTCTTCTAATACCTTTCCATCAATAATCTCATCTTCTGGTGGTCTTTCATAAATTCCAGATACTTTAGGTATTCCATAAGTTCTAAAAGTTTTAGTTTTAAAGTATTCTTCTTCATAAAAACGAATCTTATATGCCATAAGAGGATACATTCCTGCAATAGATATAATATTTCTCTTATCTCCAAGTTTATTTCTTACTTCTTCTGGTGTTAGAAGTTTTCTAACTTGATTACTTTCAGATAGATTAGCTTGTCCTAAACTATATGCTTTCCAAGACTTATTTCTTACTTTTATAGTAGTATCTCCTAAAAGTTCTGAGATTTGTCTAGGTGTTTCACTATCAAGTGGTGTAGGAGCATAGAAAACTGTTGTAGCACAGTTATCAAATATACTACTCTTATCTCCATAATTTTTTCTAATTTGATTTAGAGCTTGAGCTATTATTACTGCTTTCATTCCATATCCTGCAATGTATGCAAGAGCTTTTTCTAAAATTGGGATTGTTCCAAATGCTGCAAACTCATCTAGCATCAATAGAAGTTTATGTTTATGTACTTCTTCTCCTGATTCAAAATCCATTTCAGGTGCTAAAACTCCTATTACTTGAGTAAGTAACATTTTTAAAAGAGGTGCTAATGTAGCCATGTCTTGTGATTCTACAACAACATAAAATGATACTGGTGTTTCATAGTCCATTAAGTCTTTTATTCTAAAATCAACATTAGTTGTATTTTTCCTAATAATAGGATCTTTAAACAATGTTAATTTAGACATAACTGATGATATAACAGAAGCCCTTTCTTTAGGGTCTTTGTTAAGCATTTCTGCCGCTGTTCTTGCTACCACTGGATGTACTCCATCTGGTATTCCTGACATTTGTTGTTTAGAATATATCTTTTTCCAACTCTTTATACATTCCAAATCTGATGTTAAAGGAATAGTCATTAAATCTTGCCAAGCATCATCTAGTGGTCTTGAAGTATCTGTAAGAAAATCTACTACATCTCCTATGCTTCCCATTCTTCCTTCATTCTTTGCCTTATATAGAACATATAAGATAAGTCCAACAAGCAATGAACTTGCACTATTAGCCCAGTGGTCTCTTTGTTTATTTTCTCCTGGATCAGTTAAAATATCTGCAATAACTGTTGCTCCTTTTACTTCTTTCACTGTTCCCAGTTCTACCTCTGCAAGTGGGTTGTATGATACACTTCCATCAAAGCTATATGGTCTAAATTTAAGTATCTTTTGACCAAGAACTTTCATTCTATATCCAGCTGTAAAAGCATAGTTTTCACCCTTCATATCAAATACAAATATTGAACCTAACCAGTTCAGAAGTGTAGGTATAATAATCCCCACTCCCTTTCCTGAACGAGTTGGAGCTACCACTGCTATATGTGTTTTTAGATTATCTATAATAGTTTTTAATTTTGATAGTGATCCCTTTTTATATTCTCCTGTTCTTCCTAAAATAACTCCATCTGCATATTTAGGATAATCACTTAAAAGCCCAGCCTTTTTCCATTCATTTAACTTTGCCCATCTTGCTGTTCCATGTGAATCTTCTTTTTCTTTGCTTCTCTTTAATAAAATTACAAGCATTAAAATACTAATAATATTTAAGAACAGTCCTATTTTTCTCATAACTGTTGATATATATGAAATCTTTTTTATATTTGGAATAAATGCAAGTTTTAGAATAAGAAATGGACTATATAGATTATTAAATATTGGCTCTCCAACTATTTCAGGATTATATCTATAATGCATAGCTATTTTTTGTGAGCCCCAAAAGTATGCCATAATTAGTATTAGAAAAGTAAAAATAACTCCAACAAATCTAACTATACTTAACTTATCTTTTATTTCTTCAAAATTTTCTGATATATAATAAACAAGAGAGAAAATAATTATTAAAACGATTAAAAATACAAGGTAAAACATATCAATCTGTTTTTATAGAAAGTCCTATATCATAGGTTTTTGAAAGTTCTTTATCTCTTTCTAACTTTCTATTCCAACCCTTATTCTCCTCTAATCTTGTTAAGTCATTTTTTAAATATATTCCCTCTTGTGTTAATCTATTTTGTATTTCTTTTGCATTTTCTAACTCTCGTGGTGTTAAGATAAGTTCTGTATCTTTTCTTAATAGTAATTGCTCTTTTATCTTTTGAACTGCTTTTAATATAAATAACTCAAATTCTAATTTCTCTTTATTCCTATTAAAAATTTCTCTATCTTGCCAAAGTCTTAAATTAGTTAAAAGTAATATAATAATTGAAATCGTAAATTTTAATCTTCTTATCTCTTCTTCCCGTTTTATTTTCTCTCTAATTAATCTTTTTCTCTCTTCTTCATCAATAACTCTTCTTTTTTCTTTTTCAAGATAGTAATACAGCTCAAACATAGGTATCACTATTCCTTATATGGCTCTAATATTAAATCAGCATTTACAATTATGTTAAATCTTGAACCTGGTTTAATTGTGATTGTGGGTTTTATATTTAAAATCCTTTCTGCCAAAGAATCTCCTATATCAATTATTCTCTCTCCTGCACCAGAAGCCATAGCATTTTCCCAACTTTGTATTCTTGTATCTTTACTCCTATTGACTAAGGCTGCTCCTCCTCCCAAAACAGAAGATAATATAACTGATTTTAAAAGTTCTATATTATGATTATTAACTCTACCCTTCATTCCAGCATAAGCACTTAAATCCACTCCTGGAAAGTTTTCAAGTGATATTGATTTTCCATTAGGAAAAATAAGTCTTTGCCATATTATTAAAATTCTGTCTTGACCATAAGCAACTCCACTGCTATATTCTCCTATTATTTTTGTTCCTTTGGGAATTAGTAGATATTTCCCTAATATAGAATCATATACATTTTCTCTAACAAGTCCTACCATTTTTCCTTCAATTTGTGAATCTACCCCACTTACTAAAATACCTGGTATAAAACTTCCTGCTTTTAATTCATAAGGTGATTTCGTTTCTTTCATTGAATATTTATTATATTCGGTATCTTCTGTAATAGTTTTACTTTCTTCTGTTGAAGTAGATGTATCAGTCTTTATATTATTATTTTTACTGATAATAGAGTAATCTATATCAGAAAGTCTTGACTGCATTTCTTCTTGTAGTAGCTGAGTATAGTATTCTTCCATCTTTATATTTGGACCTAAAATACTATCGTCTACTTTCTTTTCTTCTATTTCAGTTTTTACAAGCTCTCTATATGTTTTTTCTTTTTCCTCTTCTTCAATTTTCTTTAATTTTGAATAATCACTTTCAAGAAAATCAAAATTAGGAGCTGTCTTTTTAACTACTTCTTCATTCTCTTCTTGAGATTTTTGAATATTATTAGCTTTCTTCACTTTAATTGAAGCATTAATAAAAGCATAGGTTATTACAACAATTACTACTGCTATAAGGGCTAAGACAAAACTTTTCTTTATTTTTACAGAAGGTTTTTTGATAACTTTTTTATTTACATCTTCTTGTGGAGTTTCTTTTTCTTTATTTTCTTCTGTCATTTATATCAACTCCTTATTTTTTCCTTTTTATTATTACTTTTTTTCTATCCAGTACAAGCTCTGCCTTATCAAAAAGTCTATCTACAACAAGTTGTTTACCTTGTCCTTTTATTCTGTAATTTACAACATAGCCCTCTTTACTATCATCTAAAATATATAGAACAGGTAATTCTTGTAAATTTTCCTTCAAGATGATTACAGTTTTTTTACCATCATCAAATACTTGTGAAGGAGAAAATCTATATTTATTTGTACTTAATGTATAATCATAATTTAGATTATCCATATCTATCTTTTCCTCATTTTCTTCCTTTACCTTTAAATCATTTTGAATCTTTATCTGTTTTACCATCTCATCATCTGGGTATTGCCATTTTATAAGAGGGTTATACAAATTTTTATCTGATATTAAATTTATTTGATAGGTTCTTTTATCGGTGTTTATAATTAAATTTGTTTTTAGTCCAATAGAAGTAGGCTTTATATAGATTACTTCTCTTTCTCCATCACTTGAACCTGTTCTAGCTGTTGCTCTTCTCCATCTAGCAGTATCTCCTCCACCAACAAAACCAACACTTTCTCCTGGCTGTAATAAAATACTTGTTATATAATTTACTCTTGTGTAAATTGTGTACATAGAATCTTCGCTATATGTAAATACAGTTTGAACTCCCTCTTTTGCTCCCTTATATCCACTAACTATTTTTGCAGGACCAGGAGTTATTTCTGTAAGGACCTCTTTATTATCTTGAATAGTACTATCTGAAAAAGTATTAAAACTCATTAAAAATATTCCAATAATAGCCAATATGCATTTTTTCTTCATTTTTTCCTCCTTAATCTGCAATTCCTAAACTTCCCTTTGTCTTATTCCAACTATTTTCTTTTACATTTTCCTTTTCATTTGCTAGTTCTACTGCTTTTATAACCTTTGATAATACCTCTGTATTAGTTATATATACAGTTTTTGTTTTTGCTTCTTTTTCAATATCATTTCCTTTTTCATCTTTTGCTATATATTTATATGGCTCTTTTAATGGTATTCCAACTTCAAATACTAACTTATTATTTGTAAGTTCTTCCCTAGCTTTTTTTATTTGTTCATTTGAAAGCCCTGTTATACTTTCCATTTCCTTTGTTGTTAAACTAGAAAAGGCAAGGTTTTTCTTAGATGTTTCTATTAATGAAAATATAGCTATTGCTTCATTTGAAAGATTTTTTATATTATTTATTCTTTCTGCATATTTTAGGAAATTAGTAGTTAATTTTTCCATATCAATTTTTTTCATTTCCTTAGAATCATTTTGAAAGATATCTTTATCAATATATAGCCTTTGTTTTAAAGATTGTCTTATCTCTCCTGTTTCTAAATCAACACTTCCTATATTTTGCTCAACACTGTTATAGAATAGTTTTCCTTCTTTTAAAAGTTCCCCTTTTGCTGCTTTAATTTCATCTGTTGTAAGTCCACTTCCCTTTGCTAAGGCAGTGGTAGAAATTGTTGTGTACCCTACATTTATAATTCCTTGTTGATTCTTTATAATCTCATATACTTTTTTTGCATTTGCATTCATAATATCCTCCTTAGTCTGTTATCCCTATTCCTTGACTTCTTTTATCCCAACTATTTACTTTTTCATTAGAAATTTCATATTTATTATTCTTAATGTTTTCATTTAAACTATCAATTTTCCAATCACTTCCATAATATGAAAATTCAATCTCATTAAAAGATTTAGCTTCCTTAACAGCTTTATAAAAATCATCTTCCAATATTGCAAATGAAAACTCATCATACTTATATTCCATAGTTTCAATTGTATCTCTCAAATCTTTAATAAATTCTCTGTTATATACTTCTCCAAATTTATCTTCAATTTTTTCTAATATAAACTGTGAAGCATAGTAAATATTTTTATCATCAAATTCGACTCCTCCAATTTCTCCCTTAAATTCTTGAATTATATTACATTCCATTTTTAACTCCCTTCAGTTGTTATATGAAAATCAACTATATACACTCCTAATGGATTTCTATCTAATTCTTGCAATGTCTTAGGTTGTTCAATAGAAATAGTAAATATCCCTACTAATGTCTTATTTAAAAGAATATCTCCACTAGAAGAATATAAAATTTCTCTCCACTTAATCTGATAAGTATTTTTTGTTCCAGCAACTTTTATTGCACTATTTATTTGAACATCTCTTGTATACTTTTCTTGTATAAGGTTTGATAAATTTTCTTCTAAGGAAATTTCTTTTAATTTCTCTTGCATAGGCTCAGTTAATAAATTCATTGCCTTTGAATAAAGAGAATTCTGTACAACAGGATCAAGTGAAATCCATCTAAAATTTCTAACAAATTCTTTTAATGAATAGATTAGAAACTCTTCCTTTGGCTCATAGTTCTTTTGATATGCTGGATTAATAGCCTTAGCATTACCAGCTTCATCTACTTCAATAACATAAGGAATTAGTGTACTTCTTGTTGACAGATATATATTTCCAGATAGTGCTAAAAAAGCTATTCCCAAACAAATAAATGCTAATATCTTCCAAGTATGAAGTGCTTTTGAAATATTTAAAAGCTGGTTTTCAAATGCTTCTACTGCCTTTTCATAATTTGTAAATTTCTTATTATTTCCCACATTTACCACCCTCTTTTAAGAAATTACAGCTCCTCCTGTTAATCCAAACAATCCATAAACAAGTGTTCCTGCTCCACCTGCAATAGTTAATGCTAGCACTATTCTAATTGCTTTTCCTGTCATTGACCCTCCATCTGTAATAGCCCAACCAAGTGCCGCTACCACAATAGCTATTGTTCCTATTCCCATTGCAACAGGTCCTGATACAGAAGCAGAAATATCTTTTGTATTTTTCTCCCATATCATATTTGCATTGGTTGAAGCAAGTAAGCTCATAGAATTAAAAAGAAGTCCTAAAAATATTACAAGTTTAAACTTCTTCATAAAAACGCCTCCTTTCAGTATGGATATTCCATACTAAACTACTAAAAAAATTGCTAGCTATTTTTTAGCTAACAATTTGATAATAAGGGATATTAAATTTTAAATCAAGTAGAAGATAAAATTAAGCCTCTAAAATGTTAATTATATCTTTGATTTTATCAGCAGTTAAGTTATTTATATATATTTCTGGCATAATTAAATTAAAGTAAATTTCTAAGAATTCTACTTTTTCTTTTAAATCTAACTTATATACAGTAAACAATTTATTTAATATTTCTACACTTGGTAGTTTTGCCTTATCTCTATTATGTGTTTCTAAATGTGAAAGATAAGGAAAATTCATATCTGCTTCTGCTCCTACATCTCTTAAGGATAATTTTCTCTCAGTTCTAATTTTTTTTAAAAAAGCTCCTAATTTCTTTTCATATTGAATTCGTATCTTAGCCATCTTTTCATTTTCCCTCATTTCCAAAACCCCCTATACTTTAAATAGTTAATACAAAGTAAAAAATATTAAAAACTTTTTTACCTTTTCCTAAAAACTATTATATCACTTTTGTCTGGATATTCCAAACATTTATTTTATAATAGATAAAAGTCAATAAGCTGTTAACCAATTAGCCCAAATCATATTTATCTTTTTAGAATACCAAATTTTGATAATAATGAAATTTAAAAGTGTAGGAATAGTGTTAATAAAATAATTCTTCTCTATTTTTTTATAAGGCAATGTAAATATTCAATTGTTGATGATTTTTTATAGTTTCTATTTTTATCTTTATCAGATTTAAACCTTTTGTAATTAGTAGCAAAATACCTATATTCTCCATATTTTTCTAAAATTCTTTTTATATCTTCCAACTTCATTAAACCTTCATCGTTATAGCTTAAAAATATATATTTAAAATCTGCATTTGATATTAATTCTTCAAATACCTGTTTGACTTGAGGTTTTGAACAAAATTTACTTTTTTGTTTATTACAAGCTCTTAAACCTGTTTTTCCTTTAATAACTGGATTATCATATCTTGAAATGGTTTCTAATAAGTGGTAATTCGTTGAATATTGTCTTGCATTATATGGAGGATCTAAATATAGTATATCTCCTTTTACTTTTTTTATTAAAGAATTAACATCCTCATTATATACTTTTCCTTTCTTATTTCCTTCAATAATAGGAAGTAATTCAAGCTTAAAATTTTTTTCTGCTCTTTTTTTTAAAGATTTTAAAAATGCACCATAAATTGAAACTGTATTAGCATATTTATCTATTGAATTTATCAAACTTGCTAAAAAATAATTATACTGATGTTTATCTATTTCTTTATTCTTATAAAGTTTTTCTAACTCCTGTCTAATAGCATCACATTTTTTCCCATTAAAATCTGAAAAATAATTTCTTTCACTTCCTGAACCCATACAATAATTATTATAAATGAAGCCTTCTTGTCCTTTAAGTGAGTTTAAATGCTCTAATAATTTTGTATTCATTGGATAATTATTCTCTATATAATGCTTATTTAAAATATAACTATAATGCTGTATATCATTAGATATAACCTTATAACCCATCTTCTTAAATTCATTTCCTATTACTCCTGTACCTGCAAATAAATCTCCAAATACCTTTTCTTCCTTATCTAACCTTGAAACCTCTAAAATCTTTTCTTTTATAAATGGCTTCAAAGAAAGTTTTGAACCTATATAATTCATATTTATTTTACCTCCCCTCTAATAATATTTTTCTTATTATACTGTATCTTTAAAATTTTTTATAAAGTTTCTAAAATTTTATATAAAAAACAATACGTAAAATATGCTAATATTTAAGGAGTTAAAAGGTATTATTATAATAATAAAAAAGAAAAAGGACTTAAAGTTTTTTAGCTTTAAATCCTTTATAAATTCTATTTAAATTTTTTTACCTAAAATAATCTTTTTTATGAATTTAATTCTTTAGCATCTAAAAAAATATCC
>ERZ773076.235-NODE-235-length-31151-cov-6.616092_pt1 | contig 31151 bp, 25 predicted proteins | sample MGYA00580613_ERZ773076 | MGnify/ENA primary metagenome ERZ773076 (study PRJEB29015, sample SAMEA2738005) | human oral metagenome | biome: human oral; feature: human-associated habitat; material: dental | place: China | collected 2057 ...
TAAATTCCATAGTTCTTTCGTATTTGATAAAGCTCGTCCATAGTAGATTTTGTAGAAGAATACTCTTGCATAAGGGTATTCTTTTTTTCTTGAAGCTTATCAAGTTTATCTAAAATATCCTTGGAATCAGGCAGCTTTGAATAGGACTTTTTTAGTTTTGCAAGAGCTGTTTCGTAGCGAGTGATTTCAGCCTTATGCTCCTCAAAAAATGCTTTATCGGAGGGATTTGCCTTATATTCTTTGTAGTAGGCTCGATATTTTTTAACAGTATGAACTTGTTCCATTGTATCAGAAAGTAGCTGCATATCCTTATCAATTTCTTTGATTTTATCTTGTAAACCTTGTCTTTCTTCAGCACTTTTCCTGATGTATTCATCAAGCTGCTTAACGGATTTAATGCCATGTTCTCTGATGAAAATAACTGACTCAGCCATTGTATTAAGGTTATGTTTTGTTGTCCAATATTCATAGCCTTTGCTTTCTTTTACTTTGGCATTGGTATTCATATTGATGACATTTCCGATTCGTTTTTTGACAGCAGGATTCTTAATAGCATTCCTTTCTGTAATACGTTCTTTTAATCTTTCTTCAGTATAGTCCTCACCAATCGTCTTAGCCCTTGTAAATCTCTGCTTATCTTTTGGCTTAAAGGCTATATGTTTTCCATACTTTATTTCATAACCAAGTTCCGCCATTTTCTTTAGAAATTCTTCCCAATCTTTAGACTATTTTATCAAACGATCAATGTCAAATTGAAGCCTGCTTTTCCAAGAAGTACCTTTCTTAGATTGTTCATTTTCATACCATGATTTGCCATTTGTTTTGTACTTTCTCTTATAGCTCTCGTAGAACTCATCAATCACAGATAGGTTGTTTTCTTTGCATAGCTTATCGCTTTGATACCTGATTTGGTGGTAGCTTTTCTTGTTGGATTGATAGCACTTGCCCGTTACCATATTTACATTATTGAAGATGATATGGTTGAGGATATGCCCTTTATCTATGTGGGTAGATAAGATAAATTCGTACTCATCATTTAATATCTTTTTGCACAGTTCAAGACCGATTTGATGTGCCATTTCAGGACTTGCTTCTCCCGGTAAAAAGGATTGAATAAGGTGTCTTGCAAGAACAGTTCCGTTTGTTCCGACATCATTTCGCGTTCTTAAAAATTGAGTATGGGCAGTTTCCTGATAGCATTTATGAGTGCTTACTAAGATTTGCTCATCTGTTTTTTCACCATTAACAATATATGAAATGGCAAGATTAAGGGTTGATTTTATAGGATGTATTTTTGTAATAGCCATAAAATTTAATCACCTCCGGAAGTTCTGTTAAGAAGCAGAGAGTGTATCTGCCATAGTTCTTTTGAGAAATATTCAATCTGCTTTTTCATATCGTTTATATCATCCTTATAGATTATGCCGGTCGAATTAACACGCTTTGCAATCTGATTGATGTTGCTTGTAGCATTGGAAAGTAATCCCTGTAAATCTCTAAACGGTTCTAAATCCACTTGATATATTTCCTTTTCTAAAACGCACTTGCGAATGAAATGACTCATATTTCTGCATTTCGCAAGTTTTCTTTTCTCCTCAAAAAGAGCCTTTTCTTCTTCAGTTAATTTAATTTCAAGTCTTTCATTTCGCATTCTATTTGCCATAGGTAAATCCTCCTTTGAATGTATTTCGGGTCTTAGGGTACACCCTAACAAGTTAAAAATTGATAAAAAAAGAAGCAGATCCCAGAGGGCTGCTTCATCAATTTTTTCGTAAGTGTCTGTACACTTACTGTGCTTGCTACAAAAGAATGAATTAGATAGCAAGCGTTAAGCAAGTTTTGAATTTATTATTAAATTATACCATAAGGACGCCATAATTTCCACATGTAACTTGACAAATATTGAATTTTAATTTATTATTAAATATAAATTCAGTATTGTAATGGAAAGAGGTGTGCTATGGCACAAGTATTAAAAGAAGAAGTTAGAAATAGAATACTCGAAGCAGCAGAAAAAGTATTTTATAAAAAGGATTATAGAGGTGCCAAATTAACAGAAATTGCAAAAGAAGCAGATATTCCTGTGGCACTAATTTATACCTATTTCAAAAATAAGGAAGTTTTGTTTGATGCAGTAGTAAGTTCTGTTTATATAAACTTCGAGTCAGCTTTTAATGAGGAAGAATCTTTGGAAAAAGGTTCTGCTTCTGAAAGGTTTGATGAAGTAGGAGAAAATTATATTCATGAACTTTTAAAAGAGCGTAAGAAGTTAATTATTTTAATGGATAAAAGTTCAGGTACAAAGCATACAGAAGCAAAACAAAAACTCATATCGCAAATGCAGGTTCATATTGAAGTAAGTTTAAAAAGACAATCGAAACAGGAATATGATCCAATGCTTGCCCATATTTTAGCCAGTAACTTTACAGAGGGGCTTCTTGAAATAGCAAGGCACTATCAAAGTGAAAAGTGGGCAAAAGATATGCTAAAACTTATTGCAAGGTGTTATTACAAGGGAGTGGAATCCCTGTAATCAGCACTAAAAAATAGACTTTGCGTAATCAGCAAAGTCTTACTTTAAACCTTAATACTGAATTAAAATTCAATATTATTCAATTTTGAAAGGAGAGTTGTTCATGCCAGAAAAAGAATTAAGAAAAAAAGTGATTGGGAAAAACGGCTTATCCAATTCACTTCTTGCTTTAAAAATAGTATTTGATTTGATACCACAAATCTTACTCGTATATTTGATTAGTTCTTTAATTACAAACAATATTAACGAAGGTAATTTAAAGTATATATTCTTGGGAATCTTTATATCGTTTGTATTAAAAGGAGTGTTTTATTATTTTGCAACAAAGGTTGCCCATGAGAAAGCATACGAAAAATTAACAGAACTTAGGTTAGATATTATCGGTAATCTGAAAAAACTAAGTTTGGGATTCTTTAAAGAACATAATACAGGAGAGCTTACCAACATTGTTCAACATGATGTAGAACAAGTGGAAGTATATCTTGCTCATGGTCTTCCTGAAATAATGTCAGTTACACTTCTGCCTACCATTATTTTTGTAGCTATGATTTTTGTGGATTGGCGTCTTGCTCTTGGAATGATTGCCGGAGTTCCACTCATGTATTTGGTAAAAGTTCTTTCACAGAAAACAATGGATAAAAACTTTGCTATTTACTTTAACCATGAAAACAAGATGAGAGAAGAGCTAATGGAATATGTAAAAAATATTTCTGTTATTAAGGCTTTTGCTAAAGAAGAGGAGATTAGTGAAAGAACATTAAAAACCGCAAGAGAATATATTTACTGGGTTAAAAAGAGCATGGGAGCAATTACAATTCCAATGGGACTCATTGACATATTTATGGAAATTGGAGTAGTTATTGTCATGATTTTGGGAAGTATATTTCTTTACTATGGAAATATTACAACCCCTAATTTTATACTTGCCATTATTTTATCGTCTGCTTTTACTGCATCTATAAGTAAGACGGCTACATTGCAACATTTTTCTATTGTGTTTAAGGAAGCTCTAAATGCAATAGGAAAAGTATTAACAGTTCCGCTTCCAAACAAAAAGACAGAACAAGGTTTAGAATTTGAAAACATAGAATTTAAAGATGTGAATTTTGCATACGGAAAAGATAGCTTTCAGCTAAAAAATATCAATTTAACTTTTAAGAAAAATAGCTTGAATGCCTTTGTAGGAGCAAGCGGTTGTGGAAAGAGTACAGTATCTAATTTGCTTATGGGATTTTGGGATGCAGATGAAGGACAAATACTGATAAATGGAAAAGATATAAAAGAATATAGTCAAGAAAATATCTCAATGCTGATTGGTAGTGTGCAACAAGAAGTTATCCTTTTTGATTTAAGTATTTTTGAAAATATAGCAATTGGAAAACTAAATGCAACAAAAGAAGAAGTCATAGAAGCTGCTAAAAAAGCAAGATGCCATGATTTTATTTCAGCATTGCCAAATGGATATGAAACACAAGTAGGTGAAATGGGAGTTAAGTTATCCGGTGGAGAAAAACAAAGAATCTCTATTGCAAGAATGATACTTAAAAATGCACCGATTTTAATATTAGATGAAGCAATGGCAGCTGTTGATAGTGAAAATGAAAGACTTATCGGCGAAGCAATTGACGATTTAAGCAAGGATAAAACCATCATTACAATTGCTCATCATCTAAATACGATTAGAGATTCAGACCAAATTATTGTTATGGATAAGGGTGTTGTTCTTGATGCAGGAAGCCATGAAGAGCTGATGAAAAGATGTGATTTTTATAAGGATATGGTTGAAGCACAGAACAAGATAGATAGATGGAATTTGAAAGAGGTGGTAACAAAAAATGTTTAGAGAAATGTTAAAACTACTTACAAAAACCGGGAAGAGAGATTTGATTATATCAAGTGTATTCTTTGCCCTTTATGGACTAAGCTCCATAGCTATGATTGTGATCGTATTTTCTATACTGTTCCAAATATTCGATGGAACGAGCTTAGCAAGTCTATATAAATATTTTATTGCGATTGGATTACTCGTAGTGTTCAAAGGTATTTGTAATATGGTTGCAGATATGAAAAAGCATAGGGCAGGTTTTGATATTGTTCAGCAAATCAGAGAACGCATGATTATCAAATTAAAAAAATTCAGCTTAGGATTTTATACCAACGAAAGACTGGGCGAGATCAATACAATTTTACACAAAGATGTTGATAATATGTCTCTTGTTGTAGGACATATGTGGTCAAGAATGTTTGGTGATTTTTTGATAGGTGCGGTTGTATTTATTGGTCTTGCAAGTATTGATTTCAAACTTGCTATTCTAATGGCTGTATCTGTCCCGATTGCACTTATCTTTCTATATCTGACAATTAAGCAATCTGAAAGAATAGAGAATCAGAACAACTCAGCACTTCTTGATATGGTTAGCTTATTTGTTGAATATGTTAGAGGAATACCTGTACTAAAGAGTTTTTCAAACAATAAGAGCTTAGATAATGAGCTTATGAACAAAACGAAAAAGTTCGGAGAAACAAGTAAAGCAGCTTCAAGATTCAAAGCAAAACAATTATCTATATTTGGTTTTTTGCTGGATATTGGATATTTGATTCTTTTAATTGCAGGAACAATACTTGTTATAACGGGAAGTCTTGATGTCCTTCATTTTATTATCTTTGCAGTAATTTCAAAAGAGTTTTATAAGCCATTCGCTTCTATGGAACAACACTATATGTACTATGTTTCGGCGGTAGATAGTTACGAAAGACTTTCAAGAATTTTATATGCAGATGTAATCCCGGATAAAGTGAATGGAATTGTTCCGAAAGATAATGATATAGCTTTTGAAAACATAGATTTTTCCTATGAAAAAGATGAATTTAAAATGGAAAAATTGAGCTTTTCTATTGCTGAAAAAACAATGACAGCCTTAGTTGGAGAATCAGGTAGTGGAAAGACTACTATAACAAACTTACTTCTGAGATTTTATGATGTGCATAAAGGGAAAATTACACTCGGAGGAACTGATATAAGGGATATTCCTTATGATGAGCTTTTAGACCGTATTAGCATTGTCATGCAGAATGTTCAACTATTCGATAACACGATTGAAGAAAATATCAGAGTAGGTAAAAAAGGAGCTACAAAAGAGGAAATCATTAAAGCTGCAAAGAAGGCAAGGATACATGATTTCATTATGAGTTTACCAAAAGGTTATGAAACTGATATTGGAGAAAATGGTGGGCTTCTTTCAGGTGGACAAAGACAAAGAATATCTATTGCAAGGGCTTTTCTAAAAGATGCACCGATTTTAATTCTTGATGAAATGACAAGTAATGTTGATCCTGTAAATGAATCTTTGATACAAGATGCGATTACAGAACTTGCAAAGAATAGAACCGTACTTGTAGTGGCTCATCATTTAAAAACAATTCAAAAAGCTGACCAAATTCTCGTATTTCAAAAAGGAAATTTACTTGAAAAAGGAAAGCATGGCGAACTTCTTGCAAAAAATGGTTACTACACAAAATTATGGAAAGCTCAGTATGGGGTATAACCATGATTTTGCTAAAAAATATTTATTATGAATGGGAAGATGGACGAACTGCTTTAAAAAATGTCAATCTTGAAATTAGAAAAGGTGAATTTGTTTTAATTTCAGGGAAAAGTGGAAGTGGTAAAAGCACTCTTGGAAGTGTGATGAATGGTCTTATTCCACATTATTACAAAGGCAAAATGCAAGGGGAAGCCTTTGCGTCCGGAAAAGATATAAGCAAATTATCGCTTCATGAAATAGGGCATATTGTAGGGACTGTATTTCAAGATCCAAGAAGTCAATTTTTTACGACAACTACAGATGAAGAAATAGCTTTTGGGCTTCAAACCATCTGCAAATCAAGAGATGAAATAAAACAGAGAGTAGAAGAAGTATATGCAGAACTGGATATTGAGGAACTGAAAGGAAAATCTGTTTTTGAATTATCAAGCGGACAGAAACAAAAGATAGCTATTGCAAGTATCTATGCGATGAATCCGAAAGTTTTAATTTTAGATGAGCCTTCAGCAAATTTGGATATGAAAGCAACATTTGACCTGTTTTTAATTTTGGGAAAATTAAAGAAAAAAGGAACAACAGTTGTTCTAATTGAACATCGTTTGTACTATGTAAAATCTTTATTTGACCGTTTTCTTTTGGTGAAAGATGGAGAAATTGCACAGGACTTGAGTCGGGAAGAAGTTATCCACCTTGATGGTAAGTTTTGGGATGAAAATGGACTAAGAACTCTTGAATTAGAAGAATACAGGATAAGTGAGAAGAAAGACTCATATCAATTAAATGATGAAAGTATCATCGGAAAAGGCTTGAGATTTTGCTATCCGAATGTAGCTAAGGATGGAAAAAAGCAAAAACAGTACATTTTAAATCATCTTGATTTTAATATGGAGTGCGGAATAGCCATTGGTCTTATCGGCTTAAATGGTACCGGGAAAACTACCTTTGCAAGAGTGATTTCAGGACTTGAGAAGATAAAAGAGGGGAAGATATGGGCGGGGAAAGATAAGTCGCTTAATCATAAAGATTTAATGGATATGTCATATTTTGTCTTTCAAGATTCAGACTATCAGTTGTTTTCGGAAAGTGTACTTGATGAAATGCTACTTGGTATTTCAAATAAAGATAAAAAAGAAAATATTCAAAAGGCAAAGTCTATTTTGAATGTACTTGGCTTAGATAAATATATAGACAAGCATCCGTTTGCTTTATCAAGAGGAGAAAAACAAAGACTGACAATAGCTTGTGGAATGATGAAACAGGCAAAAGTTTTTATCTATGATGAACCAACATCAGGTTGTGATAAAGACTCAATGCTTTCAGTCGCAAAACTGATTGAAGAACAATTAAAAAATGGGACAACAGTTTTGGTGATAAGTCATGATTTTGAGTTTTTAGCAAACACAGTGAGTAAGCTCTGGGTAATGGGAGATGGAAAAATAGAAAGTGTTTTGAATATGAGTGAAAGTAATAAATTTCTCATATTGGACAAGATGAGAGGAGGTAGAGAACTTGATGGATAGAAAAACAGTCGATCCGAGAATAAAACTTATTCTACTTCCAATTGTTGGATTTACTAGCTTTTTTATAAGCGATACAATTCTACTTTTCGGACTGATTATCTTTGCCTTTTTTCTGTATGTATACAGCAGTATGTGGAAAAGAGCATTACGCTTTATTTTGTTTTTTGTGCTTTTATACTGCATAGAGTTATGGCTTGGAAAGTTTTGTGAAGCAAGTATCGTATTTGCAATATATATGTTTATTTACTTTGCATCAAGGATGACCTTAATTGCTATGTTTGGTGGATATATAACAAAGACTACAAGTGTAAGTGAAATGCTTGAAGCATTAAATAGAATGAAAGTACCAAGAAGCATTGGTATACCTTTTAGTGTTTTGCTTAGGTTTGTACCAACTATAAAAATAGAACTTAAGGCATTAAAAGAGAATATGAAGATTCGAGGAATCGTAACAAGTAGATTTTTCCCGTTGCTACACCCAATTAAATATATTGAATATACGCTTGTTCCGCTTTTAATGAGAATGATTAAGATTTCAGATGAACTGTCAGCTTCAGCACTCATTAGAGGACTTGATAGCGATGAGAACAGGGTTACATTAACAAAATTGAGGTTTAGAACAACAGATTTGTTGATTGGACTATTAGGAGCTTTGATGATTGCTCTTGTGATAGTAATACAGAAAATTTATTAGGAGGACTTTTATGAAAAACAAATTAAATGGTCGTGATTTTATTACAATCGGAATCTTTAATGCAATTGGAATTGTAATATACATGGCGGTTGCATTTGCTATGGCAACAACAGTGATTGGAGGATTTATTGCTTCAGGAGTTAGCTTTATGGTAGCTGCTACCGTTTATATCCTTATGGCTTTGAAAGTTAAAAAGAAAGGCGTATTTACAATATCAGGAACGCTTCTTGGTTTAATTGCGTTGTCAGGAGGACATCTGCCTCATGCAGTCTTTGCTGTAATCGGTGGAATTATATGTGATTTGATTATAGGAAATTATGAGAGCAAGGGACGAATGATTATTGGATATGGGACATTTGCATTAGCAGATTTTTTAGGGACAGTAATTCCTGTGATTTTATTCGGAACAGCTTCTTTTGTGGAAAAAGCGTCAAAATGGAAAATGAGCGAAGTACAAATAAATGAAGCATTATCTTATTTCAAAGTTTCGTGGGCAGTAGGCTTTGGTTTGACAACTTTTGTTCTTGCTTGCATAGGAGCATTCGTTGCAACAAAGATACTCAAAAAGCATTTTGAAAAAGCAGGAGTGATTTAATCAATCTTTATTTGTGAGGGAAAAATGGATTAAATAATGGAGGTAATTGCTATGTATTATTTAGGGTCTGTTATTCATATAGAAAAAAACAATAGACCTTTTTGATACTAGTAATTACCATAAAAAATCAAATTTAAAATATAGAGAAAGATCAGGATTCTTTCATTTCAGAGGACTTCTTATGCCGATGTGCAGAAGTCCTCCTTTTTTGTCTTAAAACGCAGACAAAAAAGAAATGGAGGAAATAAAATGCCAAAAGAATATTACCTTTATGTCAACGGACAAAGGGTTAAAGTCAGCGAGCAGATATATAAAGTCTACTGGCGAGAAAAAGAACACGAAAAGTATTTAGAGCAGGTGGACAAGAAAAACCACTTGCTCTTTTTTTCATCATTGGATCATGACGGACATTTTGTAGATAATATTGTTGATGAAAGTGTTGATGTAGAAAAGATTGTTGAAACACAGATGATGATTGAGGCAGTCAGAAAAGCTATATCAAGACTTAATGCAGAAGAAAGGGATATTATCGAACGCTTGTATTTCAATGATGAAACGGTTCGCTCAGTGGCAAAGCTCAAAAGTATTACACATCCGGCTTTAATCAAAAGAAGAAACAAAATTCTTGAAAAGCTGAAAAAATTCATCGAAGAACTTTAAAACTTCGGTAACCAAAGGGGTCAAATTTTCCTTATGTAAAGTGAAGGGGAGTTTGACCTCCTTTACTTTCTTCGGTAAGAGATACGCCTGCTTATGGCAAATAGGAAAATGTAGAGAAAACAATCCCTTTCAAATATTGCTCTTTGACAACTGAATAGACCAAGGTAGGACTTTATCTACTTGTGGAGAATTATGACTTACGCCATGACCTTTCTTCTGAAAGCAATTTTGGTTTTATGAATACTGGGTTAGCCAAGGATACAAGAAAGTGAGCGATAAATAAGAATACATAAAAAACAGAGGTGGTAATCTGTTCGATGATACAAGTAGTGATAATGATACTTCAATAGTTTAAGCTGCCTCGTCTGGAAGAAGGGGCAGAGGTGAGATTCCTATGTAGCAGCCAATACACCTACCAATGTCATAAAACTTAGTAAGAAAAATAATCTTTAATTAAAGAAAATTTAAAGTGGAGGAGGTACGTTAGTGGATAATGACTGGAATGGATTGGCTGATTTAATTGCAAATTTGATCACAAAGTATGCTGGAGTTTTAGATTTAGATAATCTTCCAAATCCAACTCCGATAAAAAATATAGAAGATAAAAATAAATTTGACATAGCAAAAACACAGATTGAGAAAAAGTGATAAAAGTGCTAAAATATACTTGATGTATATAAGTCCAAACCATAATTGGTAAAAATATAAAGATATAGAAAAGGATATTGAGGTTAATGCTACGTCAAAAGAAAAAATAAAAGTATACCTCTATACAAGAGTATCTACATCAATACAGATAGACGGTTATTCTTTAGAGGCACAAAAATCAAGAATGAAGGCTTTTGCTCTCTATAATGATTATGAGATTGTTGGTGAATATGAAGATGCAGGTAAGTCTGGAAAATCTATAGAAGGCAGAGTTCAGTTTACTCGTATGATGGAAGATATAAAATCCGGAAAGGATGGAGTGTCTTTCGTTCTCGTATTTTAATTATCGAGATTTGCAAGAAATGCTGCTGATGTTCTTTCGACTTTGCAAATAATGCAAGATTTTGGAGTAAATCTTATTTGTGTTGAAGATGGAATTGATTCATCTAAAGATGCAGGTAAATTGATGATTTCTGTTTTATCAGCAGTGGCTGAAATAGAAAGAGAAAACATTCGTGTCCAAACAATGGAAGGTCGTATTCAAAAGGCAAGAGAGGGTAAATGGAACGGTGGGTTTGCTCCATACGGTTATCAACTGATTGATGGAAAGTTGTTAATAAATGAGGAAGAAGCAATTGCAATAAGAACTATTTTTGATCAATATGTAAATACAAGTATTGGAGCTAATGGTCTTTCTAAATATTTAGAAAATCATGGTATAAGTAAAATACCAAGACAAAATGGAAAAAATCCATTGTTTGACGCTGGTCTTATAAGAAAAATATTAAAGAATCCTGTGTATAACGGGAAAATAGCATTTGGAAGAAGAACTTTAGAAAAAGTTCATGGTACAAGGAATGAATACAGACAAGTAGAGCAGGACGATTATTTAGTAGCAGAAGGCATTCATGAAGCAATTATTCCGGATGAATTGTGGCAGGCTGCACAAGTAAAACTGAAAGCACAAGCTAAAAAGTATGAACATGTAAATAAGGACAAGAATATGAGGACACACTTATTATCAGGAATAGTAAAGTGTCCGATATGTGGAGCTGGAATGTTTGGAAACAAATCTATAAAATATAAAAAAGATGGGACGAAGTATAAAGACTTCTATTTACTATGGTTGCAAGCATAGACTTATGAATAGAGGTCATAAATGCACCTACAACAAACAAATTAGAGAAGAATTGTTAGACGATGCTGTCGCTGAGGTAATAATCAAGTTAGTTAGCAATCCTAAATTTGCATCTATGATGCAGGAAAAAATTAACATGAAAGTTGATACATCAGCGATTGAAAATGAGATAGACAATTATCAAAAAGAGCTAAGGAAAAGTCATTCTACAAAGTTTAAGCTCATTGAGGAAATAGATGCTTTAGATGTTGAGGATAAACACTATAAGAGAAGAAAGAATGATTTAGACGATAGACTTTATCGTATGTACGATAAAATTGAGGAATTAGAAGGTCAGTTAATAGAAGCTAAAGCAAAAAAAGAAACAATAGAAGCTGAGAAACTTACTGGCGATAATATATATAAGGTTTTGATTTATTTTGACAAACTTTATAAAGTCATGAACGATGTTGAACGCAGACAGTTAATAGAAGCACTCATTTCAGAAATTCAAATTTATGAAGAGAAGCAGCCTAATGGACAATGGCTAAAATCCATTACTTTTAAGCTACCTATCATTGATGAGGATCTAAATATAAGTTTGGACAATGATGAGCAAGTTGAGTCTGTGGCATTGTTGGAGAGGAGATAATATATTAAAAAATTATCAGATTTAAACGAAAAAGTTAATATTTGATAAATTATTTATTGATGTTTGGAGGTTAATAGATGTATATATTAGAATTATATCAAAATAATTATTCAAAAGATTTAGTAGTATTTGATTCTTTAGAAGAAGGAAAAGACTTTGTATCAAAAATACCCGGATATACTATAGAAAAAGAAGATAATTTTGAATATGAATATTTTAATCCTAAAAACATACCTGATTATATGGAAATTATCTATAATGAAAATATTGTACCACTATCCAGATTTATGTTTGATTCTGAAGAGAATGTTGAAATTATTTGGAAAGAAATTTCCAATCTATCAGTTAAAAAAGATAAAATTATAGATGGATATTCAAAAATAGATGCCTATGTAATTAACAACGAAGAAGTAAAGGCTTATATTGAAGAAAGAGAAACTAAATATAATCTTATAAAGGATTTCTTAGAAAGTAATGGATATGAAGTAGATAGAAGCTTTTTCGGAAGCGAAGATGGGGAAGCAATCTTATACAGAAAAAAAGAAACCAAAGATTGGCACTTTCTATGCCACTTAGATCCGTCATTTTTAGATATAGAAGATGTAAAACAATATTTTAAGGAAATAATAGAGGATTTGTAGTAAATTTGCTCATTTGTTGGTTATGAGTATTCTAGTGAGAATAGTCGATAGAATATATTTAATTATATTTTAGAATATATTTTTTTAAGAAAGTGGTGTAAAGTAAAATGACAGATATAAAAATTTTTCGGAAAAATATAAATCCTTTAACAAATATTAATGACAATAATTTTTATAAAAAATCAATAACAAAAGAATGTGAGAGGTCAATTACTGCTCTTGATTCTTATATGTTATATAAGTTTAATAAGGAAAAGATGTATGAAATTGATAAAAGTTATGACTGCCTTATATACAAAAATAAGATAAGAATAACAGCAGATTTGTTAACAAATTCTAAATTAATAGATGAAATGAACAAAAAATTTGGTTTACAAAATAGCAATGAAATCAAAGCTTTTGATAAAGTTAAGTATACAATAGGTAATTGTTGTCCAGTATGGAAGAATCCATCAAGTGGTCAAGGAGTGTTAAATGATACTATATGGTATAAATTAAATAAACATATAGTTAAAAAAAGAAAACAAAAATTACAACCTATTAAATTAACTGAAAGAGATGACAATTGGATTGATTTGAAAAGAAGTGATGAAATAAATAATTCACAAATGTTCTCTATTTTTAATAGCGATATATCTTGGGAAAAATTAATTTTGGATTTATATTTACAAGACTACTTTAATTATGATTGGAATATATTAGATGAAAAATTTATTTTCGTTAAAAATATTGAAGAAAAAGATTTTCTTAAATTTGTAAAAATAACAACAGTTCTTATTGTTCAAAGAAGTTATAGAATTATTACTGGTTACAAAGGAAATATATTAAGAAAACAAGATAAGGAAATAATTGAAGATATTTTAAATACTATTGGTTTAGAAAATACTAAATGTATATATTCAAAGAAAAAAAGGATTTTATAAATTTTTCAAAAATACATTAATTACTATTTACGATGAGAGGACAAAACAAATGGAATACTTAAAAATTGGTATTATAATTATTATACTGTTAATAATTTTATTAACTTACATTCTCTATAAAAATAAGAAAAATAGCAAATTAAAAGATTTAGAAGTTGCAACATTAACAACAATAGAAAGTAATAATTTAGTTGAAACTACTAAAGATGAAGAACCTGATGATGAAATTATTTTTGATATTAATATAGATACAGTTTCAGAGAATATTTTTGATGATAACAAATTAGTAGAGATAAATGATAGTAAGGTAATTTCACATGTTAATAGTTTGATTCCGGGGTTAATTCAAACTGGTATTTCTGTCGGAAATCTTGTTAATTCTACAAGAGATGTTTATAGGGTAGTATTACCTGCAGGAGCAAAGTTAGCTAATTCTAAGACAATGAAAGGAGCTTTTCGTGCTATTTATCATGGAGCTGATGGAATAAAAGGTCAAGCTAATTTAGTAAAAGATACTACTCAAAAAGGAATTGGTATAGCTGCAAATTCAGTGTCTTCTGTAATGAATATAACATCAATGGTTGTAGGGCAATATTATATGTCTCAAATTAATAATGAACTAGATAAGATTAATAATAATTTATCTGAAATAAAAAATTTTCAAGATAATGAGTATAAAGGTAGAGTAATTTCTCTTGTTTCACATGTAAAAAATATTGCTGATTTTAAAGTTGAAATTTTAGAAGATAATGATTTACGTATTTTAAAGATTAATAAGTTGGAAAGATTGCAAGAAGAGTGTACTAAACTTCTAGGGCAAGCTAATCTTACAATTGAAGGTTATTCTAAAAAAACTGATTTGAAGTACGAAGAATATGAAAAAATAGTTGGAGTATCTCAAAATTGGTTTATGTATCAGAATTTATTATTATATACTTTATCTAAGATTTCAGATTTACGTTATGCTTTGAATTTGGGAAAAGAATCAAGAGAACAATGTGTTTATATATTATCAACCTATAAGAATCAGGTTAGTAATAGTCAAAATTTTTTAAATATTTGGCATAACAAAATGGTAAAAAATTTAAATATGAATTTGGATGCAAATTTGAGAAAAAGAGCAGGTATAGATAAAGTAATTCATTATCCATTACATTTTATTGATGAAAAATATAATTATCGTCCAATTGATGAAAATACTACAAAAATGATAAAAGGACAATCTTCTAAATTTGAAATTCAAAGCAACTATGATACATCTGAACTATACAATGAAGATGTTCAAATAATTTCAAAAGAAGGAAAATTATATTATCTTCCTTCGGGTAAAGAAAATTAAAGTGAATCTATAGACATACTACAAATTTAAAAGGTATTGTAATAAAAATGTTAAACAAAATTAAATCACACTGGCACAAATTAAAAACTGAATATGAAAATAGATATAATAAATCATTTTTAAAAGATTTTGAAACTTCAAAAGAATATCTTGAAAGAATGAAAAGCTATCTTTTGGAAAAGCAAAGTAAATGTCCATCGAATGTTGATGTTATTTGCACTCTTGCTTCTGTTTGTGTGGAACTTAGAGATGAGGAATTTGATTATATAAAATTTCTAAAGAAATTTTTAAATGAGTTTGAAAATTCTTTAAATGATAATGATAAAGCAAGAATTTATACAAATCTTGCTTTTTGGGATGATTTTTCTAGGGATAGTTTAAAGTACTTTAATTTGGCTAAAGACTTGGGTTCTCCATTTATGGAAACTTATACAGGTCTTGGTCTTTATTATTTTAGCGAGTATGAATATTCTAAAGATGAAAAAGTCTTATCAATAAGTCATAATTATTTCAAGACAGCAAGAGAAATGGAAGAAAGTTATGTAACTTCTTTCAATTTTGCTGTATCTTTATTTGAACTTAAGGAATATGAAAAAGCAAAGGAAATATTCTTATTCTTACTTGAATTTTATCCTAATAGAATGCGTTTGTTATTGTGTTTAGCTTATTGTGAAGTGTATCTTGGAAATAAAGATAAAGCAATGTCTTATGTAGAGAAAGTAAAACCTGGACAAGATTATAATTACAATTTAAATACAGATGATATTTCAGAAGATCAGATTATTGATGTCTATTATGCACTTAAAGAGTATGACATATTTTTAAATCTTTGTGGAGATTGTGTTGAGTACTATTATATCGCAGAATGGGAAGAATATTTTTATGTTCTATGGTTAAAAAATCAAAAGGAAAAATTTTTTAGTCTTGAAGAAAATAATCGAAAATATTTTGAAGAGGCTATAAATGAAGCTATTGCTGATGAAGATTATGACAGTGAAAAAGAGAAACAAGAAACTATTGCTAGTTGGGAAGAGGATAAAAGAAACTTTGAGGAAATGATTTTTAGTATAAAGAGTGGAGCTTTAAGACCAGAGATTAAATTGAAGTTATATCCTGAGTATTCGTGTTTTATGGTGGATTGTGTTAGACATAAATTTATTTAATGAATTTCGTTTTATAGGGATAGGAAAGAGGAGATTAATGGATAAACTAATTAATTTTTTGAAAGACAAGATAACTGATAAAATTTCATTGGAGGAAATTGTCAATGTATTCGAACAGATGTGCAATATACCATTTGAAGAAGATATGATTTTATTTGAGACAGGAACATTTACTACTTTTAGAGATGAGCCGATGTTTCAAATTTCTTTAGTTAGACAATTTCCAAATGAAGATGAAGAATTTTATCAAATCCATGTGGATATTTTATATGAGCCTGATAATGAAAATAAAATGATGATTGAGTCAATATGGGATGAAGATTTAAGTGAAAATATATTTACCTATATTAGAAATTCAAAAGTTTTTGCTTACGCGAAAAATAAAAAATATAGTAAAGTGAAAATATTGTGTGATGAAACTTAAATTGGCAACTTTCGTTTTCCGGAGCTGACTATTTAATTGTAAATTTAACAGCGTATTATCTTTTACTAATAAATAAATTATTTTTATGAGGATAAAAAATTAATGCAGAATACACGATTAATACCGACAAATAACACTGGTGATAAAAGAGTTTATTTGGTATAGTATACCTGTATGAATATATAAAAAATTGACAAATAATGGAAATTTTAAATACGGATTTATAAAGCATGTTATATGTAATTAGTAAGAGTATTTACCTGATGGATAGGTATGTATTCTTACCAATTTTTTATAAGAAATACGGAGGATAAAAGCAATGAAAAGGTTAGTAAAAAAATCTATGAGTTTAGTTTTGGCTCTACTAATGATGTTCAGTGTATTTGCCGGTACTACAAAAGTATTGGCTGAAGAAATGCCTGAAAAAGAAAAGAAACTAACAAAAGACAATTATTGGGCTGAGTTAAGTTGGTATAAAGATTCGACTCATAAAGGGGTTATGCCATCTTATTTAAAGGATTATTTTGCAAGTAGTCGTGTAAAATGGGCTAATAGACTAAATGAGTATTCTTTGGTTCCTTTCTTTCCAGATGCAGGAATTTCTTCAGATGATGAGGTAGATAAAGATGTTGAAGAGATGGTAACACAATATTTAGCTCCATATGCTAAAGATTATCCGCATAAAGAACATCCTGATCCAGCTCTTAATCGTTGGAAAGGTGGAAAACAATGGAATCCATATAACTTTAATTATGCGAATGATCTCTTAACGGAGAAAACAACTGATTATAATGTGCGTGCGGATATCAAAGAAAGAGGTCTTTCCAGTACAGCTATTTCCAATCATCGTATAGGCGATAAAATCAATTTAGATTTTCATGTTGATTTATCATTGTTTAGAAAGATTAAAAATACTGTACTTATTGCTGTAATTAATTCGGAATTTCCGGCATACTATATGATGAAAAATAATATGCCTGAAACTGCAATTACACAATCCGATGCTGAATTGGTATTTGTCTTAGATTTGCCAAAAGGTTTAGAATCTCTAGATACAACTAAATACAAATTATCCGGTATTGATGGTTTTGATGATTTATCTGTTACAAAAGAAAAAGGTGGCAGAAGAATTGTTGTAAAAGCAAGACTAAAGGCACCACATACTTATGAAACATTAAAGGAATTATACAAAAAAATTCAAAAGGTTAAATCAGCAACACTAAGTGTGGACGGATTACAAGTAACTTCTGATGTTGAAATTAACAAAAACAATACTGTTACAGGATATGCTTATGGTGCACATGAAAATATCTTTACTACTGATAATAATGTTATTTTTAATAAAGATGATTCTGCTATTCAAAAGGATAATAAGCATTATTTCTTCCGTCAAGCTATTGTTTATGCAGCGAAACAATCTGTGGATGGAAAAGATGAAGCCGGTGATGTTAATAAACCTAATTTGATTACTTATACATTCAGAGTAAATCATAATAAGGTAACTTTCATGAACGATAGTGCAACGTATGCAACAATCAATGTGGAAAATGGCAAAGCAATTGATACGGACAATTTGGCTGATCAATCTATGCCTGCAAATCCAAGTAAAGCAGGATATACATTTAAAGAATGGAATACATCTGCTGATGGAAAAGGTATGAAGTTCACAGGTACAACTGTTGTAAATGAAGATACAACTGTGTATGCTATTTACGACAAGAACGTATCTCCTATGAATGAAGCACCTACACTTGAAGTTAAAGACAAAACTATTAAAAAAGGCGAAAAATTTAATTTAATGAGTCTTGTTGTATCTGCTAAAGATAAAGAAGATGGTGATTTAACTAAAGATGTAAAACTTATTGATGATGGTGGTTTTAATAAGGATAAGATAGGTAAATATACTGTTACGTTTAAAGTAACTGATAAAGATGGAGCAAGTGTAACAAAGAAAGCTGTTGTTACAGTTGTTGAAAAAAGCAAACCTGCTCTAAAACCTGATAATAATTCCGGAAAAAAATTACCAAAAACAGGTAACGATGCAAACATAATCCTATATGCTACATTATTAGGATTATCAGGAGCAGTGCTTACTGCAGTAGGAATTAGAAGAAAAAAAGAAAATTAATTTTAGATAGGACTTAAATATATAGTTCATTAATTAAGGTTTGGGGAGTAAATTTTAAAAAATACTCCCTAGCTTTTTTTATTACATAAAAAATATAAAATAACTTAAAATAGTTGTAATCTTGATTTTTACATTTTTAATTTATAAATAAATGAAATAATATTTAAAAATTTGAGTGGATTTTAGTATAAAACTGATTGTTACAAATTACTAATATCTTTAAAAGGAGTATTATGGAATTAATTAGATATTTGAATGCATATTTTGCTTTTAGTGTTTTAGGCTGGATATGGGAAAGTATATACTGCACAATCGACCAAAGAAAATGGCAAAATCGTGGATTTTTGTATGGACCATTATGTCCGATTTATGGTTTTGGTTCGATTTTAGGATTGATTTTTTATGATCTTATTTCAATGGGTAAAATTTCTCATCTTTCTTGGTGGCAAATATTTATTATGGGATTTATTGCTAGTATGGTATTAGAATATCCAACATCTTATGTGCTTGAAAAAATGTTTCATGCTAGATGGTGGGATTATAGTGATATGCCACTTAATATAAATGGAAGGACTTGTGCGATTACTTCTGTTGGTTTTGGGATTGGAGCAATTATTATAATGGAATTTTTTATTCCACTTTTTGAAAAAATTTATGTGACAATTCCAAATAATTTTGCAATAGCTCTTGCTGTTGTTTTACTGGCTATACATTCTTCGGATTTTACACTTACAGTTTCAGGATTGACTAACTTCCAAAGAAATATTGCTGAACTTGAAGAAGAGTTCCAAGATAAAATGACTTTGACTGTTGATAAAATTTTTGAAAGACATAGCAGATTATATGGTAGAACATTAAGCAGAATTGCTTCTTTTAGGATGGGTGAATCTCGTAATATGATTGCGGATAAATTAGTAAAAATAAGACGTGATTTAAAAAAGAAAAAATAATTTGTTTTATTGATTTGTAGTTATAAAAAAATATTAAAAAAATTTCAATTTAGGTATTGACAAAATGTTTTTTGTCCCTTATAATCTATAGCAAGACGTTGAAGAGAAGAGTAGAAAGTTATTCAATCAATACAGAGACATTTCGTTTGGTGAGAGAAATGAGAGAGAAGCTTTCGAACATGGCCTTGGAGTCATCACATCGAGATCTATTTTTAGATTTAGGTTGTGACGGGTGTGCCCGTTATAGCATTGCGAGTATGATAGTACTCAATAAGGTCTTTTTAGTGATAAGAAGATGAATTAAGGTGGTAACACGTGAGTTTTCGCTCTCGTCCTTTGTTGGATGGGAGCTTTTTTTATTCTCATAACTAGGTGCGCAACTAGTTCCTTAAATCTTTATTGTACTTCTCATTCTCTTTAATAAATATGTTTAAATACAAAGGAGAAGATTATGAACAAACAAAAGAAAGATATTTTAATAGTAGGACTAGCTCTATTTGGATCCTACTTCGGTGCAGGAAATCTTATATTTCCACCTCTTCTAGGATTTATTTCTGGAAGTCAATGGTCATTAGCTGCAATAGGATTTTGTATTTCAGCAGTTTTAATGCCAGTAGTTGGATTATATGTAATTTCGAAAAATGGCGGTTCTCTTGAAGCTATGACTGAAGATATACACAAAAATTTTGCAAAGTTTTTATTATTATTTATAATGGTTTTTGCAGGATTTATTTCTGTGCCTCGTACAGGAGCGGTTGCTTATGAATTAGGATTTAAATCACTTTTTTCAAGTGTATCTATTGTATTATTTATCATTGGATATTTTGCTATTGCACTATATTTTTCATTGGATATAAATAGGATGATTAATAGTGTTGGGAAATTTTTAACACCGGTTTTGGTAGTAGTATTACTTGGAATTATCATAAAGGGAATCTTTACTCCAATAGGAGTTCCAACACTTCCACAACAAAGTGGAGTTTTTACTCATTCATTTTTAGAAGGTTATCAAACAGGAGATTTAATAGTAAGTTACCTCATAGGTACTGTTTTTATAGGAGATATTGTTTATAGAGGATATCGTACAAGTAGAGAAAGAAATAAACTTACAGCATATTGCGGAGTAGTTGCTTTAATTCTTTTAGCAGTTATTTATGTAGGACTTATATATCTAGGAGCTTCAGTAAGTAGCTATTATCCAAAAGATATAGATAGAAGCCAGCTGTTATTGGCAATTGCTGAAAGAGTTTTAGGAAAGAATGGAATGTTATTCCTTTCAATAGCTGTAGTTTTGGCTTGTGTAACAACTGCCATCGGTCAAATTACATCTATAGCAAACTTCTTCCATGACTTTTCGAATGGAAAGATACCTCACAAGATAGCTGCTGTAGTTTCATCAGTTGTTGGTGCTACAATTGCAGTACTTGGAGTTGAAAATATAGTTTACTATGCAACACCAATTTACAAGGGAGTTTATCCTAGTTTAATAGTATTAATGATTTTGGGTATTTTTCGTAAATTTATACCTAATAAACAAAGTTTTAGATATGCATTAATTTTTACATTGGCAGTAAGTGTATTAGAAGCAATTTTATCTGTAGCTAATGTCCCTAGTATCAAGGCATTTATTGATATACTTCCACTAAGTGGTCTTGGATTTGCCTGGGTATTACCTGCTACACTTGGACTAGTTATAGGAGCTGTAAGTGGCAGTGAACCTATAACACAATTTGAATAAAATAATTTTAAAGGAGAAATAAAAATGACAAAAAAATATAATACAAGCACAATCTGTGTACAAGGTGGTTATGAACCAAAAAATGGAGAATCGAGAGTGGTTCCAATAGTACAATCAACAACTTTTAAATATGAATCATCAGAAAAAATGGGAGATTTATTTGATTTAAAAGATTCAGGATATTTTTATACAAGACTTGCAAACCCAACAAATGATGCCGTAGCAAATAAAATTTGTCAACTTGAAGGCGGTGTTGCAGCAATATTAACATCATCAGGACAAGCTGCAAACTTCTATGCAATATTAAATATTGCTGGTGCTGGAGATCATATCATTTCAACTTCAGCTATCTATGGTGGAACTTATAACCTTATAGCAAACACAATGAAAAATTTAGGAATTGAATCAACTTTTGTTGATCCGGATGTATCAGTTGAAGAGTTAGAATCAAAGTTTAAACCAAATACAAAATTAATTTTTGGCGAAACTTTATCAAACCCATCACTCAATATATTAGATATAGAAAAATTTGCAAAAGTTGCTCATAAAAATGGAGTGCCACTAATAGTTGATAACACATTCCCTACACCAGTTTTCTTAAGACCTTTTGAATGGGGAGCTGATATTGTTACACATTCAACTACAAAATATATGAATGGTTCTGCAAATGCAGTTGGTGGAGCGGTTGTAGATTCAGGTAATTTTGATTGGACAAAGTATAGTGAAAAATATCCAGGTCTAACAACTCCTGACGAAACATATCATGGAACGGTATATACTGAAAGCTTTGGTAAGGGTGCATATATTACAAAAATGACAACTAACTTAATGAGAGATTTAGGTTCTATACCTTCACCACAAAACTCATTCTATCTTGGGGTTGGTTTAGAAACTTTACACTTAAGAATGGAAAGACATTTTGAAAATGCATTTGCTCTTGCTAAACATTTAGAAAAACATCCTAAAGTGTCTTGGATTTCTTTCTCAGGTTTAGAAAATGATAGCCAACACGAATTGGCACAAAAATATTTACCTAATGGATCCTGTGGAGTAATATCATTTGGAATCAAAGGTGGTAGAGAAGCTGCAGTTAAATTCATGGACTCATTAAGACTTGCTGCAATTGTTACTCACGTAGCAGATACAAGAACTTGTGTTCTACATCCTGCTTCAACAACTCACAGACAAATGAATGATGAAGAGTTAATAGCAGCGGGAGTATCTCCGGACTTAATTAGACTTTCAGTAGGTATAGAAGATATTCGTGATTTAATAGACGACATTGACCAAGCTTTAGAAAAACAAATTAAATAAAATACTTTAAAAGAGTTGTTTATAGTTGATTGGATATTCAAGTATAGCAACTTTTTTTAGTAATACTAAAGAGAAAAGAATGACAAGTTGTGATATAATATATTTGATAAGTTCAACTATGGGGGATGATATTATTTGGATAGAAAAGAGAATGAAAGTATTCGTTCAAAAATTTTAGGTATTTGTTTAATTTTATTTATTTTAGCAATTGCTTTTTTTACATTTAGTCAGCTTCTCGTAAGAGATGATACTTATGTCAATATTGAAAGAAGTGGACAGAGAATTGGCAATAGCATTTTTTATAAATATGATAATAAGATTTATGCACTTATTCCAAGTGGTGGATATTATATTGTAGAGGATGCAGATGTAGATTCTTTTAGTGTTATTAATTCAGAGAATACTTATGATTCTCGTGTAGTTGGAATTGATAAAAATCATGTTTATTTTGGAAATGTTAAAATTGAAGACCTTAATCCCAAAGAGATAACTAATGTTGGAAATGGATATTATACTGATGGTAAAAGTACTTATTTTTGTTCTTCACTTTCTGAGAGAAATGATGAGATTTCTTATGTTTCAGAAATTTTTGGACATATAGTTCAAGCTTTTTTTAAGGATAAAAAGCCTAAGTCATATATTTATCCATATCATAAATTAAATACTGAAAAGAAAATTTCGAAAATTAATAATTTAATATATTTTGCAACAGATGGAGATGTGCTATATTACAAGGGAAAGGCTCTTGAAAACGCAGATGCAAATACTATGAAGCAGGTTTCTAAACATGGAGAGTATTTTTGTGATAAAAATAATGTTTATTACAAAAATGAACTTTTACCAATTAAAAATAGTGGGGAATTAGAAGTTGTCTCAGTTGAGCAGGGGGACGATTTGCTTTATGATAAAAAGAGTGGAGAAGTTTTTAAAGGTAATTTTAGATTTGACGAAAATTTTGTCCCTTATAAAGTAATTGGAAATAGTAGTTCTCATATTCATAATCTATTTTTTGTTTCAAAAGATGGAGTATATTTTTATAATCAAAGAAAAAATAAGCAGGTAAAAATTGGAGAAAATAATTTTAAAGGAAATATTGAATTTTTAGATAAAAATGTATTTTGTGATGAGGAAAATATCTATTTTTTAAATTCTTATGAAAAGTATATTGTTAGATTTAGAGTTCCACATATTAGACGATTGTATTCAAGAAATTCTCAAATAGTTAGCTTTGATAAAAAAGAAGGTTGGGAAAAAGTAAAAGACATACAAAGTAATGTAATAGGCTCCGTTTGGACAAAAAATGGGAAATACTATTATTTTGACAATTTAGGAAATAGCCAACTTATTAACGATACAGTTTTTGAAATTACTGACAAAGAAGTATTGAATGAATTATTATCAGATGAAAGCAAAATAACCATCGATAGAATTAGAGAAATAATAAAAGACGAAAAAATGCAAGCTGTATCGGGAGAAGTTAAATATACAGCAACCGTAAAATATAGTCATTACTATCTTTATATGATTTTATTATTTCCTTTTGTAATTATTGGTAGTATATTAAAACAAAAAGGCAGAAGAAAACTACTTAAATATAATGAAAAATATAGGTAAAATATATACTACTATTAGATTTTTTAAAAATGTTTGATTAAAATAATACAGAATATATCATATAATGTCAAAAATGTTGATTTGTGAATTTTTGTGTGATTACAATGGTTATAGATAGTTGTATTCTAAATAACTTTGTGGTATAATTACACTGAAAAGTTATCAAAAGTATTGACAAATGTCGAAAGATGAAAGTTGTTTATTTATTTTTATACGGATAAATGAATTTGTCATTTTGATATGGAGGAAAATAAAAAAGGAGATGAAAAGATGAAGAACAAAATTAAAAAGTTCCTTTCTTTTTTTACAGCGTTAGTGATAGCTTTGGGTATAATAATACCCGGAGCATCTTCTGTTCATGCTGCAAATACATTAAATGTAGCACAATATACAAAAACTAGTGGAGTTGTAAAAGGAGTAAAAGGTAGCAATTCCGGAACTTATGAAGGAAAGTGGACTGCAAAGATTCCAATGGGAAAAGTGATGGCAGGAATTGAAGACGAAATGAAACAAGCTGCAACAAAAAATTTGTACCCACATGGTAAAGACGGAAAAAACAAGATAGCATATGTTGAATACAAAGTTACATTCCCTGAAGGCGTAACTATTGACAGTGCTAAAATTACAACTGATAATTCAACTAGCATGTTTAATAAGGCGGCATTTACTCATACTGTAAACGGACAAGTTGTTACATTCAAATTCCCGTTACGTGATGAGAATTGGGCAGGTATATATAAACACTATAATGAAGATGGTGGTGCTGCTTCAAATAAAACTTTAGATATCAGTATTCCATATACTGTAAAAGCAAATAGTCTTAATGAAGCCAAAGCCTTAGAATCTAAAAATATAACTGCAAAAGGTGATTTTGAAACACATGCTAGTGGCTTTTGGTATTCAATTACTAAGAAGGTTTACAATACAGATGTTAGTACAAAACCATTAGCACCTGATTTTTCAAAGTCTGATGTATTTGTTAAATCTACAGAACAAGATATTTCACAAAAAGGAAATTTAGACGGAGATTTATTGGTTAATGGAAATACACAACATGATAAGGTGTACGAAGCTAATAAAAATGATTCATTGACTATGACCGGACTTTTAAATGTTTCTCCTATCAAGAAACAATTGAAAGAACTTGAAGACAAATATCCTTCTTCCAGTGTCGCAACAGATATTAAAGTAGAAAATGTAAATACAAGCTTTACAGCTAAAATGACTTTGCCGGAAGAAATGAAATTTGCAGATGGTTATACAGTTGAATTAGCCGGAGCAAATGGTAAGTTTAAGATTACCGAACAAAAAGTAACAGGCAAAACAATTACTGTTACTCTTACTGTTGCAGATAACATCAAAACTTTTAAAGAAGTTAAAGAAGCTGTATATGGAGTAGAAAATGATTTAAAAGTTAATGTAAAAGGTGTTAAATTTGATACAGATAAGGCTAAAGCTAATACAAATTATACAATTAACGGAATGGTTTCCGGTAAATTCACAGCAAAGGCTACAAACATTCTTACAGGAAATGTAATCAATTTTGATTATATTTGGGAAGGTGTTCAACTTGCCGGAGGAGAAGATTCAACTGATCCTACTACTAAAGATATAAAATTAACACTTAAATATGTAGAAACTGCTGAAAATACATTCGAAGCAACTCAAAAATTATTAGGAGATATCTTAGTAGGAGATAATACAGAACATGATAAAGTTTATGAAGTTGAAAAGGGAACAAAAGTTGCTTTTACCGGTTCTTTAGATGTATCACCGGTTAAAAAACAAATGAAAGATATAGAAGAACAATTCAAAAAGACAAACACAGACCCTTCAACTATTAAAATTTCTGATTATAGTTCAACTTTTACAGCTACATTAACATTGCCTGAAGAAATGGATTTCGAAGGAAATCCGCAAGTGTCATTATTGAATGATAATGGAAAATACAGGATAGTTAGTTCAAATGTGAGCGGAAAAACTATAAAGGTAGTGATGACAGTAAATAAAGAAGTAAAATCATTTGCTGAATTAAAAGATGCCGTAAACGGAATGGAAGATAAGCTTAATGTTGTAGTTAATGGTGCTAGATTCAATAATAAAGCATTAGAAAATACAAATTATACAGTTAAAGGAACAATGACCGGAGAACTTAAGGCAAAAGCTAGAGAAACAGCAACTGGAAATGTGATTAACTTTAAGCTAAACTGGTATGCAGAACAACTACCGGAAGGAGCTGATGCAATTAATCCTACAAGTAAAGACATCACATTTACATTAAAATATGTAGCTAAAAAGCCACCGGTTAATCCAACAAATCCAACAACACCTGGTAATAAGAAACCAAATAATAAATTACCAAGAACAGGTGCAGGAACAAGTATAGCTTTATATACAGTTCTAGTTGGAATATCAGGAGCTTTAGTTGTTGGATTAAAAAAAAGAAAAAATGAAAATTAATAACTGTTAATTTCATAATAAAACATAAATAAATCGACCTTTGGATACGACTGAGCTATTTCTAGAGGTCGATTTTTGCATATTTATAATGTTTTTAGTGGCTTAATTGTAAGGGAGAAGATAATGGGAGTAATTTATTTCTTTGACAGGCATTTTAAAAGGTATCTTTTGAAAGGTACAAAAGCACTTAATCCATCTGATACCGGTATTTTTCCAAATGGAATTTCATGTGTTAGGGAAGCGGATGTGAATATGTGGTTTTATACTAAAGATGGTAATACTATTGCCTTTGATTCAGGACATATGAATTTTCCGAATGTCAATCTTGAGTTTGAAAAAATTAATATAAATCCGGATAATATTAAACATGTTTTTTTAACTCATGTTGATGTAGATCATGCCGGTGGAATTGATAAGAATGGAAAGAATATTTTCCCAAATGCTCAAGTGTATATTGGCGAAAATGACGAACAATATTTAACAGGACAACTTTATAGAATGAAGAAATTAGGATTTTTAAAGCTTAATATTGGTGTAAGTTTACCTCCCGGATACAAGCTTATCCAAGACGGACAAGTTTTTGATGTTGAAGGGATAAAAATAATTGCTATTCATATTCCTGGACATACAATTGGACACATGTGTTATATTGTTGATGGCAAAATTCTTATAAGTGGAGATTGTTTAGCTATTAATAAAAAAGGTGGTTATCCATTCTTTGACTTTTTCACACAATTTCCGGAAATGAATGAAAAATCCTTAATTAAATTAAAAGAAAAAGTTAAGAGATATAACATTGAAGCAGTCTGCACCGGTCATAGCGGATATAGAAAATTTGATGATAATACTTTTGCTCATATTGGCGATACTGCGGACTTTGGCAGGAAAAATCATTTTGATGAAGATGCTCCTGATGACTGTATGAAATATTAGTTATAAATGAAAAGTTTAGTATGAAGATAATTATATATTCTATCTTAATTAATATAAAATTAAATAGGCTCCTGAATTACTGCTAGGAGCCTTTTAAGAAATTCAAAATATGTTTTAAGGATTATATTTAGGGCAAATTATAATAAAATATAGAGCATATTATGAGGAGTACAAAATGGAATTAAAAAGTGTAGTTGAAAAGCAAAAAGAATTTTTTAACACAGATGCTACAAAATCTGTTGGATATAGAATTAGTATGTTACGAAAACTTGAGAATGTAATTAAAGAGAACGAAAAGCAAATACTATCTGCATTAAATAGTGACCTTTCAAAATCAGATGCAGAAGGTTATCTTACTGAAATTGGAATAGTATATGGTGAAATTCGTGAGGCATTGAAAAATGTAAAGAAATGGAGTAAGCCTAGAAGGGTAAGGGGAAGTCTTGGTACATTTCCCGCTAAAAGCTATGTCTATTCAGAGCCGTATGGAGTTGTATTAATAATATCTCCTTGGAATTATCCTTTTAATTTGTCGTTTTCTCCACTGGTTGCTGCTATTGCTGCAGGAAATTGTGCTGTTATAAAATGCTCAAAAGAGAGCAAAAATACATCAAAAATAATTAGAGATATAATAAATAAAACATTTGAAGAAGAATATATTTACTGTGTAGATTCTGAACTTGATTATGATAAAATTTTACATCAAAGATATGATTTTATATTCTTTACCGGAAGTGCAAGAGTCGGGAAAATTATAATGCGTGTAGCGAGTGAAAATTTAATTCCTGTATCTTTGGAATTAGGAGGAAAGAGTCCTTGTATTATTGACGAAACAGCTGATATTAAACTTTCAGCAAAACGTATCGTATGGGGGAAACTATTAAATGCGGGACAGACATGTGTTTCAATAGACTATATTGTTGTTCATAAAAATGTAAAAGAAGAACTTATTAAATCTTTACAAAAAGAAATTGGATTGAGATATCCTGATGCTGTAAATAACAAATCTTATCCAAAAATTATTAATCATCATCATTATGAACGTCTTTTAAATTTAATAAAGACTGAGTCAAAAGTAATTGGCGGAAAAAGTAATGATCGCGAAAGAAAGATTGAACCTACAATATTTCCTGATGTAGATTTTAATCACGAGATTATGAAAGGTGAAATTTTTGGACCTTTATTACCGATTATTGAGTATGATGATATAGATAAAGTTATTAATATAATTAAAGAAATAGAAAAGCCATTAGCATGTTATATTTTTTCTCAAAGAAAAGAAAACGCCGAGAATATTATTAACAGTCTTTCCTATGGAGGAGGTTGTGTTAATGATACTATAATGCAACTTGCAAATAGTCATGTTCCTTTTGGTGGAGTAGGAAATAGCGGTATGGGCTCTTATCATGGGAAACATGGTTTTGATTTATTAAGTCATAAAAAAGGAATTGTAAAAAATAAAACAATTTTTGATTTACCATTTAGATATGCACCTTTTGATTTGAAAAAATTGAACATATTTAAACGTATTATGTGATATATATATATATGAACAAATGTTGTTATATTAAAATATAATATTTATAATTAAATTTTTTGTCGATTTTAAATAGTATTTATAAAAGAGAGTTCTTTTCTGATTATTCAGTGGGATTCTTTTTTTGTGGACTTAATCTTAGATTATATCATAACATAATCATAATAATTATAACAATTAAAATATTAGACTTTACTGTCATTTTGTGGTATAATAGCTACGACTTTATATTTTATGTAAAAACCGGAATTAGTATAAATTTGTTATGGATTTTTGAATTTTTATAAATGTTGGGGAACATCTAATTTGTAAATTTTACATATAATTTAAAGTCTGAGTTTATTATGAAACAAAATAATAAAGTTTGAAAAAGTACTAGAAAGGGGAAGAAAAATTTGAAAAGAGATTTAATTAAAAGAAGTTTAAGTATTTTTCTCGTAGTTACGATGGTTTTTTCAATTATATTACATGCAAAGATTACAGCACATGCTGATGAAGTGCATTCAAATGTAATAACAAAGGCACATATTACAGATTTGGAGGGTAAACCGATTACGAAGCCAATGCCTGCTTGGAAAGCATTTAGGATAAATGCGGAGTATGCATTACCAAATAATCAGGTAAAAGAGGGGGATACTACAACATTGACATTGCCCAAAGGTTTTTCACCTGCATCTCCATTTAAATTTGAGATTAAAGCTGGAAATGATGTTGTTGCAAATGGACAAATAGTTGATGGTAATCCTGCAAAAGTGGTTATTACCTATACAAAATATGCTCAAGAACATTCCGGTGTTAAAGGGTCGTTTTATTTTAATATTCAAATTAATAGTAACACGCAAACTCAAACGGGTATTATCCCTGTAACACTTACCGCAAAGGGAGATGGAACAGTTGTTCAAGCGGGCACTGTTACTTATAATCCGCAACAAGTTTCACCTGTACAAGTAATAAAAGGTGGCTGGATGGATAGTAAAGATAAAACTATCGGTCATTATAAAATAGCTATTAATCAAGCTAATAAAGAAATGGTTAATGCAAAGGTAACTGATGAACTTTTGAATCCGGGAGTTCAATATGTTGAAAATTCTTTCCAAATACTTGAAGTAAAGTGGGTTAAAAATGCAACAGGAACAGATATTTTATTTACTGATGAGGTAGATGTAACTGCACAATATAAGAGCAAACTTAAAATTGAAGGAAATAAGTTTACACTTGATATTGGAAATAGACCAGAAGGTAAAGGATTGATGATTAGATATAAAGTTAAAATATCCTATGAACCTGTGGTTGGTGAAGAATTTAAAAACAAAGTGGAACTTATAGATGCCGGAAAAACTTTTAAGCATAATACGTCTTATAAAATTATAGATGCCAGTGGTGGTGGCGCAGGATATGTATATAAAATTAAAGTGCATAAAAAAGGAAATGACGGATCATCATTATCCGGAGCAATGTTTGATGTTATTCGTGTGCGTAACAACCAAAAAGTTGGAACTATTACTACCGGTACTGATGGAAAAGGTGAACTTGGAAATTTAGTTTTGGATAGATATAAACTCGTTGAAACAAAAGCACCTGACAATTATCTACCTTTAAAAGATCCAGTTTATGTTGAAGAGAAAGATTTTGATGAAAATAGCAGAATTGCATTAAAAACCATAGAAAATAAACTTAATGAAAAAATTTCTATTCCAGTAATTAAAAAATGGATTGGTCCTGCAAAAGATTCAGTAACTGTACAACTTAAAAAAGTAGGAAGTAATGATGTAATTCAAGAACATGAACTAAAAGCAAGTGAAAATTGGACATATACATTTACAGGACTAAATAAGTATGAAGCAGATGGTTCAGAAATCAAATATGAAGTAGTTGAAAAGAATGTACCTGAAGGATATACTTCAGAAATTACTGGAACAATGCAAGACGGATTTACAATTACGAACAAAAATACTGAAAAAGTAAAAATTCCTGTAGAAAAGAAATGGGAAGATAATAATAACCAAGACGGTAAGAGAGTTAA
>ERZ773076.236-NODE-236-length-30943-cov-6.364608_pt1 | contig 30943 bp, 28 predicted proteins | sample MGYA00580613_ERZ773076 | MGnify/ENA primary metagenome ERZ773076 (study PRJEB29015, sample SAMEA2738005) | human oral metagenome | biome: human oral; feature: human-associated habitat; material: dental | place: China | collected 2057 ...
CGTAGATCACGCCACCGCCCGCGACGACGAGGGGCCTGCGCGCCTCCCGGATGATCGCGGCGGCCCGTTCGATGGCGACGGCCTCAGCCGGTGGGCGGCGCACGTGCCAGACCCGTCGCGCGAAGAACTCGACGGGGAAGTCGTAGGACTCTGCCTGCACGTCCTGCGGCAGGGCGATGGTCACCGCGCCCGTGTCGACCGGATCAGTCAGCACCCGCAGCCCGGCGAGCAGCGACGGGATGAGCTGCTCGGGCCGTTCGATGCGGTCGAAGAACCGCGAGACGGGACGGAAGCAGTCGGTGGCGGCGGTCATCGGCGAGACCGGGTCCTCGACCTGCTGCAGCACCGGGTCGGGGAAACGGGTGGCGAACTGGTCGGAGGGGAACAGCAGCACCGGCAGCCGATTCGTCGTGGCCAGGGCCGCACCCGTGACCATGTTCAGCGACCCGGGGCCGATCGACGAGGTGCACATCCAGGTGCTCAACCGGTTCGTGGTCTTGGCGTAGGCCGCGGCGGCGTGCACCATGCCCTGCTCGTTGCGGGGCATGATGTAGCGCATCCGCTCGCCCTCGGGGGTGGGGTCGAGATCGTTCTGCAGCAGGGCCTGGCCGATCCCGGCGACATTGCCGTGTCCGAAGATGCCGAAGGCGCCGGCGATGAGACGCCGCTCGATACCGTCGCGTTCGGTGTACTGGTTGACGAGGAAGCGGACGACCGCCTGCCCGACGGTGAGACGCACTGTTGACACTGGGTTTCCTTAGTTGAGAGGGGTCATGGGGAGCCGGGGATCGACGTCCTGGGAGGCCCAGGTGTCGCGAATCCAGGTGTATGCGGGATCGTCGGTCATCAGCCAAGTGGAATCCTCGGCGGGCCCGGCCATGACATTGAGGTAGTAGAGGTCGTATCCGGGAGCGGCCACCGACGGGCCGTGGTAGCCGTGCGGCATCGTCACCACGTCGCGGGAGTGCACCTCGGCACACACGTCGATGTCGTGGCCCGAGGGATAGATGCGCTGCAACGCCATCCCTGGAGACCCATTCAGCCCCGGTCGCACCTCGTAGTAGTAGATCTCCTCGAGGATGCGTTCCACCTCGTTGTGTTCGTCGTGCTTGTGGGGCGGGTAGCTGGACCAGTTACCGCCCGGGGTCAGCACCTCGCAGGCCAGCAGATGGGAGGTTTCGAGGTCGTTGCCGAGCGCGTAGTTGTTGACCTGACGGGAGCACGGACCCGCGCCGCGCAGGGTGGTGACCACCTCGGTGACGGGGCAGTACCGCACCGGCAGGTCGCGGGTGGCCTTCGCCGCGGGCAGCGCGAACCGCCCCCCGGATTCGCTGCGGACCGTGAACGTGGTCTCGCGCGGGATGTAGAGGTAGTCGGTGATGGCGCTCCACACCTCCTCGCGACCGTTGAGCACGTGGGTCTCACCGTTCACCTCGACGGCGCAGCCCCCGGACAGCGGCAGCACCAGCAGCTCGGAGACCCCGGAGGTCACCGTCTCCGATCCGCTCGCGGGCAGCGCCAGCACGCGGATGGAACTCCACTCCCAACCGGCGCGCTCAATACTGACGTCGGTCTCGAACTGGCCGTGGGCGGTGCTTCCCGCCTTGATCACGTGGGTTTCGTTATCCATTTTTCCTCCTCAGTGCCGGATTCTGCTGACGACCGGGACGACCTGCGGGTTGGCCGCCATCAGGCGCTCCACCTCGTCGATACGCGGCATGGCGGTGGAGCATTCCAGGCGTGACGCGACGATGGCACCCGCCGCCGATGCGAAGGCGAACGTCCTGGCGAGATCCCAGCCCTGCAGCAGGCCGTGGCACACGGCCCCGCCGAAACCGTCGCCCGCGCCGAGCCCATTGCGGACCTGGACGTTCGTGACGGGCACGTAGACCCGTTCCGTCGCGGTGCGCACCAGGGTGCCCATCATTCCCTGTTTCACGACGGCGACCTCCAGCCCGCGTTCCAGCAGCGCAAGAGCTGCAGCGTCCGGGTCGGTCTCGCCGACCGCGATCCGGCACTCCTCCAGGTTCCCGATCGCCACGTCGACGTGCTCGAGGGCCTGCTGCACCTGCGCGGTCGCTTCCTGTTCGCTGGGCCAGAAACGCGCCCGGTAGTCGAGATCGAGGACGCTCATGCCGTTGCCGTGGTGGCGTCGCAGCGCCTCGTGGTTGGCCGAGCGCGACGGCTCCACCGACAGGCCGCTGACGGTCAGCCACAGGATGCGGGCCGTGGCGACCTCTTCGGGCAGGTCGTCGACGCCGATCTCCAGGTCGGGGGTGGTGGGCTGGCGGTAGAAGAACAACGGGAAGTTGTCGGGCGGGAAAACCTCACAGAAGGTGACGGGGGTGTTGAAGTCCGGGTTCACCACGACGTGCCGGGCATCCACGCCCAGCCGTGTCAGCTCGGAGCGGACGAAACGTCCGAAGGGGTCGTCACCCACCCCGGTCACACAGGCGACGGAATGCCCCATGCGAGCCGCGGCAACGGCCACGTTCGCAGACGAGCCGCCGAGGAACTTGCCGAATCGGGTGACGTCCTCGAGGTGGGTGTTCATCTCCAGCGGGTACAGGTCGACCCCGCACCTGCCGATGGTGCAGACGTCGAGTACCGGCTCATCCACGATGATGACTCCTTGATGTCGGGGATGGCTCCTCACGGTCACCGGAGGATTGCTCCAGTCTGCCCACGAGCAGAAGCCCAGTCAACCTATGTCAGGACATTTCTTCTCGTTCCTTGCGCTGGAGTACACGTCTGGCTTGTATGATCGATTCAGAACCGTCGCCTACCCGCCATGCCGGGACAAAGCCTGTTCCGGCCCCAAGGACCGCATCATGGAACCGACCTACGAACCGGAGATCACGCTGGACCGCGATTCCCAGGTGCCCCTGTACCAGCAGATCGCGAAGCCAATCGAGACCGCGATCCTGTCCGGAGCGCTGCCCGCGGGGGCGATGATCGAGGACGAGGTGTCGATGGCGAGCCGCCTGGACGTGGCCCGCCCCACGGCCCGCCGGGCCTTGCAGGAGCTAGCCTCACGAGGGTTGTTGACGCGCCGCCGGGGAGTAGGAACCCGCGTCACCCCACCCCACGTGCACCGCCCCATGAAGCTGTCCTCCCTGAACGACGACCTCGCCGAGGCCGGATTCACCCCCTCCACGCGGGTGCTTTCCTACGAGGTGCGGGAGGCATCACCGGAGGAGGCCGAGAAACTCAGCATCCCCCAGGGCGAGGCGTTGCTGTCGGTGCGTCGCCTCCGCTACGCCGACGACCACCCCTTGGCGCTGCTGACGAACCTCATCCCCCACGACATCGCACCGACCTGGCAGGAACTCGGCGACGTCGGTCTCTACCGCTGCCTGGCGGCACGGGGGGTCGAGGTGACCTCCGCCCGACAGGTGATCGGCGCTCGCGGGGCGAACGCGAAGGAAGCCGAGGACCTGGGCGAGGAGGATGGCGCACCGCTGCTCACGATGGAGCGCACCGGCTACGCCGCCGACGGACGGGTGGTCGAGTTCGGGCAGCACGTCTACCGCCCGAGCCTGTACTCCTTCCACTTCTCGCTGTTCACGTCCTGAAAGGCCTCACCCGAACCGCCGCAACGGATAGCCATCCATCACGGATTCCCCAACTCCCGGTCGGGCCGGATCACAAACCCCAACCTTTCTTTGCACACATGACTCGCCAGGGAATTCACCTTTGACCAAAAGCCCAGTGCTCTTCTGACCAAAGCACGGTTAGGAGCGTTGTGAGCAGGGATTCGAGGGTTTAAAGTGAGGTCATCCTCAGCATTCAGGACACATACAAAAACAACAGAAACAACCCCAAACGAGCCAGGCTCCATCCCGGAGATTCCCCTCATTCAGACCGCATTCACGAGCAGTCGCTGACAGACTTCATGAAGAGTGGCAGCAGAATCGGATCCCTAGGGATGAAACTAAGAAGAAAGCCTCCTCTCGCAACGTATTCGAAAGGCATCTGGATCATCAAACCTAGAAGCAACACGTGCTCAAATCGACGAGGACAGTGAAACCGTCTGACCCGAGAATAGAAGGACCGAATGACATCATGAGCAAATTATCAAAACTAACCTACGGCAGCGAAATAGAGCCAGCCATAAAGATCGCAAATATTTTCAAGGAGTTCCAGGACGATTCCGGGAATCCGATTCATGCTGTCCACGGCGTCAGTGTCACGATCAATTCGGGTGAAGTGGTTGCTCTCCTCGGGCCAAATGGCGCGGGCAAGACCACGACCATTGACATGATTCTGGGGCTTGTCCAACCAGATCGGGGATCGATTCGAATATTTGGCCAGCCCCCTTTGCAGGCGGTGCAGTCGGGTCAGGCGGCAGCAGTGCTGCAGACCGGCGGTTTGCTACCGGAGCTGACCGTTGTCGAAACCTTGTCGATGATTGGCTCCCTGTTCGATCCATCGCGAGTCGAGGACTGCATGCGGCGGGCGGGGCTGTTCCCGATCGCCGACCGGAAAGTATCGCGGTGTTCGGGCGGCGAGCAGCAGCGGGTGCGTTTCGGGATGGCTTTGCTCCCCGATCCTGATCTGCTGATCCTTGATGAGCCCACCGCGGGTATGGATGTCGAGGCCCGTCATGAGTTCTGGGCCGAAGTCCGACGTGATGCGGAACAGGGTCGCACCATAGTGTTCGCCACTCACTACCTGGAAGAAGCTGATGATTTCGCCGACAGGATCATCCTGATGAATCACGGTCAGGTTGTTGCCGATGACACTGCTGATGCGATTCGCACCGCGGCCAGCGGACGGATCGTCTCAGCACGTCTCAGCCCGCGGGCCGAAGCCGATCTCCTCTCCAGAGCGGGCGTGGTGCTCACCCAGCGGCGCAGTGACCGTGTCAGCCTTCATCATCCCGATTCCGACCAACTTGCCCGGCTAGTCCTCGCCCTTGACGGCGTTGATCTCGAAGTGGTCCCCCGCAGCCTGGACGACGCCTTCCTCACGCTCACATCGAAAGGGATGTGATGATGACGAGCCAAACTCCCACTGTTTCCCACACCACCCAAGTTAGTCACAGCGATACCCCACGCGCCCACAGCGTGTCCAGGGGAATCCCTCTTGGGTATCTCAAATACGAACTGAAACGACCGTTCCGTCGTTCCTCCCTGATCTTCACCCTGGCATTGCCCACGGTGCTCTACATTGCCCTGTTCCGCACCGGACCTTCCGGGGCAGACCTACCCCACGGGAACTTCGCCATGTGGATGACCATCGGCATCGCCATCTACGGCGGTACCGCGGCCGCCACTGCAACCGCGGTCAGTATCTCCGTGGAGCAGACCTCCGGATGGATGCGCACCATCCGCATGACCCCTTTGGGTGGGGTCAAGTACGTACTGACGAAGGTGCTCGCGGCCGTATTGGCTGCAACCATTCCGGTGACCGTCATCGGTGTACTGGGGTTCATCACCGGCGCCCGCGGCACTGCCGAGGTCTGGCTCTCGGGTTTGCTGACGGCCTGGCTGGGCTCCGGGATCTTCGCCGCCCTGGGTATCGCCCTCGGCCTGGCCCTTCGCCCCGAAGTCGTGATGCACATCCCTGGCCTGACTATCACAGCCCTTGCCTTCATCGGCAATCTGTTCATCCCATTGAGTGGAACGATGCTGACCATCGGTCAGATGACACCCATGTTCGGCGTCGCGGCCATCGCCAGACATGCCCTCACCGATGGATACACCTTCTCCGGTGAACGCACTTCCCTCGGATGGGCGTTCTTCAACGCCTTAGCCTGGATGATCGGATTCATTTTCTGGGCGTCCCGCCGCTTCGCCCGCAGCACGGGCAGGAAGTGACATGAGATCGGCCATGTACGCCCTGATCGCACCCGGCCAAGGAGCCCAGCTCCCCCGAATGCTTAGTCCCTGGCTACGAGATCCTCACGTCGTTGATCTTCTGAGGTCCTGGTCCCAGGCCGCCGACGTCGATCTCATCCGTCTCGGCACCAAGGCCAGCGCGGAAGAGATCGCCCGAACCGAGAACGCCCAGCCCCTTTTGGTGGCGCAGGCCCTGCTTCTCAGAGATCTGCTACCTCTGACGACGGTCCGGTGGATCATGGCCGGGCATTCCGTTGGTGAACTCGCGGCAGCGACCTTCGCCGGGGCCCTTGCACCCGAGGATGCAGTTTCCCTGGCTCGTGCTCGAGGTATGGCCATGGCTCGAGCTTGCTCACTCACACCAACCACGATGGCCGCCATCATCGGCGGAACTCCAGAGTCCATCGTCTCTCGTCTTCACGACCTCGACCTGACTATGGCCAACCACAACGGTGCTGGCCAAGTGGTCGCTGCTGGTCTCATCGAGAACGTCGACCGTCTCAAACAAAATCCCCCGGAAGGCGCCGCGGTCCGCCAGCTGGCAGTTGCGGGAGCGTTCCACACCAGTTACATGAAACCAGCACGAGCCGAATTCGAGAAGGCGGTCGACCACACCCAGTTCCGTGACGCGGTTCATCCATTATTGTCAAACCTCGACGGGAAGCTCGTCACCAACGGCGTTGAGATCCGGGAGCGGCTCATCGCCCAGTTGACCGCACCCGTGCGCTGGGACCTCTGCCTCACCACCTTGAGAACTGTCTCACCCGAGCTGGTCGTGGCAGCCCCTCCCGGACGAGTGATGGCCGGTCTCATGTCACGTCATTCTCCAGACCTGACTGTCCTCTGCGTCCAGAATCCCAAGGACCTGCTGGCCCTCTCCAGAGCAGGAGTATGACATGTCTGTGGTATCGGATCTCATCGCGAACGTCACGAATCATCCTGACGGCGTCGCAGTCATAGACGGCGAAGTGACACTGACCTGGTCTGAGCTCTTCGAGCTTGTACGACGCGCTGGCGCCTGGTTGGCGGGCGAGGGCGTCGCACGAGGCGACCGACTCGTTTACGCGGGCGCCCCGGACCACCGGATGGTGGTGTGGTTCTGGGCTGCCCTCAGACGAGGAGTCGTCTTCGTGCCCCTACACGACGAACTCATCGCGGAGCAGATCGCCTACACCGTGACCAACTGCCAAGCCCGTGCAGTGGTGACCGAACCTCGAACAGGAATTTTGGATCTACCCTCCGGGCCCCGAGTACTCACATCTGATGCTGCATGGTCCAGCGCTCTTGCGTGCACCCCGAATCAGTGGCCCACCCCGGAACTTCCTTCCCTTGATGAGCTCGCGCTGCTCATCTACACATCCGGCACCACGGGCAAGCCCCGAGGCGTCATGTGCCCTCACCGGCAGGTCAACGCCGCTACCCGCTCCATCAACAGCCAACTCCGCTACCGGCCCGATGACGTGATTCTCTGCCGACTGCCGTTGGCCTTCGACTACGGCCTCTACCAGCTGCTTCTGGCAGCCCAAGTCGGCTGTAGCATTGTTTTGGCACAACGAGCTTCCGATTTCAGTCTCATCGACGTCCTCACCCACAACCGAGTCACCGTGGTGCCATTGGTTCCGACGCTCGCCCAGATGCTCGTTTTTTTGCAGATCCATCGCCCGAAAAATACTCATATACGGTTATTCACCAACACCGGGGCCCGCATGAATCAGAGGACCATGGAGCAGCTCCTGAAACTTTTCCCGGGGGCCAGCTACGCCTCGATGTACGGTATGACCGAATGCAAACGGATCTCGATCCTCCCTCCCCAGGAATATGCAGCACATCCCCGCAGCGTTGGGCGGGCCATTCCTGGTCTCAGAATCACTATCGAAGATTCAAAAGGAAACACCCTGCCTCCCGGGGTCGAGGGGGAGATCGCTGTTCGCGGCGACACCGTGATGTCAGGCTACTGGGGAACCCCCCTGACAAACGATGGCCGGTTCCGTTTTGACGGTTCTCAAATGGTCCTGTACACCGGGGATCGAGGCCACCTGGATAAAGATGGTCTTCTGTACTTTTCTGGTCGCAGCGACGACATCGTCAAACGACACGGGACGAGGATATCCCTCCACGAAATTGAAGATGCGGCAGACCGATGCCCTGGCGTCCAAGCAGCGGTGGCCCTCCGACCCGAAACTGACATGGATCCCCTTGTCCTCACATACGTGGGTGACGCGGAGGAAGAAAAGGTCCTGCAATATCTCTGGTCTCATTTGGATCAACCACGACGCCCCTCATCAGTTCACCTGCTACCAGCTTTCCCAGTGAATCACAATGGAAAACCAGACCGCACGGCCATCGCAAAACTCATCCGAACCAATTCCACACATACAAAGGAAACAACCCATGCAGCAGCAGGAATTTAATCAGTTCATCCAGCAGAAATGCTCTACGGCTATCATAGATCCTGATACCAGTTTGGTCGACCAAGGAATTGACTCCTTGGCAATCCTGGGATTGCTAGTTGCCATCGAGGATGAGCTAGGAGTGGAGCTGGACCCGGAGGCCTTGTCCGATGGGCGACTCTCAACCCCATCCGCGCTGTACGAGTACGTTCAAAATGCCACGACGGTGGCTTCATGATCAACACTGGAAATGGAGTGGAGCTCCCTGACCTATTTTCCACGAATCCCGATGTGATCTCACTGGCGGGCGGCCTCCCGGATCTGTCAGTATTTCCCATCGCTAAAGTCGCAGGCATAACAGCGCGACTCATGAGATTGGGAGCCCGAATGCTGCTCCAGTATACGACCCCCACGGTTCCTCGAAACCTGGCAGTAGCCATTCGTGATCTCACCGCCCACGAAAGCATGTCACCCCAACCAGAGAACCTGATCCCGACTGCCGGCTCCCAACAAGGGCTCGCTGCCGTGGCCGCCACCCTGCCAGGAGACGTGATCATGTGCGAGGTCCCGACTTATCCAGGTGCCCTGGCCGCGTTCGCCGCAGCCGGGCTAGGAATCGCACCAGTCGCCACCGATCGCGGAGGAATCGTTGTAGAAGATGTCGAGCGACGGGCTGTCGCTCTCCGAGCAGAAGGTCATACCGTTTCAGCCGTCTACGTGGTCCCCACCTTCTCCAACCCCACCGGAGCCACCCAGGATCCTGCTCGTCGCTCCGCCCTCGTCGAGGCCTGCGCTCGTCTGGGCCTTACAATCATCGAGGACAACCCCTATGGAATGCTCGGCTTCAATAAAGAGGTTTTCCCGGCACTCAAGTCGTTGCTCCCGGAGCAAGTCATCTACCTGGGCACTTTCTCCAAAGTGTTCGCACCCGGCCTCAGGGTCGGCTGGATCGATCCTCCCCACGCATTCGCCCAAAGATTGCGCGCATGCATCGAAGTACAGGCACTGAGCCCATCCCCACTCTCTCTCGCGATTATTGCGGAAAGTTATCGCAAACTTGGCTGGGAAACCCTGATTTCCGATTACAGAGCTCGCTATGCCGAGAAGGCACGGCTCACCTCCCAAATCTTTCGAGAGTCGCCGGAAGCCGCGGAAAGATGGACGTGGGAGGAACCCAGAGGCGGGTTTTATCTCTGGCTCACCAGTCTTGAGTCAATCGAGACCACCCAGGTCTCGGAGATCGCCGCAAAAGAAGGGGTTCGGGTGATACCGGGGACACATTTCCATCCGGACGGGCTTCCCTCATCCAGCCTCCGAATCTGTTTCTCGAACGCCCATCCAGGGCAGTTGGAGAAGGGTCTGAGGAGACTGATCCCCATCCTCACCCACGCCGCTGGCCTCAAAGGAGCAATGCGATGACCATCGCCACACCCAACACTACAAAGACCCCTGACCTGAGAACACTCCACCCTTACGGGAAGCATGGCTGGATGACCTGGAAGTCAGGGCTCCTGCGTAGTACAGGTTTTCCCGCTGAAGGTTTGGACCATCTGGCAACCCCGAGTCTTCTCCTAGCGGCGGATGATGCATTGTCTAAGAGAATCGACGAGAAAACTTTTACAAAGGCTTACGAAGAGGCCAGTTCAAGGACGTCAGCCGAAATCACCAGAATCGCTGGAGACCCGCACCTGGCGATTGCCCTCGGATGGCAAAACCCTCCGCTCTTACGAATGGTGAAGAAACTTCGCATACCGGCAGATCAGTTGAATTCAAGCCGCCGCTCCATGGAACGTCGATTGGCCATGTACTGGCAACGTTACTGCGGAAAGGCTGACACCATTGGCTCCTTTGGCCCATTCGCATGGGTAGGCATCAGCGGGAACCAAGGATTCGGGAAATTCCGCCACGGCCCTGAGCTGACAACCATCTCTCACCCGAGCTTCGAGGCCTGGATGGTGGCAGAACTGGGCACATGGATCACGGCCCGCGAAGGCGTGGCCGAGTGGCTTCCCGTGGCCCTGGAACCGATGCTCCACCTGGATGAGTCCCGGTCGATCATCATTATCCCGGGGAAGCCCCCGCTCAGGTTGCGCCCAGAAGAAGTGGCAGTACTTCGTCTCGCGGATGGTTCCCGGCCTAGTCGCGAGATCGTATTTGAGACCGCGAGAGAAATTCCTGAAAAAACCGTCTGGAAAATTCTCGAGAAATTCTTCCGAAAACGAATCCTCACCCGGGGGCCTGCTATTCCAATTTCTGTTGACGCTTGGCATATTCTTCGAAACCGCGTCGCAGGAATCGGCGATGAACCGTTACGTGAAGAATTGGATGAAATCTTGGATCGGTTCGAAATTCTGCTCACCAAAATTGGAGCAGCCAAGGACGAGGATGAACTGGTAGCTGCCCTCTCGCAGTTGGACACCCAATTTCTGGAAACCACCGGTAGGCAACCCACACGCGAGGCCGGAAATATGTACGCCGGTCGCACCCTTTGTTACTTCGACGCATGCCGCGACGTAGAATGGGAGTTCGGCACCGGGATCCTGGAGTCGATTGATGACGCTCTTTCCTTACTCCTCCGTTCCGCGGATTGGTTCGCCGCACGACTGTACGAAGGCTACTCCAAAGCACTCTCTAACCTGGCTCTTCAGCTCTCCTCCCCAAATCACCCACTTCGCTTGTCTGAAATGTGGGTTCCCTCGCTTTCTCTGTTCTGGGGAGAGGAAGCGGTCCCCCTCCAGAAGGCGGTCACCGACCTGTCAAGACGTTGGGCAAGCATACTTGATCAATTCGCAGCAGACGACAGTGGTCGAAGAGAACTACGCAGCGCAGAACTCGCTACTGCTGTTACAGCCGCATTCCCGGAAGTCCGGGTCCCAGCAGGTCTCGGCATCCACAGTCCCGACCTTCAATTCGTGGCTGACAGTCCCGAAGCGCTCAGTCGGGGGGAGTTCGTTGCCGTGCTCGGCGAGCTCCACGCCTGTCTCGCATCCCTTGACGTCCCTGCCGTTGAATGGACCGTTCCAGACGGATCTATACGAGAGAATATCAACGATACGCTCGGCCTTGAGCGACTAGTTCCTCTTTTCCCCGAGAGCTGGCGCCGGAACACCGGTCGCATGGTAACTGCTACATCAGGATCACAGGACCAGCTCCTCGGATTCACACGGGCTGTTAGCCGCGATCGTTCCCAGGTATGGCCGATGGCGTCCTTGGAAGTCGTGGAGGGCTCCGAGGGTTTTGAGTTACTCTGCCCCGATGGACGTCACCTACCACTGACTCAGGCATGGATCGTCCCGATCAGCCTAGTTGCCGCCGACGCCTTCAAGGTGGGCCTCGGAGGAGCACACACTCCACGCCTCTCCATCGATCGACTCATACTGTTTCGAGAAACGTGGCGACCAACCACGGATGGCATCGGGATCCATACCCGCAGAAGGAAGGAAGCTGATTACCTAGCAGTCCGTTCTTGGCAGAAGAAGCACGGACTTCCAGACGAGGTGTTTGTTAAATTTGCAGATGAGGTGAAACCGACCTATCTGCATTTTGGAAGCGTGCCCCTCGTGGCATCCTTCATCAGCAATGTGCGCCAACAGCGCACTCGACCCAATGAAGATCATCACATCGTGATCTCTGAATGCCTCCCTCGTCCACAAGAAAGCTGGCTCATGGACCAGAAGGGAAATCGCTACGTAAGCGAAGTCAGGCTCCAAATGGTCAAGAATCCGCACCTCGAGGAGATCAGAGCATGATCCCCAAAGCCACACATCACGACAAGATGGATGCAACAAAAATGGCAACCAGCTTCGCTGAGCGAATCAGTCCTCTGTCACCATTCCCATCCGAATCGGTGGCGCTGGTAACGGGAGGGTCTCGCGGCATCGGCGCGGCGACGGCAAGATGTTTGGCGGCTTGGGGGGCAAACGTAATCCTCACTTACCGCAATAAGGAAGAACAGGCAGTTCTGGTCGCAGAAGGAATCCGCGATATGGGATGCCGAGCAGAAGTCGTGAGTGCTGACATCCGAGAAGAGTCTCAAGTGCTTTCACTGTTCAAATACATTCGCGAGAACTTTGGGAGACTTGATGCTGCTGTACTAAACTCAGGAATCACATCCGATGGCTTACTAGCAACCATGGGGCAGGCCAAATGGAATGACGTAATCTCCACCAATCTAACAGGAAACTTCTTGTGCGCCCGGGAAGCCACCAAGGTGATGCTTGGTACTGGAGGTTCCATCGTCTTGGTAAGTTCCACCAGCGGAGTAGCCGGACGTCCCGGGCAAGGAAATTACGCCGCCAGCAAAGGAGGCATCATCGCCCTCGCCAAGTCTTTAGCCCAAGAAGTCGGACGCCACGGCATCCGCGTGAATGCCGTGGCACCGGGTTTCATTGAAACCGACATGGTGCGGCGAGTCTCTCGCTCCGTCATTGCCGAAGCTGTCTCCGCAATCGATCTCGGCCGTTTGGGCCGTCCTGACGAGGTGGCCCAGGCCATCTGTTTCTTGGCCTCTCCCATTTCTTCCTACATCACCGGAAAAGTGTTGACGGTCGACGGCGGAATGATCAATGGCTAACACTTCAAAAACAAACTAATCGATCCAGAAAGGAACCAATAATATCCATGTCAACCAGTATTCTCACTGCTGAAAAAATTCAGGCGCGCGCCCAAAAACGCTTCGACAAAGCTTGGAGGATCAAGTCTGAGATCATTGGGAAACTGGGCCTTGAGACCGGCCCCGAGATGGTATCAGACAATCAACCCTTGTTCGGACGGGGGCTGGAAATGGACTCCCTCGATAGCTTGGAGATCGTCGTCATGATACAGAATCTCTTTGGTGTATCCATCAGCGATGATGACGCGGGTGCTTTCGGTTCAATCAACGCCTTGGTCGACTTCATCGAGGCACACGAGGCAAAGTGATGGCCCCCATATCCACCAGAATGGCTCCGACCGTGAGTTCCGAGGGCATCACCCGCGACTTCGACAGCGATGCCATTAAGCGGATGTTGCCTCACCGCTGGCCGATGCTCATGATTGACCGGGCCTATGATGTGGTTCCGGGAGAACGTGGCCGCGGCGTGAAGAACGTTTCCATCAATGAACCCTTTTTCGCAGGCCATTACCCGGACCACTCCATTATGCCGGGGGTCTTGATCATCGAGTCCCTCGCCCAATTGGTCGCCGTAATCTACGTGGCGGAGCATCTTGAGCTGGCTCCGGAAGTACCGATACAAGACGTTCAGGCAAACGTGGGATACCTCGGTTCCATCTCCAAGATGAAGTTCTCCAGACTCGTGAGGCCTGGTGATCAGTTGGATCTCAAAGCCGTTCTCGGACCCAGATTCGGCGGCCTCCGGGAAGCAGCCGTAACCGCTCGTGTTGGCAGGAACGTCGTTACCACCGGCACACTGATAGTGACATCCACCAGGTAGGTAATCCCATGCAGATTCGCAACTATATGGACAGCGACGCCGACCTTATTGCCGAGCTATACAATTCCCACCCCAAAAATCCAAATCCGGTTGCGGGAGGAATCACAGGGGACCAGCTCCGTCGCGAATTCAAAGAGCGAGGAACCAATGGATTCCTCATAGCGGAGGAGAAAGGGAGGATTATTGCTACCTTTGGGATCTTCTCGAGCATTGGTCGACTCACCGCAAACGAGAATGAGATGTTTGCGGACATGTTTTTCGTGGCACCCAGCCACCGGAAAGGCACCCTCACCGGCCAACTCTTCACCGCAGCCGTGATATGGATGCTCGACCATGGCCTAGAGGTGCTGAGACTCACGGTGAATCCGGCCAATCGAGACGCGTTCCGGCTCTACCGCCGCGTCGGTTGCATCAGCCGAGGCCGAGGCTGTCCCGGAGCTGATGGAAGTGTTGAGCTGTATTGCTACCTTCCCTTGGTCCTGAAGCACATTCGTGACCACATCACGGAAGACGAACGACGGCATCTCCCAGAACTGATCGCCGTAGGATCCGTGCTGAAACAGCTCGGTGACGACCTCACAGGAGACGTCATGACCCGGGACGATCGTTCGGTGGTGCAATATCAAATGAGCCTCGGCCCCGTGATCGTCGAGGCCTGCATCGACGTGAACCAGGCCGAGCTCCTCAGTGCCACGATCATGACTCCTGACGGTGTCAGAGAGCTTTCCATCTGCCCGAGCAACACGCCACGCCTGGAAGAGCCTAGGGTCCAGACCAGCAGAACATGGGATGGAAGGGTCATCAACATACTCACGGACGGCGCCATTGCAGTCTGCTCAGACGATCATTGGGGACCGCTCGTTTCCCTCACATGGCCCGACGCGGCACCACATCGCGCTGCTGGCTGGCGGGGCGGTCCACGTCATTCTTTGGCCATCACGGAGAAAGCCGACGCTCTGACCCTGACGGATGAAAGCAACGGACTGTCATGCCGAATCACGCTATCCGGCGACCTCATGGTCGCCAAATTCTTGGGAGAGCCGGGACAAACCATGAAAATGTTCCAGGAGCTGGGTCTACGTTTGGCAAAACTGGATGCCGAACCCATGGGGGAAGCACCCATCCGCCAAGCATCCGTCGCTCTCGGACTCACAGTTCGCGACTCCACCCAAATCCCGGCTGCTGGGATGCCCCTCTGGCCTGGCACGCCGATTCGCTGGACCGACGAATCAACGGTCATCGAACTCTCCGGGAGCGGGGACATTTCACTTGTGACAAGCTCCCTCGTGGAACGTCATGTCACCCTGGACGAAGAGGGGACCGCCACACTGACCACTCGGGTATCCCACTATGGCAATCCCAGCCCCTCGCGCAATGCGGACGCATCCCGCAGCGGTTCCCCGGAAGGAGTGGAGATCCGCTTCGATCCTGGCGCGGGCGGTATCGTTCGGTGGCGCCATGATGGAGCATCTGTTCTTCACTGCCCTCATCCACGCGTACGGAGACTCAGCTGCAACCCATTCTGGTCAGCTGGCATGTGGGTAACTCGTGAAGGAGACCGTCACAATCGCGAAATTGGCATGGGCTGGGGTTTGCCCCATCCAGACTGGCTTCTCGGAGAGGAAAACGGCTTGTTCTCCCCAACTCAGGACATTGCATGGGTTCTCGATCCAAACCAGGAGCACTGCAATTGGAACATCGATATATCCACAACAAAGCCCACTGGCGAGATGACTCTCTGGCTGACCCCGGCTGTTGCTTCAGGCTCCAGAATCCGACTATCTAATCGAGGCGAGGTGGAGACCGCCACCGTTGGTACCGTCTGGCAACGCTGGACAAGTCGCCTGGGGGTCGAACTGGCCAGCGGCGAATGGCTCTGTCTGGAACCAATGCTGAACCAGCCTGGCTTCCCTGAAATAATCGTTCGATCCACCGGGAACGATCTCCTTGTCGGTTGCGTGGTCAGAGCTTCCGCTCGAACGGCACGTTGGCGTCTCGCCCTCCTGGAAAATACATCTGGGCTGGTCGGCAAGTATTCCTATTTGGCATCCTTCTAGCCAAATCCAACATTCCCTCAATCGCTCGACGGACACATCCCCACGGGTCCGCGGGTTAATCGAGCATGTCTCCTTGGCTCCACAAGCTCGAACTGAAAAACACCACAGAGAAGAAAGAACCATGAATACCATCACTGATTATCACACTCTCCGTGATTCCGTCGGCATCCATATGCCGAATGGCCCTCTCATCCGCGTCACCGGAGAGGACCGTTTCGATTTCCTCGACGCCTTCTTGTCGCGCAGCTCGGAGTACGTCGACATCGAAACCACCCGGGAATGCTTGGCACTGAGCGGGGATGGCATCCCATTCGCGATCTTCCTCCATATGGAGCGGGAGGATGAGACCTGGCTTTTGCCACGAACCTCCGCAACCCCGAGCGAGTTGACGAGCTACCTGACTCCTTTCGTAACAGGTGACGTGAAGGTCGAGGTCGCACCCGATGGATGGACCGCCATTGCATTCGAGGGCCCGGTCGCGTGGAAGGTCGCCGCTGAATTGGTGGACTTCGACATCGCCGGCTTGGTGCTTCACTCCATCACTGATGTCGATATCCCAGACCACACCGGGAAAGGAACCCCCTTCCTGGCACGCGTCGGCACGACCGGCGAGTATGGTTACCTCCTCGTCTCCGACGACGCTTCTTCGGCTCACGAGGTCGTATTCTCACATGCTGAGAGGCTTGGCGGATCCAAGGTCTCAGAAGAAAGCCTGGCACGCGTCCAAGCGGAAGCCGGTATGCCCTACTACGCCATGGGTGTTCGTGATCTCGATGTGAACACTGCTGATCTGTCGTGGCTCCTGGACTGGAATCGCATAGGTCAGTTTCACGGTTCAGACTCCCTCATCGCTCCCGTTCGGGACCAACGAAAGCTGGCACCCGTCGTGGCCGCGACGGGTACCGTCATCAAGAACGGGGAAACCATCCGAGTAGGTCTCGACGAGATCGGCACCATCTTCTACCGAGCTCCTTCGACGAATCCCGAGGAGGAACTGTACTTCGCAATCCTTGATGCGCCCTATGGGGTACCGACACTTGAACTGTCTGCCTCCGCTCCCATACGAACCGTCTCCCTGCCCCGCGTGCTCGCCCGCTCGACCATCGAGAAGATGGACTGAGTAATGAGAAGTCGCGCAGTAGTTACCGGAGTCGGCCTGACCGCCGCCACCGGGAATGACGCCAAAGAATGTTGGGAAGGGATCTGCACCGGTCGCAGCGGTATCCGCAAAAACTTCCTCTTTGACACCAAAGAACTCCTCAGCGAATGGGCTGGATTGGCGCAAGTCGAACAGTGTTCACAAATAGATCGCTGCTTCGCTTTGGCGAATACAGCAATCTGTGAGGCACTGGCAGATAGCAAGTTGATCATTGATCAGATTGACTCAGACCGTATAGGACTTGTGATCGGCTCCAGCCTTGGAGCGATGCCCTCACTGGAACAAGCTCATCGAAACTTCCTCGAGAAGGGGATTCTAGACGCGAAAATGATGGCCGGGTCCTTGATTCACTGCGTTGCGGACTATTTGGCAGAAAAACTCGGACTTCGAGGCCCACGGGCCTTAATGTCCAATGCTTGCGCCGCCGGAGCAATAGCAGTGGGGTACGCCATCGAACAGCTTTGGTTCGGCGACGCGGATGTGGTGATCTGTGGCGGCGTCGATCCTTTGACAGAACTCTCTTCTCACGGATTCACCTGTCTCGGAGCACTCGACACCGAACCCTGCAGCCCGCTTTCCGCCTCCAGTGGCCTGACTCTGGGGGAAGGAGCCGGCTTTCTGATTCTTGAGAAGGAAGAGAATGCAAAGCGTCGCGGGGCAACCATACTCGCCGAGATTTCGGGGTATGGGACGTCCTGCGACGGCCACCACCAAACTGCCCCTGATCCTGGAGGCGAGGGCGCCTGCCGTTCCATGGCGGCCGCTCTGGAAGTCGCACGGTTCATCCCCGAGGAGATCGACTACATCAACCTCCACGGGACTGGAACCCCTGCCAACGACTCGGTCGAGCCAAAGGCGATCCGATTGCTCTTCAAAGACTCCAAAATCCCACCCGCGAGCTCCATCAAGTCCGCTCTGGGCCACACATTGGGAGCTGCCGGGGCGGTGGAAACCGTTTGTTGTGTGCTCGCGATCGTCAATCAGGTCCTGCCACCGACTCTGGGTACTCGCGGTCTCACATCGCACTCAGGGTTGGACATCGTCCCTGAGAATAGCCGTCATGCCGAACTGAGTGTAGTGTTGTCGAACTCTTTCGCCTTCGGAGGGAACAACGCTTCTGTTGTAGTGAACAAGCCAGGGCATCGACCTGACAGGGATCCCGTCACGTATCATCGGGGCGTGGCCATCACCGGCCTTTCCGGGGTGGTGGGTACAGCATCCTCACTCAAAGAGATGCACCAGATGCTTGTCTCCGGGACACAGTGCACGAGGATTGAGAATTTCAACGATGGCATTCAGATCCCCTTCGGCAAAGTCGACCTGAAGACCTTGTCACGACGACTCAACCCATCCAAGGTGCGACGTATGGATCCCATGGGGATTCTTGCCGGAGCGGTGGTTGCTGACCTGATGAAGAGCTTGGGAAAGCAGCCTAGGCCGTTGCTGGAAGATACCGGCATCATTTTCGCCACCGGCTACGGCCCACTTTCCGCTGTCAGCTCATTCAATGAAGGAATCATCCGCCAAGAAAGCGCCGGCGGTAACGCCTTGGTATTCCCGAACACCGTGGTCAACGCTGCTGCTGGCCATCTAGCTCTGCTGAACCGTTTCCGGGGATACACCGCAACGCTAGCTTGCGGCGGCACCAGCTCTGTACTGGCCGTTCAACTCGCATCCCGGGTGATCGCACGAGGCGGGGCCGACCGAATCGTCGTCGTAGTCGCCGACGAGCTGCCCAAGCTCGCTGTGCGGGCCACCAGCCAACTGCCTGGATATCAAGGAGGGACTCCGGGGAAGCCTTCGCGAGGAGCGTTTCTCTCGGAGGGAGCCGTTGCCATCATGCTTGAGGCCCGAAACAGGGCTGAGGAACGAGGCGCAAAGATATTGGGCATTCCCCGAGGGTTCGGAGGAAGTGGTGAGCCCGCCGGCGTGGCCGGACTCCGCAGCGATGGAATCGCTTGGTCCCGCAGCATGCTGACGGCTTTGGGCCAAGCACGAGTGGGTGCAGAAGACATCGTGCACGTCGTGCGTGCCGCCAGCGGCCATCCTGTCGTCGATCTCGCCGAAAACCGGGCCATCAAACGCTGCGGACTGGCTGGAGCAGCTCAATTCAAGCCGAAACATACCTTTGGGGAAACCTGGGGTTGCGCCGCAGGCCTAGGGCTTGCCACGATCCTCAACGATCCGATCACTGAGCCAGGGGACCTCGTGTTGGTGAGTTCATTCGCCCATGGTGGAAGTTTCGCCTCGATGGTGGTGGAAGCAGCATGACCGCAGCCACTCTCAGCCCTGAACCCAGTTTCCCATCGGCGCACACCGACCTCATCGACGTGATGGTGATACATCACACCAATCTGCCCCGAGGGCGGTTCGGCGAGGTTCATTCCCCGGCCGGGAGACTGCTCCTGCGACAGACTGCTGCTGCACTTCGATTCGTCGACGTCAGTCACCGGTTGGTCACTGATCATCACCATCGCTGGGGATGGCCTGCACTGCGTCTGTTCGGATCCGTCTCCCACATCGGGACTTGTAGTGCAACGGCCCTCACGAGAGACGTCCATGTCGGGATTGACCTGCAGGATCCCCGCGATCGCCCCGGGGCGATGTCCTTCCTAGCCAACTTGATCGGGCATGAAAACCCGCTGTCGATCCTTGAGTACGCAGAGTGTGAGTCTCTGGTCAAGGTTTCAGAACTGACCAAGGAAACCTTCGGATCCGTGCGCCTGCCCAAATGGCGTCCAGGGTGGCGGCCAGCAGCCAGTTACTGGATCCTGAGCCTGCTGGTTCCTGGAGCTGGCGCGCTATGCATCGCATCTCCCGAACCCAGGCCGATCCGCTGGTGGCAAGCCACCAGCAAGAAGGTCGGGACGCTCGGGGAGCCGGTCGAGATGTCATTGGACGAGGAACGGTCATCATGTCAGCAGTGACCTACAGCCGACCAATCTCAGGAATCGAGCATGGCTATCTCAACGTGGCCGTTCAACACGATCATCCGATGATCCACCTGGTCCTCGAGGGAAGAGGCTCGCTCGAACCGCGAGCACTGAAGGCCGCTGTGGCCTGCGCTTGTGATGCGAATCCCGGGCTCGCCGTGGTACGACGAGGCACCCGTTGGGTTGGAGGGGGTCCTCTCCCGGCTGTAATATCCCATGCAGCGCCATTACCACACGCGAATGACGTGGGCCTGTTTCGACGGGGCCTTGATGTGGTTGGCGGACCCATCGCCGAAGTACATCTGTTCGGCCGCGAAAACACCACATTGGTATTGCGGGCCACCCATGCGGTCTCCGATGGGCGTGGCCTGCAACATTGGTTGCGCGATGTCTTCCGGGTATTGCGAGGCGAAGCACCACTAGGAGCTCCTGATACAGCAACCGACCAGCACTTCGTTCGAACAGTCAAGGCCTGTCGAAAATCAAAGACGGAATCGAGCTCCGTCGCACCGCACGTCCGACTGTCCGCTCCCTTGTTCGACTCCAGAGAGGCGGGCGGATGTATCCGATGGACCCGACGTACCGTCGCCAGTAGCGCCTCAGCCATGAGCGCCAGGATCGCCGCGGCGGTCGCACGGCATGTCAGCGCGGCAGTAACCGTGATCATCCCCGTCGACCTCCGCCGACACGACCCCACGGTGAGTTCAACCGCCAACCTCAGCGCCCAACTCCCACTGCGTGTGAGTCCTGAGGAGTCTTGGCAACGAATCCATGGCAGACTCCTCAAGCTCCTGGCCCAAGGCCGTGAGACAGACACACTCCGTATGCGGTTCCAGGACTCCAATCCCTATGCCAACACTTTGGAGCAGGCTCAGGCAATGGAGGGCGGTACCTGGCCACCCTACGCCGCAATCATCTCCGACCATGGGGTGATAGATCTGAAGCCCTTCACCAGTCATGGGTTCACGCCGACAAGGCTCAGTTCCCTTCCCCTATTGGTTCCATATGTGGGAACTTTCATAAGTTCCTTCACCAACAATGGGATGACTCACCTCACTGTCGCCCATCGGGAAGGAGATGATCCGGACTCGATCGCCGGACTCCTCGACGAAATAGAGAAGCTCATGGGGAAGAACTCGCCACATGAGAGAAAATCATGACCCCTGACCACACCGACCTTTTTACGCAGCAGGCATCCTCACATCATTTCGTATCATCAGCGACAAGTGTGTACGTCAGCGTGTTTGCGGCAGTGGGAGGATCTTTTCTCGCGATGCTCGACACTACTGTCGTCAATGTCTCTCTGCACGCCACAGCTCGGCAATTCGGAGATGTAGCAGGTAGTCAATGGATCTTGACCTCTTACATGCTGGCTCTCTGCGCCAGCATGACTGGATGCGCTTGGCTCGTAGAGCGTTTTGGATCGAAAAAAGTCTTCACCGCATCACTAATCGGCTTCCTCGTCGGCTCCCTCGCCTGCGCACTGTCCCCCACCCTCTGGTTCCTGATCGCAGCACGGACATTGGCCGGGATGGCAGCAGGCGTGCTCACCCCTGCCTCCACGGTAATGCTGACACGTAGCGCACCGAGAGAACGACTCGGTCATATGCAGTCCCTCCAAGGTAGTGTGTCAATGATCAGCCCCCTGGTGGGCCCGACAATAGGCGGACTATTAGTCTCCGCAGCAGGTTGGCCAGCCGTCTACTGGATTAACGTTCCTGCATGCATCGTCTTGTTGTGGGCGATGCGCTATGTACCATCCGAAAAACCTGAAAGCGGGTTACACCACTTGGATCTACCCGGGCTGGTGACCGGGACCTTGACGATCCTCGCCTGCATCGTCCTGTGTGGGATGCTAGGCACTCTACCCTTACATCACCCCTTGATACTCGGAATCGGCCTGACAGTAGTAATGAGCGGAACACTTTTCATCCGCCGAGAATTGAGGACCCGAAGCCCACTGCTGAATCTAAGGCTTTATTCGAGTGCAATCTATGGCTGGTCCAGCGTCAATATCATCCTATTGGGATTCCATCTCTACGCACCTATGGTGATTATCCCTCTGTATCTTCAGGCCGCGAGAGGCAACGACCCAGTGGAAACTGGGCTCATCCTGTCCGTGGGGGGAATCGGCGTGGTAGCTGCGGGATTTACCTGCCCGTCCATACTGCGAAGGTTCCACGGCGGTCACACGATGATCGCAGGGATCATGATCACTCTCATAGGCTCAGTTCCACTCATCCTGGTGGACGGATCCACCTCCTACGAGGTTCTGTGCACAGCCCTTGTCCTCCGAGGACTCGGCACCGGCATGACCGTCTTCGCCGCCATGACCCGGGCCTTCGAAGCCATACCCAGGGAATCTATCGCCGACGCTTCATCGCAGCTCAACCTGTTGCAACGGCTCGGCGGAACTCTAGCAGCTGCAGTGACCCTCATGGCCATCCGACAAGGGGCTGCCGAACATCACGGCCTCACGGCTCAAGTCTTCGGGGCCGCAAGTCTGTGGATGTTCGCTGCCACGGCCCTCACCTTCGTGCCCGCCGCGTTTCTCCTGCGCGCAGAACGCCAGCAAGTCAGAAAAGGAGCTAATCATGATCGCTGAACAGCTGTGGGATCTGGCAGATTCGGATCGTCTCCTGGCCCTCCACGACTTCGTACCTGGAGTCCAGATACTGTTGAAGCTGGAAGGTCTCAACCCATCCGGATCCATCAAGCTCAAGACCGCCCGCCAACTCGTTCAGGCGGCAGAGGCCTCGGGCCGCATAGGTCCGGGATCCCGCATAATCGAGTCCTCCTCCGGGAGCCTCGGCATCGCACTGGCATCATTGGCAGCAGCCCGGGGATATCACATGACCGTGGTGACCGACCCGAATGCGAGTCCCCGTTCCATCTCGCACATGCGCGCTCTGGGAGCTGAAGTTCTGGTGGTATCGCAGCGGGACGCCAATGGCGGCTTCCTCCAGAGCCGCCTGAAGCTGCTCCGACAACTGCTTAATTCGGATCCCAGAATCATATGGCTCAACCAGTACGAGAACCCAGCCAATCCGGAGGCCCATCGTCTACACACATACCAGGAGATCATAGATACCTGCGGCGATCCTGATTGGTTGTTCATTGGCGCTGGGACGACCGGCACGTTGATGGGATGCATGCAAGGATTGACCGAACGAGGTGCAAGTACAAGGCTCGTGGCCGTGGACACCGCTGGCTCAGTCACCTTCGGAACGCCTCCTGGGCCACGTCACATCCCAGGACTCGGGACCAGCACACGACCCCCAATATTCCAAGATTCCCCGCGGCTGGAGAAAGTTCACATTGAGGAGATCCACGCGATCCGCATGTGTCGTCGACTCGCGCGAGGCAGTGGGATCCTGGTCGGCGGGTCGACGGGAACGGTGCTTGCAGCCGTCGCCGCGATGGCCCCGAGATTTGCTTCACACAGCACCGTGGTAGCCATCAGCCCCGACCTGGGAGAACGTTACCTGGACACCATCTACGAAGACGGCTGGGTTGCCGAACGTTTCGGCGTGAAAGCTCTGGACCTTGACGCGCCTCCGAAAGCCCTCGTGGTCTCTGAAGCAATGGCCACCCACCGAGTCCGGTGAAGCAGGAAAGGAAGAAATGTCAATCGAACCCCACCAGCATCCCGCCAATCTCCTGATTGTCAGTGCGGCCGAAGTAGAGCGAGAGCTGTCCGGACGCACCAAGGATGTGATCGATGTCATCGCCACCGCCTATGTCCGTCACGATGAGGGGCACAACATCAACCCTGATAGCTGTTTCCTCCGATTCCCGGGCGAATCAAGTGCCCGTATCATCGCACTTCCTGCGTACTTAGGATCCGAGACCCCAGAAGCTTCGGTGGCCGGCATCAAGTGGATCGCCAGTTTCCCTCAAAACATCGCCGAGAACCTGCAACGTGCTTCTGCAGTACTGGTCCTCAATGACTGCCGCACGGGCTTCCCATACGCGATACTCGAATCGAGCAGAATCAGTGCAGCCAGAACCGCCGCCTCCGCCGCAGTGGCAGCATCAGCTCTCGGGGAGCCCCCGGGAACGGTAGGTGTCGTCGGCAGGGGTCTGATAGCTCGGACGATCGCCGACCATCTCGCCGCAGTGGGCAGGCTCGCCCCGGGGACACGATGTTACGACCTGGATCCGGATTCGGCCGCCAAATTGGTGTTCCACATCGGCAACGGAGCCATGATGGCCACCCTGGAGGAAGCACTTGCCTGCGACCTCGTGGTGCTGGCCACCACCGCGGCCACCCCATACGTGCCAGAAGAGTTCCGACTGGAACCACGCCAGCTCGTCCTCAACGTCTCCCTCAGAGATTTGACGCCACAGACACTCGTGGGCTGCAACAACGTACTCGACGACGTCGAACACTGCCTCAAGGCGGACACCAGTCCCCATCTTCTGGAGCAGCTCGTGGGCAACCGTGATTTCGTGACCGGCACCTTGGGCGGTGTGCTGCGAAACCGGGTTGCCTTGAACCCCAATCTACCCACCGTGTTCTCCCCCTTCGGGCTGGGGGTGCTCGACCTAGCTGTCGGCTCCTTCGTTCATCGTGGATGCCTCAGGTCTGGAAGCGGGACCCGCATACCCTCCTTCTTCGGTAACACTCGGCGCTGGTGAGACATCCGGTTTGCTCCATGAGATCAGCGACCCCACACCTGCCCTGCTGTGTCCAGCACCAGCTATGCTCCCTTGCTGGACACACAAACTTCCACACTATGGTCCAGACTCGAGACTCAACCACAACTCAGTAAGGGAGAAAAGATGCCATAAACCTAACCAATGGTGCACTGTTTCCCACCCGAAATCCACCTAAGATCGAATTGACACTCCGGGAGTAAAACCGACCTAGGCGAAACAAGATTTCAAGGGAGAGTTTAATGTTTACACGCAAATTAATTGCCGCCACAGCAACAATATTGATTGCACTGACCCCACCAGCAACCCCAACTACCGTCAAAACACCCGGCTCTTTCGAAATCACTCAGGGCGCTACCCCAGATTGCTTTTGCGAGTATTTTCTATACTTGTTCTGCCGGTAATCAATATTATCGGAATTCGAACTAGTTCCACTCGAGAGGAAATAACATGCTCAGACCAAATTGGAGCTCCTGGGGAAAAGCAGAGTACTCCACTCCCGCCCCCCAGTGGCTTCGGCTTGGGGTGCCGTGCGTGGTTTTCATGTCGTTTCTGAGCGACCTCAACTACATACGGCAGGGCCAGCTGGATTCACGGATGGCCTGGCTTCTGGCTGAAATGATCTTGGCTCATACAGCAGTCGGGATCAGTCTTTTTTCAGCACGCCTGTCGGTTATCCTGTGCGCCTTGGCCATGACAGCAACATTCATGACCCAGCTTCCTGGATTTCCCCTCGTAGCGGCATGCGTGATCGCCTTGGTCACATCAGCTCTGTGCCGGATTCGTCTGGTTGTCATTCACTATCTCCTGAGCATGACATGGGTGACTGTCGTCGCCTGGCACAAAGATATCGCGTCAGTATATTATCCCGAGAATTTTTGGTGGACAGTATTCTGGCTGGTCCTGATCGCCACTCTCATTGGTTTGGCCCTCAGGTATCTCGTCATACGCACCGCGAAGATCCACGCGCGATTCAAAGAAATCGAGGATCACCAAGAACAGATCCGACGAGGAGAACGCCAAAACCTTGCTCGAGAGCTACACGACGTGGTGGCCCATCACATCACAGTCATCACGATGCAAGTTATGGCTCGCCGCCACTCACATGACCCGGATCAACTCCGCGAAACCTTGGGGGTCATCGATGAATCGGCACGCGAGGCATTGACGGAACTTCGGGCCCTCCTTGAAGTCCTGCGCACAGACGAGAATGGCAAACCTCAGTTGCTCTCCAACCAAATCATCACAAATCAAAACGTGCAGAAACAGATCGAACGAGAAACTGAATCACTTACTAGACTCGGATTCAAGATGCGCAAGATATCGGTGGACCCGCGCGTTAATTCGCTACCTTTCTCAGTCCAGATTACCTGTATCCGAGTCACCCAAGAATCGATGACCAACATCATCAAGCACACCCACCCCGGTGCGACGTTCTCTTTGGAACTGCTGGTCGACCCGACCGAGGTTACCATCACAATCATCAATGATCAGATCAACACCAAGAACAGAGATCGCGCATTAAATCACAATCGAAGTTTGTCAGCCGGATATGGTCTCACCAGCCTGCAGGAACGAGTCTCCGCAGCGGGAGGGCGATATACCGCAGCACCACATGACGACAAGTGGATAGTGGAAGCGCGCATTCCCATACCTAGCCACGGACAGAAGAGACCACCACCCCGGAACCAAAGCGCAATACCCAATCCATCCCCATCTGACCTCGAAAAATCCAGACCATCAGATTCCGAGGACGGCTAACGAGACCAGCAGGTTTATCTAGATCATTCTCTGAACACAAGAATTCCTAGTCATACCGAGATTGAAAAGCAATGAAAAAATCTCCTGCTTCGCGATTCGTCACACCATGAGGCTTATTCATAGGGGTGTTTTGGTTTCCCCAACTAACGCTTTATCCGAGGGGGACATGAAGGCGGCTTGCCCGATCTGAGACAATTCAAGGTGTAGAAAGAAAACCCTCAGATGAAAGACAAGCCGCTGCCATGAACACTACCATAAGCCTTGACCGCGACCAGATCCTCAACCTGTGCGAACTGATCCACACATCCCAGTCCGGGAACCTTCCCGCAGCAGGGTCCCGTGTCCTGGGGTTGTTCCGCTGTATCCAGGTCACTGTGTTAATGCTTAGACACAATCTCACCCAGGAATTACTGGCCGACATCCACATAGTCTCCCAATCCACCATCTCGAGAGTGGTGGCGGTCTACACCCCTTTGATCGCCGACCTCCTTCAAGCGTGGATACCTGAGCTGGAGGACCTCGACCCGGACCGTCAGTACATCATCGACGGTACTCTGGTGCCCTGCTGGTCGTGGCACGACCGTCCCGAGCTGTACTCAGGCAAACACCACACCACGGGGGTGAACCTGCAGGTGGCCTGCACCCTAGCCGGACAGCTCGCCTGGATCTCCCCACCCCTGCCGGGTAGCATGCATGACGCAAAGGCCATCAAGGAATCCGAATTCCTCACAACCCTCAATGGTCAAAGTCATAGTGAAGACAAAAGCTACATCGGATTGGGAATGATCACCCCCGTGAAGAAACCCGCCCATGGTGAACTCACCGACAGCGACAGGAGAAACAACACGACCATCAACCGCGTCCGCTACCTCATCGAACGCGTCATCGCGAACCTCAAAACCTGGCGTGTTCTACACACCGATTACCGCCGCCCTTACGACACCTTCGAAACCACAATACAAGCCGTCACCGGACTCACCTTCGCCTACACCCCATGAATAAGCCTCCATATAAATTATCAAACATCGCCAATGGGGAAGGAGAGAGTGCTTTCATGTACAAAAACTTGAATCCCGGAAGTTCAACAACAACCATCCGGCAATTCAAAAAGCCGCGAGAAAACCTCGAACCCTTTACGCGAGGGTTTGCTGGCTATCGCTACACTGACCCCCACATGAGTCAAGTGACCCTCAGGCCCCCCAACAGGAATTCCTCTTTTCAACAGAACCCATTCTTCTCCTTCGGAGTCACAGACAAGACGAACGTGAGACTCTTGGGGTGGCCGGAAAACTCCACTGGGTCAGCAGCGCTGCTGACCCAGTTGGAAACGGAAGGAGTTATACGTCAAGATCCGGAATCAACCTATGTCATGGAGTATTTCGTAAATAACATCACCGTGTGCGGCGTTCTAGCTGAAGTAGATCTATCCGGGGACGCACGATCAAGAATAATACCCCACGAGCACACCGACTGCGCTAGAACCATGGCCATGAGAAAACACTTCAACATGGCGCGCATTGATATTGAACCAATCTTGCTCGTACAGCGCATGACCTCGATCGCACGCATCATGATCGACACGATTAAAAAGACAGCTGCGACATCGGTCGTTGAACAGCCCCCCGACCTCACATGTCGAATTTGGCGAGTTACAGACCCCGATCTAACTTCCAAGCTGCACATCGAACTCGGTAAACGTCAAACTCTCGTTGCCGATGGACATCACAGGCTGATATCACATTCATCAATCGGAAACATACTCGCCATGATCACAGATATCAGCAGGGACTCGCTTCAGCTCGGGGCTATTCATCGCATTGTTAGCAGAACATCCCTGCAAGAGGTGGAATCAAGGACCGTGGGTGTTACCTTCAGGGAAATAGATCCTCCTGATAACAATGTCGAAGAATTGCTGACCAGCTGCAATCATCATCAGGTCTTGATAACCGATGGAACCAGCTGGAGAGCAGCTTCTCTAAACCATTGTCAATCATTGGACATCCCTGCTCTTCATTTCGCCGTTGCATCGATTTCTGAGGCACCCTATCATCATTGGTCGTACACCCACGACTCATCTGAAGCAACGCGCATCGCGAAAGATAAACAAGGGGTGGCTTTTTTGCTTCGCCCACCATCCCTAGCGCTAGTTTTGAAGCACGCAGCAACCGGACGTCTCTTACCTGAGAAAGCCACGTCTTTCTGGCCCAAACCTCCTGCATCCATGGTTGTACGGACCTTCTGAATCCAAAAATTCGGAGTGCACACGACTCGGGGAGGATCATCATCGGATGACACCTAGCTAAAACGAAGCTCGGAACCGTCAATACCGACGCATCGTCAGGACGATCGTACTGGATCGCATTCCAACCCACGGAACCCCTAAGCTACTCGCATGGGAGACATCACGATCCTTGCCGTCGACGACCAACCTCTGATGCTGCATGCTCTCCGGACGTTCATCGAGAACGAAGAAGGAGTGTCCGTCGCGGGAACTGCCGAGGACGGGGAGGCCGCAGTGGAGGCCGCAAAAGCCCTCCGTCCGGATCTCGTCCTCATGGACATCAAGATGCCTCGGCTCAACGGGATCGAAGCCACTCGAAGGATCGTCTCGGAAGTTTCGGGAACCCGAGTACTCGCACTGACCACGTTCTCCACGCTGGACTACGTCGTCCCGGCCCTCAGGGCCGGTGCCTCCGGCTATCTGGTGAAGGATGCCCACCCCGACGAGATCCTCGCGGCCATCAGGAACGCGATGGACGATAGCCTCCCCCTGTCTCCGTCCGTGGTGCAACTCATGGCCCAACAGGTCGTCAGAGGCACCCTCAACACCGAGGCCATTTCCGAGGCGACTGCGACGGAGGTGGGGCTCGCTCCGCGCGAGATCTCGGTGCTTCAGTTCCTGGGAAACGGACTGAGCAACCGCGAGATAGCCAAGAAGATGTATATCTCGGAAGGCTCGGTCAAGGCCTATCTGGCCAACGCCTGCACCAAGCTCGGGGTTCGAGACCGCCTCCAGGCAGTGATCCGGGGGTTCGAACTGGGCATCGTCAGCCCACGCCTGTCAGCCGGCGAGTGACCGACGACAACCGACGATCACACAGGACCCGCAGCACCCCAGCTACCACGTGGTTTGTCATTACAAGCGCTTGACTTGGTGTTGCCATTGGGGTTGACTTGGTTCGACGACGGCGATGACGCTGCCGCGACCCCCGAGAAGGAGCCTGAAGTTCATGACTGACATCGAGTACACGCCAGGACCTCTCCTGGACGCCGCCCGCAACACCCCGACGGCGCTCTGGAACGATTCCTCCGACCTGGACGAGCTACGCCAGTCCATCTCGTACGGCGGCGTCGGCGCCACCTGCAACCCGGTCATCGCCTACACCACCATCAAAAAGCACCTCGACGTATGGGCACCGCGTATCCAGGCCATCGCCGACGCGAACCCCACCTGGGGCGAGTCCGAGATCGGCTGGAAGGCCGTCAAGGACATGTCGCAGGAGGCCGCGAAGCTCTTGGAGCCCATCTTCGACGAGCACAAGGGACGCAACGGTCGCCTGTCGGTGCAGACCGACCCGCGTTTCCACCGCGACGCCAAGAAACTCGCCGACCAGGCCGAGGAGTTCCACAACCTGGCCCGCAACATCGTGGTGAAAATCCCCGCCACCAAGACCGGCCTCGAGGCCATCGAGGACGCCACCTCCCGCGGTATCTCGATCAACGTCACCGTGTCCTTCTCCGTGCCGCAGGCCGTGCAGGCCGCCGAGGCCATCGAACGCGGCCTGAAGGCCCGTGAGGCCGCCGGGCACGACACCTCCGAGATGGGGCCGGTCGTCACGATCATGGTGGGCCGCCTCGACGACTGGCTGAAGCACGTCGTCGCCCGCGACGGCATCTTCATCGACCCGTCGGCCCTCGAATGGGCGGGCATCGCCGCCATGAAGCGCGCCTACCAGATCTTCCAGGAGCGCGGCTACCGCGCCCGCGTGCTCGCAGCCGCTTTCCGCAACGTCAATCAGTGGGCCGAGTTCGTCGGCGGCGACGTGGTGGTCTCCCCGCCCTTCAAGTGGCAGAAGATCATCGCCGACTCCGACTACACCGCCCGCGAGCGCATCGCCGACCCCGTCGACCCGCACTACCTCGCCGAGTTGGAGCGCATCCCGGACTTCGTCCGCGCTTACGAGCCCGACGGCATGACCATCGAGGAGTTCGAGGAGTTCGGCCCCACCCGCAAGACGCTGCGCCAGTTCCTGGCCGCCGACGCGGACCTCGACGCCCTGGTGCGCGACATCATCGTCCCCGCGCCCTGACCCAGTCCCCGGCGGAACAAGCCGGTTTGCTGGCCTTGTACCCGGTTTGCTGGACCCGTTGCTGTTTGCCTGCGCTGTAGCGCAGGCAAACGTGAATACGCCCAGCAAATCGGCATTAGGGCCAGCGAACCGGCCTCCACGCCCAGCGGACATCTCACTCCAAGGAAGGACACCACATGCTGCGCATCGCAGTGATAGGCGCGGGTCGCATCGGCAAGGTCCATGCCGCCACCGTCGCCGCCCATCCCCAGGCCCGGCTCGTGCTGGTCTGCGACCCGTTCATCGAGGCCGCGAAGGCCCTCGCCGAACCTCTCGGGGCACGCGCCTCCACCGACGCCGCCGACGCCTTCTCCACCGACGACGTGGACGCGGTTGTCATCGGCTCCCCCACCCCCCTGC
>ERZ773076.237-NODE-237-length-30921-cov-12.247748_pt1 | contig 30921 bp, 29 predicted proteins | sample MGYA00580613_ERZ773076 | MGnify/ENA primary metagenome ERZ773076 (study PRJEB29015, sample SAMEA2738005) | human oral metagenome | biome: human oral; feature: human-associated habitat; material: dental | place: China | collected 2057 ...
GCTTCGCTCATGAAAATGAGTTGCTTTTGAGATATTAGAAATTGTGGCAGGACTACAGTGATGACCATAAGCAGGAAGCAAAGCTAGGGTAAAGTTCCCATTACGATCTCTTGGAATGCTCAACTGAACAGTCCCATATTTGGTTTCAAATTTCCGTGCATAGGTTCCGTTACTACTATCCCCAGAAATATAGCCTACTTTATCGTTAGGTTCATACCCCAAAAAGGCTGACAATTCTGCTTGAAACAGGTCATTCATAGCTGTTTCAAGAGAAAAACGGAAAAATTCATCAATATCTTGCTTTTGGGCTAGGAAGTTAAGTAGTTCTGTGCTAAACTGAGTCATAGGAATAAATCTCTTTCTAGTAATGTGTTGCAACTCTACTATAACGGATTTATTCCTTTTTGTGTTTACACAACTTATTTTACACTACCAATTGCATTTAAGAATCTTAAAAATCAGCTCAGGGAAACTATAGATTTTTTGATAAAAAAAGACATCCAAGAGATAACTCTTGAATGTCTTGAAACGTTGATATAATCGTATTGATTAACGTTTAGAGTGCAGTGGTTGCCACCCAATCAAACGTTGCTTCGCTTGTTTTCTTGGGGCAACTGTGCATAGCATATCTCTACGCGACTAAAGTCGCTAGAGCTATCCTAATTGCGCATCGCCACTTCTCATACAAAAAACACCTTGCAAACTGCAAAGTGTTTTCGTTTGTACTCTGCTGTCCAGTGACGAATTAACGTTTAGAGAACTGGCTAGCTTTACGAGCTTTCTTAAGACCTGGTTTCTTACGTTCAACCATACGTGCATCACGAGTAAGAAGTCCAGCGCGTTTCAATGAATCGCGGAAGTCTGGGTCTACTTGAAGAAGTGCACGAGCGATACCGTGACGAATCGCACCTGATTGACCAGCGTATCCACCACCTACAACGTTAACGTGTACGTCGTATGAACCTTCAGTTGAAGTAACTGCGAAAGGTTGGTTGATAACGAGACGAAGGTCTGCGTGTGGGATGTATTCTTCTACATCTTTTTTGTTAACAGTGATTTTACCAGTACCTGGAACCAAACGTACGCGTGCAACGGCGTTTTTACGGCGTCCTGTACCTGCATATTGTGCTTGTGCCATTATATTAGTGCTCCTTTCCTCTTAGAATTAGATAAGTCCTGAGATATCAAGTACTTCTGGTTGTTGTGCAGCGTGAGTGTGCTCACCGCCAACGAAGACTTTCAATTTCATACCTTGTGCGCGTCCAAGAGTGTTGTGTGGAAGCATACCTTTAACTGATTTTTCAATCAAACGAACAGCATTTTTAGAACGAAGTTCACCTGCTGAGATTTGTTTCAATCCACCTGGATACATTGAGTGAGTGTAGTAGATCTTATCAGTTGCTTTTTTACCAGTCAATTTAACTTTTTCAGCATTGATAACGATTACGAAGTCACCTGTATCAGTGTGTGGTGTAAATGTTGGTTTGTTTTTTCCGCGAAGTACGCTAGCAACTACTGCAGAAAGACGTCCAAGTGGCACATCAGTTGCGTCAACGACATACCATTTACGTTCAACTTGGCCTGGTTTAGCCATAAATGTTGTTTTGTTCATGATTTCTCCTATATATAGTTCGATTTTTGTTTACGAGTGATGGGTGTTCCTTCCCATCGAAAAGTATTTGGAAGGTTCCGGGGCCTTTCAAATGGGGTAAACAATACCGTTTAACATAATATCAAAAAAACACGTCCAAGGCAAGTCATTTGGAGGTGTTTTTCTTTTATTTTTTTAGCCTCTGTTTTATAAGGTGGGTAATAGACTTAACCCTCAACAACCTCTCCTCTAAGGGATGCAAACTAGTCCTCAGACTCCCAAAAAAGCTGGTCCAGAGTTTTGTCTAATGTTTTACAGATAGCAATGCACAAATTTATGGTCGGATTGTAGTCTCCCTTTTCAATAGCTGAGATGGTCTGACGAGAGACTCCTATAGCATCTGCTAAGCCTTGTTGAGTGAGGTCTTTTGCCACACGTGCTGACTTTAATTTTAAATTTTTCATTTAAAAATCCTACTCTTCGTCTTCCAGTTCTTCCAGACGGTTTTTCCTGATTCTTTTTATGATAACCCATCCGTCACAAATAAGGATCAAACCCAATGTCAAAAACGCTACATTACTCATAAGATTCTTATCTATCTCAAACGACTGTACTAAACTTAATAGACCAATTAATGACATAAAAATTCCAAAAAACAACAGTACCCAGGATAATACGAACACTTTCTTCTCAATTTTTTTGTCCAGTAACCATGGATGCCCATTACGTGATACACTGTGCACCAGGACCACGCACATAGAACCAAAGAAAGTAATGATTAATAATGACTGAGCTAAGTCTACGGAGTGTGTCTTACGAGTAACCAGAATCGTTATAACTATACCAAGCATGGCTACCCAATAACCTCTAGCAGTAGATTCTGCACTGATTAACCGAGCACGTTCATCCATCGTGCTAGCTACTTTTTTCTTTGACTTCTTCATTTTGTTTTCTCCTTTTTCTAGATTAATTATATCATTATTTTACACTATGTCAAATATATCATTCATTTTGTATAAATTATATTCTTGTTTTCTGTTGATACAGCATTTCAGACAACGAAAAAATCAGATAAGAAAGCCTATCTGACGCTTTTTCTATCTAGCTTCTTTACCAATCGTAAAGACAGCCAAAGTATCTGGTCCGACGTGGGTAGAAATAACTGGACCTAGTGGCATAATAAGAACTTGCTCAATACCATCAACTGCTAACAAATCTTCTTTGAGTTTTTCTGCTGATTCGGTGTCGTTAGCATAAGCGACAATTGCTGTGCTATGACCGATATCCTGAGTAGCATGCAGGACCATTTCTTTCATGGCTTTTTTACGTCCACGGATTTTGCCCAAAGGAACCAATTTGCCTGAAGCATCTAGCCAAAGAAGGGGCTTGATATTAATCAAACTACCAATAATAGCTGAACTCTTAGAAAGGCGGCCTCCACGCATCAAATGGTAAAGATCATCAACCAAGAAGTAAGTGCGTAATCGTGGCAAAATAGTCTCAATCATGGCTTTCGTTTCGGATAAACTCTTACCTTGGTCACGAGCTTCTGCCGCCAAGATAGAGAGATAACCTTCTCCACCTGCTGCCGCCAAGGTATCTACAATCTCAATGACAGCCTCTGGATATTCCTCCAAAATCATATCACGTGCCATGACTGCACTTTGATAAGTACCTGAAAGCACTGATGAAAAGGCAATATAAAGGAGAGAATCGCCATTTTGGGCGTGACGACGAAAGACCTCTTCAAATTGACCAACATTCACCTGACTCGTAGTCGGCTGAGCACCTTCTCTCATACATTCCAAAAGACGGTCACTGGTTAAACGGTTAGGTCCTACGGTCTCATAGGTAGTATCATCCAGAGTAATGGTCAGACCAATGAGTTCTACCTCATTTTCCTGAGCCCATTGTTCATCTAAATCTGCTGTTGAATCTGTCAAAATTTTGAATGCCATATGTCCCTCTATTCTATTTCATTTAAAAGATTCTGTAATTGACCTAATTGTGTATCATCCCATGGACCTAACTTGGGTGTTTTTAAGTCAATATGTGCCGACATCTTGTCTAAGTCCGACTTAACGGTATTGACACGTTCTTCCAACTCACGTGCTGAAACACGTAAAGCCCCCTGAGAAAATATAGCCCACTGTTCATTTAGGTCACTGGTTGCTACTTCAACTAGATGCTGAACGGTATTCATCTCAGCTGCTGCTCGCTCAATGTAGCTATCTGCTGTCTCGTCTTCCTCAGTAAAAATAACACTGATACGATATTGGTCATAGCGCTGACGGGTTCCTGGAACGAACTGGGCATCAAATACACAGACGACATCAATATGTTCAAAGTTGGCATAATGATTGAGCTTACGAAGCAGGGTTTCACGAGCTTCATCAAGCTGATTAGTCTTAAAGAGTTGACGGGTTTCCTGCCAAAAGGCAATCATATTATAACCATCAACTAGGAGTATTCTTTTTTTCATCGTTACAATCGGTTTCGATAAACTTCATACATGAGTACTGCAGCCGCCACACTGGCGTTTAGGCTCTGCACATGACCACTCATAGGAATAGTAATCATCTCATCAACTTGTTTCTTGATGTTAGCAGAGATGCCCTTACCTTCATTACCAATGATAAGAGCAAGCCTGCCAGCTGTGTTCCATTTATGAGATGGTGTACCATCCATATCTGTACCAAATACCCAAAAACCTGCTTCTTTAAGCTTATCAAGAGTTTGACTAAGATTAGTCACACGAGCAATAGGAATATGCTCCACCGCCCCTGTTGATGTCTTGGCAACGACAGGTGTTACCCCCACAGCACGGTGCTTAGGAATAATAACACCTGTTACCTGAGTAGCATCGGCCGTACGTAAGATGGAGCCAAAGTTATGAGGATCGTTGAGTCCATCTAAAATAAGAATAAGAGGATTTTCCTCTTGCTCAGCCTTGTCCATAATATCTGAGAGCTCAGAATAAGCAAACTCCGACACACGAAGAACAAAACCTTGATGGACAGCTCCACCTGTCATATCAGACAAGGTTTTCTTTGGTGTCCAAGAGATGGAAACCTTCTTTTCAGTTGCCAAAGCCTTGATAGCATCAACATTCTTCCCTCGAAGATCATCTTGAATATAGAGTTTATTACCAGTATTAGCTTCGAGACTTTCTGTTACAGCGTGCACGCCATAAACAATGTCTAGACTTGATTCTTTAGTTGTTTTCATAAGCCCATTCTATCATAAAAAAGGCCCTCTTACGAGAGCAAAGCATATTAAATAAACGTAATTGCTGCTAGGTAAAGCACGAGAAGAACAAGAACAACAGTTGCAGTAGCCAAAGCTTGTTTACCGATTATATCTGGATCTGAGATTGTTTCTGCAATCTTTCTCGCAGCCTGAGTAATGGTTTTACTTGTTGCTTGGAAAATATCAATTGAAGAAGACCAACCACTCAAAACCCCAGCAATTTGATCTGCTAATTGCTGGGGCAATGCTCTAGTTGTCTCAGCCAACTCATTTACAGCTGTAGCCTGTATCTGATTGGCTGTTTCAGTATAGTTGTTTACACTGGTATTGTAAGTTACAGGTATGGTCATTGTTGTTGTGGTCGATGGGTACTGGGTCCTTTGATAACCACCAGGAGTCACCGGCACATCTCCATCATTGAAAACGCTAAATGTTTGTGTCAGATAATGGATATTATTATCTGTATCAATTAACTCAAAGGTCATTTTATGGATACCGGTCGTTTGCTCTGCCAAGTGGTAGGCACTCAAACCAGCATTTACTTCATCCAAGGTTCCTTCAACAAAGTAGCTATGGTGAATTTGTTTCCCATCAAGAACAAGATTAAGACCCTTAATCTTCTTACCGTCCATTTTGTTAACATCGAAGTTGACGTTAAAGATTTCACCACGTGCCAAATAGAGAATATCTGTATTTCCTGTAACAGCTGGGTGTTCTTAAAGAAGAGAACCAGTACTATCACGTTTAGGAACTACAGTGTAAACTTCAGAAGTGATTGGAGTCGCTAGAACCTCTGAGATATACCCATCCGTAGAGGTTACTTCTGACGAATATGTCAAACTTTCGCTCTGCAACATAGAAACCACTACAGAAGTTTCAAAAACTTCAGAAGTTGATGTTGAATCTTCCCATCCAACTGTGAGTGAGGACAGTCAGACTCTCCTCTGTATTTTTATTTGACTGACTTGCTTCTGCATTCGTTGACGAAAGAGAGCTAGCAGTGCTTGCAGCTTCTGAAGCAAATTCGGAAGTTGCGATGGCTTGGCTAAAATTAGTAGCACTTACAGATGTCGTATGAGAATTTAGGGAAGAAAATTCCGATTTTTCAATAGCATGTCTATTCCCAGCAAGTTCAGCTGTATAAAGTGTACTTTCACTTTTATACATGGATGTCACCGCCTGAGATTCAGCTGTCGCTGTGGCCTCACGAGACTTATCGTAAGTAAGCACAATATTTGGCTTGGCCTGCTCAGAATCAGACGCTGGCTTTGCATCGCCTCGCTCAGATGTCGCTACTGAGTGGTCTGCACTCAAAGCTTTTACTTGAGCCCCTTCTGAATGAGGTGTAGCCTTGGAAACTCTTGTCTCCACAATATCAACTTGAGAGTGCACTTCAAGAAGTCCCTCATCCGTTTCACTCGAAGAAACGACCATCAGTGATGTTGACGTCACTACTGAGCTTACTTGACTGGTTGTCTCTGCTTTTGCTTCCACTGCTGAAAAATCAACTTGCGGAGCAAGAGGAGCAGGCACCTCACTATTAACATAATCTATATTGGCTTTGTCAGGACTTGCCTGAACTTCATCTGCTTTACCTATTTGTAGCGTAAAACTAGATAAAATCAAAGCAGCAAATGCTGTATATAAAATTTTTTCTTAGTTATTTTCATTCACCTCCTCATTTTTTTATGGCTTTATTTATTAATATTATAGACTTTTTTAATTTCTGTAAAATTAGTTTTATTAAAAAACGTTATAAACTCGGGGTTTTACACGTGTCAGACACTTCTTCATTTTCTCATTTTAAAACCTCGAAATATCAGTTTTATCTTATTTTTTATTGGCAAACCACTTAATTTCTTTGATTCTCAAACAATTTGATTTTGAGGATTTTTTATTTGTTCCAACTATTAAGAGCTGTAAGATAAGCAAAAAAATCCTGCTCTCAGCAGAATTTTTAGATTTCTTTTTCAACTTCATCAATGCACCAAGCAACCAACTCTTCTAGGCGATCGATATCCTCGGTCATATGAAGATAACCCATGACTGCCTCGAAACCTGTTGACATTTTATAGGTAATAACATCCGTATTTTTAGCCTTGGTATGACTATTAGCATTACGACCTCGTTTGTAGATGTCCAGCTCTTTTTCAGTCAAAAGCTCTTGCTCTAGCATTTTTTCAATCAGGCTAGCTTGAGCCTTGGCGGAAACATAGCGTGTAGTTAGACGATGCAATTGATTTGGCTTAGTCTGGCCTTGAAAAATCAGGTGACGACGAATGTACAAGGAATAAACAGCATCTCCCTCAAAAGCGAGTGCAATACCATTGATAAGGTTGACATCAAGGTGTTTAGTCACGTGTCCACCTCACACCATCCTTGGTATCAAGAAGTTTGATACCTTGAGTAGCCAACTTATCGCGAATACGGTCCGCTGTCGCAAAATCCTTGTTAGCACGCGCTGCTTGACGCTCTTCAATGAGTTTTTCGATGTCTTCATCAAGAACTTCCTCTTCGAAAACAATACCGAATACTTGAAGCATTTTTTCAAAAGCATCCTTAACGGTTTGATCATGATGGCCTGAATTAATCCATTTGGCCATGTCAAACAGGACAGTTACACCATTTGCTGTGTTAAAGTCATCATCCATAGCTTTCTGGAAGGCGTCCAGATAAGTCTGCAACTCAGCTTGGCTCACCTCTTCTGTTAGTGGTAGATTGTGCGTATTTTTCAAATACTTAAGATTAACTTCAGCATCATGAATAGCTTTTTCGGTAAAGTTAATTGGTTTACGATACTGTTGTGTCGCTAGGAAGAAGCGAAGCACTTGCCCATCAACTGTCTTAAGCATATCATGGACAGTTACAAAGTTACCCAAGGATTTCGACATTTTCTCATTGTCCACATTGACAAAACCGTTGTGCATCCAATAATTAGCGAAGGTCTTACCAGTCTTGGCTTCTGATTGTGCGATTTCATTAGTATGGTGTGGAAACTCAAGGTCTGCACCACCACCATGGATATCAATAGTATCCCCAAGAATTTCAGTCGCCATAACTGAACATTCGATGTGCCAACCAGGGCGACCAGATCCCCAAGGGCTATCCCAAGAAATTTCGCCTTCTTTGGCAGCTTTCCAAAGGGCAAAATCCAAAGGATTTTCCTTACGAGCTGTTTCAGCATCCGTACGACCACTAGCACCAATTTCCAGATCTTCCAAGGTCTTATTAGCTAACTTAGCATAATTTTTTGACTTAGCTACTCGGAAGTAAACATCACCTTCAGAGACATAAGCAAACCCTTTGTCAACCAAGATTGACACAAATGCAATGATTTCATCCATATAGTTAATAACACGAGGATTTTGTGTCGCCGGTTTGATGCCAAGCTGTGCAGTATCTTCCATAAAGGCTGTGATAAACTTGTCTGATAATTCTTTGGTCGAAATACCAGCTTCATTGGCTGCCTTAATAATCTTATCATCTACATCTGTAAAGTTAGAAATGTAGTTAACAGTGTAACCTCGATACTCAAAATAACGACGAATGGTATCAAAAGCTACTGTTGAACGGGCATTTCCGATATGAATATAATTGTAAACAGTTGGCCCACAAACATACATATTGACAACATTCTCTGCCAAAGGTACGAAATCACGGAGCGAACGTGTCATAGTATCATAAATTTTAATCACTAGAGACTCCTTTCAATTAACTGGAAGCTATTTTTTATCCTTGATATGGTTTAGGTATAAACATAAAACTACAACAAGAACGACAACCAAAAAAGCCCAAACCAACTTGCCTTGCGCCAAGAGAGATGACTGATACAAAGCTTCCTACCATATAGAATACCAAAAAAGGATTGTTATTTTAATGGTTCATAATTCAGATCTCACTTATGACGTTGCTTGTAAACAAGACCTGCCCATAAAAGAGAGATACAGAACCATAAAGCTGCCATGCTATAATCAGCTCGGTGTAAAGCAATGTAAACAAGAGCGAGAGGACCTACAATGGTCAGTCGAGTCACATTTGAACTAAAGAGTTTCATCTTTTTCTTTCCTTATAGACGTGATGAGTGAAAGCTAGCTGCTTTTAGAAGGTCTTCTAGCTTTTCGCTATAGTATTCACGGCCTTCCTCAATGTCATGGATCACTTCTTCATCCTTTTGGCCATGAACACGTACAACCTTAGCAGGAACACCAACAACTGTAACATCTTCTGGGACATCTGCAACTACCACAGCTGCTGCGCCGACCTTGGCATTTTTTCCAATCTCAATAGGACCTATAACCTGAGCATGGGCTGAAACCAAGGCACCTTCACGAACGGTTGGGTGACGTTTTCCGACATCTTTACCAGTACCACCTAAAGTAACACCGTGATAGAGCATGGCCCCCTTTTCAACAATGGCTGTCTCACCTATGACCAAGCCGGAACCGTGGTCAATAAATACGCCTTCAGCAATATGAGCCCCAGGGTGAATCTCAATCTGAGTCCAAAAACGCCAAAACTGACTATGCATACGAGCTAAGAGTCGACAATGATGGCGCCAGAGAAAATGTGAGATACGATGAGCGGCCAAAGCCTTTAGACCAGGATAGGTTAGAAGAACCTCCAAACTCGTCCGAGCCGCTGGATCATTTTTCTTTACAATATCAATACTTTCTTTCCACCAACCCATTTAGGTCACTCCTTACATCATTATTGTTTGCTGTGGCTCTATTATCTTTCTAAAAGTTGGATGGTACTAGGATTAGTTACTATCATCCTCAAAATAAGACAAGTCCACTAACTCAGGCTGCTCATCAAAAGGATTGATGACAATACCTTTAACCTTATCCAACTCGTTTTCACCTGTCGAAGGCTTATAAATTTCTGACAACGGCCACTGTAGAATAGTCCCTTTAGCTTTACGGAAAGGTAGACCAAAAGTCTCGTTCCCATACCATTTTGCAAAGCTCGTCAAGTTTGTAAACACAGGCACATAGCTCTGCCCCTCCGTATTCGACATGGTTGCAAAAAAGCGGTCATCTTGTCCATCCGACTCACGCTTATGAACAAAGGCTGGAACAAGATAAATCTTATCTTTAAGGTCTGCCTTTTGATTTTTCTCACTCAGAAGATTATTAAGAGTCTGAGTAAAATAGTTGATAAATTGAATTAATTCACTGCTTGCAAAAAGAGTGGTGTTCGAAAAATCACCATCGGATTTAAGATTGAAAGCAAGGCCAAAAAGTCCTGCCTGAACGAGCTGCGATAGAATATCTAAACTTGAACGTTCTAACCAAGTTTGCTCTCGTGCACTATCCTGGGTATCTTTAAAGGCTTGCAAATCCTGATCACTTGTAAAGACAGGAACAACTTTCTTCCCTTCTACTTCAACTGCATAGAGGTCTTGGGCCGCCAATACTGGAGTACGTTGCAGGTGATTAACTAAAGCCAGACTAGTCAAAAAATGGTCTGGTTCTGTTAAAAATTCTCTCAAGGTTTCATCAAAGACTTGCAATTCTTGATTTTCTGTCATTCTTCTGTTTGTTCTTTCGTTTCTGATTGATCAATTTTTTTCGGTGCTTCCCCACTTTCCTTATGATGGCGTGGTTTATGATGAGAACGACGGCGGTGACGAGACTCTCCTCCATTTTCTCCGTCGTCAATTTTTTCAGGTTTTGGAAGCAGGGTCTTGATTGAGGCATCAACACGGCCTTTTTCATCGATTTTGATGATTTTAACAGTTACCATATCCCCAACCTTAACCACATCTTCGATATGCTCTGTACGTTTCCAAGCTAATTCTGAAATGTGGACTAAAGCATCGGTTTTATTGAAGAGGTGGACAAAGGCACCAAACTTTTCAATACGCACAACTGGTACCGTGTAAACCTCACCAACCTTAGCTTCACGCACAAGGTCGGAGATTATTGTTTTGGCACGGTCAATAGCATCCTGATCACTAGAGAAAATCTGAACAAGTCCTTCTTCATCAATATCAATTGTGACACCTGTCTCAGCGATAATCTTATCAATGGTCTCACCACCCTTACCGATAACAACCTTAATCTTGTCAACAGGAATCTGAATACTGTCAATCTTAGGAGCCGTTGGTGCCAATTCTGGGCGTGGCTCAGCAATCGTTGACTCAATAACATCAAGAATTTCAAAACGAGCCACCTTGGCTTGAGCTAAAGCTTCCTCAAGAATAGCAGGTGTAATCCCTGAAATCTTAATATCCATCTGAAGAGCTGTAATCCCTTGACGTGTACCAGCCACCTTAAAGTCCATATCACCAAAATGATCTTCCAAACCTTGAATGTCGGTTAGAACAGTGTAGTTAGTTCCATCTGAAATAAGACCCATGGCAATCCCTGCAACAGGCGCCTTAATCGGCACCCCACCTGCCATAAGAGCCAAAGTGCCTGCACAAATAGAAGCCTGTGAAGAAGAACCATTTGACTCCAAGACTTCGGCTACCAAACGGATAGCATAAGGAAACTCTTCAACACTTGGGAGAACTCGAGCAAGGGCACGCTCACCCAAAGCTCCATGACCAATTTCACGACGGCCTGGCGCACCATAACGCCCTGTTTCACCTACTGAATACTGAGGAAAATTGTAGTGGTGAAGGAAACGTTTCTTGTATTCTGGGTCCAAACCATCAACAAGTTGTGTATCACTCATAGGAGCCAAAGTCAAGACTGATAAAGCCTGGGTTTGCCCACGTGTAAAGAGACCTGATCCATGAACCTTTGGCAGAAAGTCAATCTCTGCGTCCAAAGGACGGATTTCATCCACACGACGACCATCGGGACGGACCTTATCTTCGGTAATGAGACGACGCACTTCAGCATGTTCCATCTGTTCAAGAATTTCTACCACATCACGTAAGATAGTATCTTTATTGTCATCTTCTGCAAAGCGTTCTTGATAAAAAGCGAGGACCTCTTCTTTAACAGCCTGGCTTGCTGCTTCACGCGCTAATTTTTCTTCCACCTGAACAGCCTTAGCTAACTGATCATAATAAGCTGTTTCAATTTCATACTTCAAATCAGCATCAACTTGGAGCAGTTCAACCTCAGTCTTCTCCTTACCAACAGCCGCAACAATGTAATTTTGGAAATCAACCAACTCTTGAATAGCTTCATGCCCTTTCAAGAGTGCTTGCAACATAATATCCTCTGATAATTCTTGAGCTCCTGATTCCACCATATTAATGGCTTCCTTGGTCCCTGCTACTGTCAAGTCTAAATGCGAAACTTCTTTATCTGCTGCACTTGGGTTGATGATGAAATCTTCTGCTGCATAAGCTACTTGAACTCCAGCAATCGGACCATTGAAAGGAATGTCAGAAATAGAGAGTGCTAAAGAACTCCCGAACATAGCTGCCATTGGCGCACTAGCATTTTCATCATAAGAGAGAACAGTGTTAATGACTTGCACTTCGTTACGAAAGCCCTCCACAAACATGGGACGAATAGGACGGTCAATAAGACGAGCAGTCAAAGTGGCATCAGTTGAAGGGCGTCCCTCACGCTTGTTAAAACCACCCGGGAACTTACCAGCCGCGTACATTTTCTCTTCATAGTTAACTTGTAAAGGAAAGAAATCTGCTGTTGCCATCTTTTTAGACATGACAGCTGTTGATAATACGGTTGTATCTCCATAACGCACGACAACAGCGCCGTTAGCCTGCTTGGCTACCTGTCCCACTTCCACAACAAGCGGGCGTCCTGCAAAGGTCATCTCAAAAGTTTGTTTAGCCATGTTTGATCCCTCTTTTTATCCATAACCAACCCTACAAAAACGAACTGGTTAACTTTATGTCATTCATTTGATATAACTTCCATTTTACCATATTTTAGTCGAAAATGGCAGAGCTTCGGCATAAGTTGTCTCCCAAGCTTTTCTCCGTTCCAGATATTTAAGTGGTTTTGTGATATAATAAACACTTATGAGAGACAAAGGAATGACTATGAAAAAATTACAACACATCATTATGATTGCCTTAATCTTACTAGGCCTAGTAACACCCGCTCTGGCACAAGAGCAGACCGATGATTTCAATGTTGCTGCTAAACATGCGATTGCTATCGAATCAACTACAGGGAAAGTCCTCTATGAAAAGGATGCTACCACTCCCGATGGTGTTGCTTCAATGACAAAAATCCTAACAACCTACATGGTCTACAAAGCGGTAGATCAAGGTAAAATCACTTGGGATACTGAAGTAGATATCTCAGATTATCCATTCAACTTAACAGTTGATTCAGAAGTTTCAAATGTCCCACTAGACTCTCGAAAATATACTGTCAAACAACTCTTAGATGCCACGCTCATTACTAGTGCTAACAGCGCTGCGATTGCTCTAGCTGAAAAAATCTCAGGAACAGAGAGTGCCTTTGTTGACAATATGACAGCCCAACTAAAGGATTGGGGCATTACAGATGCTAAATTATTTAACGCTTCAGGTCTAAACAATAAGTATCTAGGAGATAACCGCTACCCTGGTTCTAATCCTGAAGACGAAAATACAATGAGTGCTCTGGATATTGCGATTATCGCAGACCACCTCATCAAGGACTATCCCCAAGTACTTGACATTACCAAGCAAGGCGAAGTTGATTTTGAAGGTGACAACAAATTAACCACTCATAACTACATGTTAGAAGGCCAAGACATCTACCGTGAAGGGGTTGATGGACTTAAGACCGGAACAACCGAACTCGCAGGAGCATCCTTTGTTGCTCACTCTAATGAAAATGGCATGAGCTTGATTACAGTGGTTATGAACGCTGACAATGGTGGGGAGGATGAAGCCGCCCGTTTCATAGCTACCAATGACCTCTTAGATTATGTCGTCCAACACTGGAAGATAAATAAACTCAACACTAAGGGACAGATCGTCAAGAAAAATGATATCAAGGTAGCCGATGGAGTCAGTAAGACCGTCTCTGCTAAACTTGAATCAGACCTTACTGTTGTCCAAAAGATAAATAGCCAAAATGACACTGTTAACATCAAAGCAAAAACGGTAACAGCACCTATCAAAAAAGGAGATACCATTGGAACAGCAACCTATGATGATAAAGACCTCGTAGGAACAGGATATATCTCTGATCCACCTCAAGTTGCTGTAACAGCCAACCAGTCCATTAAGAAAAGCTTCTTCTTAAACGTTTGGTGGAATCATATCGTTAATTTCTTTACCGGAAACAAGTAGGCACTGAACTCCCTTTTAATATCAAAAGGGAGTTTTTTTATCTTATGAATTAATGATGAAATCGTAAAAGCTTCTTCTCAACACCTTAAGTTCCTCTCAAAATGTGGTATAATGAATATCCAAAATACACGAAGGAACAAGCCATGAAGAAACTAATTACGCTTATTATGACCTTCTTACTCTGTCTGGGAAGCGTAACTCCTACTTTTGCAGCAGAGAAGAAAAAAGGATTTGACGCCGCAGCCAAGCATGCTATCGCTGTAGAAACAACTACCGGTAAGATTTTATACGAAAAAGATGCCACTACTTCTACCGGAATTGCCTCTATCACCAAACTCTTAACAGCCTATATGGTTTATCAGGCGGTAGACAAGGGAGAGCTTAAATGGAACAAAAAGGTTAATATTTCCGACTATCCCTTTGAATTGACTGTTAGTTCTGGAGTTTCCAACATCCCATTAGATGCCAGAAAATACACCGTCAAACAACTACTTGACGCAACTCTTATTTCCAGTGCGAACAGCGCAGCCATTGCCCTAGCTGAGGAAATCGGAGGAACAGAAAGTAAATTTGTTGATAAAATGAAAGCCCAACTCAAAATATGGGGAATCACTGATGCTAAAATTGTCAACGCCTCTGGTCTTAATAATTCCTATTTAGGTGATAATATCTATCCAGGTTCTAAATCAGACGAAGAAAACACCATGAGTGCCAAGGATGTTGCTGTCATTGCACAACATGTGATTAAAGAATATCCAGAAATCCTCGACATCACTAAAAAAACAGAAGCCAATTTTGATGGTGTCAATAAACTTAAAACCTTTAACTATATGCTTAAGGGTCAGCCTAGTTACCGCAAAGGAGTTGATGGCCTCAAAACAGGTACCACTAATTTGGCCGGAGCTTCCTTTGTCGCCCATTCAAATGAAAGTGGTATGAGTATTATCACGGTCATCTTAAATGCTGAGCACACCGATACGGATGACTATGCCCGTTTTACCGCAACCAATGACCTGCTTAACTATGTGGTTTATCATTGGGAAAGCAAGACCATTGCCAAGAAAGGTCAAGACATAGACAAGAGTCAAGCAAACGTCCTTGATGGTAAGTCTAAACAGGTCTCTGCTGTAGCCAAGTCTGACTTTAATATTATCCAAAAAATAGATGACGACAACACTAAACATATTAAAGTCTCCACCAACCAGATTCAAGCCCCTGTCAAATCAGGAGACAAGCTGGGAACAGCTATCTTTGAAGATAATACCCTCGTAGGAGATGGCTACCTACCGGATCAGGGGATGCCTAGCATAGAACTTGTTGCTGGTAAAGAGGTTAGGAAAAGTTTCTTCCTCAAGGTCTGGTGGAATCACTTTGTCACCTTTGTCAACGAGAAACTCTAATCCTTACCGTCGAGCGTGGCTCGGCTTTTTCTTTTACGCCTACTTTACAGAAAGGTTGACTCTATCTTGACTCTTATTGACACAAAAAGACAGATTACATCCATAATCTGTCTTTGATGTTTAATATTTACACTACTGTAAAGATTAATTTATCTTTCGAGCAACCAATCTTAAGGGTCTGTCCGCTAACAACTTGGCCACCCAGTAAGAACTCAGACAGCTTGTCCTCCACTTGAGTTTGAATCGTACGACGTAATGGACGAGCTCCCATCTCAATATCATAGCCATCCTTAGCCAAATGCTTAAGAGCAGCTGGTTGGAATTTTAAGCTTATACCTTTTTCGGCTAGAGCTGAAATTAACGGTTTAACCATAATCTTGACAATGTCATGTAGTTGTTCTTCCTCTAAGCTGTGGAAGACAACCTTCTCATCAATACGGTTAATAAATTCTGGACGATAGGCCTTCTTAAGCTCTTCCATAATGCGTGACTGCATGGCTTGGTGATTATGAGAAATAGTTTGAGCACCAAAACCAACAGTTTTATCATCACGAAGAGCTGTAGCTCCCAAGTTTGAGGTCATAATGATGATAGTGTTTGAAAAATCAACCTTACGACCACGGCTATCTGTCAAAATACCGTCATCCAAAACCTGTAAAAGAACGTTGAAGATATCTGGATGAGCTTTCTCGACCTCGTCAAAGAGAAGAACTGAGTAAGGCTTATTGCGAACTCTCTCTGTCAACTCTCCACCCTCATCATATCCGACATACCCTGGAGGAGCACCATTAAGGCGACTAGCCGCAAATTTTTCCATATACTCCGACATATCAAAGCGAAGCAAAGCTGACTCATCATCAAAGAGGACTTCCGCCAAAGCCTTGGCCAATTCTGTCTTACCAACACCAGTAGGTCCAAGGAACATAAAGGAACCAATAGGACGTTTTCCGGTACGAATACCTGACTGATTACGACGAATAGCACGACTGATAGCCGAAACAGCCTCATCTTGACCAATAACACGTTTATGGAGTTCTGATTCAAGATTCAGGTAACGCTTGCTGTCAGCCTGCGTCATCTTCTCAACAGGAATACCTGATAGGCGACTAAGGGTTTGCATAATCTGGTCCGTATCCACCAAAGCCGGTTTCGGTAATTTTGCCTTTTGACTAGCCTTATATTGTTTAACAGCAGCTTTCATATCACCAGTTAAAAGTGCTTCATCCAAAGGCGTTATCTCACGTTTAGCTTCTTTTTTGATACGACCTTGAACAGTTGCACTCGCTTCATCTAGAAGGTCAATAGCCGAATCAGGTAAATTTTTACTCGTCAAATAACGATGTGCCACCTTGACCGCTGTCTCAACCGCCTCATCAGTAATCGTTACACGATGATAGTCTTCATACGACGAACGCAAGCCTTTTAAAATATCAATAGCTTCAGATACACTTGGCTCCTCAATCGTAATCTTAGCAAAACGACGAGAAAGGGCTGCATCTTTCTCAATATGCTTTTGATACTCAGCTTGTGTGGTTGCTCCAACCATGTGAAGTGTTCCACGTGCTAGAGCAGGTTTCAAAATATTAGCCGCATCCAAGGTACTATCAATACCAGACCCAGACCCAATAATCGTATGCAATTCGTCAATAAAGAGAATGATTTTCCCATCAGCTTCAATCTCATCAATGATTTGATTCATACGCTCTTCGAAATCACCACGGAAACGTGTCCCTGCCACAACGCTCATCATATCGAGCTCTAAGATACGCATATCAGCCAATTCAAAAGGTACTTCGCCCGAAGCAATACGTTGCGACAAACCAAGAGCAAGTGCTGTCTTACCGACACCAGCTTCCCCTACCAAGACAGGATTATTCTTCGTTTTTCGACTCAAAACCTGAATCATGCGTGAAATTTCTTCGTCACGCCCAATGACTGGATCAAGAGCACCCGATTCTGCTACTGCAGTCAGATCTTTTGTATAATCTGACAGTTCACCAGTAGATGATTGAGGTGGCTGCATCATATTAGCAAAATTCCCAGATGCTTTTGATTTCTTAGGTTTACGAAGATCGTGAATTGCCTTTAAATCTTGCTTACTAAGACCAGAATAACGCTCCAAAGAACGTCGTAAATCTATGATACGAGGTTTATCGCTATCGTCTTTATATTGAAAACCAGCAACTTCAAGGAGGCGACAAACCATTAAATCCTTATGAAGGAGGAAGGCCATCAATACGTGTTCAGACCCTACTTCTACAGCACCAGTCACACTAGCGATTCCCTGCGCCTCTTGCAACATAGCCTCTAGCGCATATGACTGTGCACGTAAATCGATAATATCTGATTCAGACAAGTCTTTTGGACTCTTCTCCATAGCCAATACAGCAGCTGTCTCAATCTCTTCCGAATGAATACGGTCCTCAAAATCAGTAAATGTTAAGTAGGCTACAGATCCCGGAACCTCAACCATAGCCAGAAGCACATGCCAAGTCTCCAAGAAAGGACTTCCAAAACGCTCCGCTTCAAGCTGAGCACGATGGAAAATGGCCTGCATTTTTCTTGAATATGTCGTCATCTAATTTCCTTTTCTATCCAATCTAAGTAAAAGCGAGCGTAAGATACGCGAACGAATTGTAGCAGCATCTTTGCCTAAAACATCATCACTAGCAGTCGCTAAAATCAAATTTCCTTCACGCTCCGTGATAATCTTTTCATCAAAAAGCAACTGAATTAGGTCTGTAAAGACTTGCTCGCTGAGCTGATCTGCCAAATTCTGCAGCAAATCATTAATCATATGGTGTTTGTCGGAGAATCTAACTTTGACAATGCGAATATAACCACCACCACCACGTTTACTCTCAACAATATAACCACGACTCTCTGTAAAACGAGTCTTGATAACATAGTTAATCTGACTTGGTACAACTTGAAAAGTATCTGCCAAGTTCGAGCGTTGAATCTCAGCAGTTCCAGACTGGCCCAGCAATTCTTTAATATATTCTTCTATACTATCTGATGTATTTCTTGCCATCTTAATTCCTCCAGTCTAATTTGACTATAACTGACTATTATTATACCAAAAATATGAGCACATGGGAAACTATACTCTCGAAAAGCTTTTTAAAGTTGTCATTAGAGGTCATATAAGATACAATAAATAAGACAAAATGAAAAGGCAACCTAGGTATTCTGCTGAAACAACTTGAACAATCAAAGAAGCTAATCCTCATCCGAACAAGAGCTTTTCACTTTATACCATGGTAATATTCCTCTTACCACTATCGAGAAATACTCACTTCACCTGAGACTTCTCACTAATTTTATTTTCCTATGAAAGGTTATTCATGAAATACATCATCGCATTTTTAATCTCTATGATTCCCCTTGTTGAGCTCCGTGGAGCCGTACCTGTCGCTATTGCCTCAGGTATTCCTTGGTGGCAAGCCCTCATTCTTTGTGTTATCGGGAATATGCTTCCAGTTCCAATTATTTTCTTCTTCGCCCGCCGTGTTCTCGAGTGGGGTGCTGACAAACCTCTTATTGGTGGCTTCTTTACCTGGTGTCTAAAAAAAGGCCACAGTGGGGGGCAAAAGCTTGAAAAAGCCGCTGGAGACAAAGGTATCTTCTGGGCCCTCCTACTCTTTGTGGGTATCCCACTTCCAGGAACAGGCGCTTGGACAGGTATACTTGCAGCATCTATTTTAGATTGGGACTTTAAACGCAGCGTTTTAGCTGTTATGCTTGGAGTTATCCTTGCAGGTATCATCATGGGGATGCTCTCTCTTCTCCTTGGTGTCAATACCTTCTCTCACTAACAGAAATTTTTTCGACGTCTAAGAAATGGTCAGACGTTTTTAATAGCAATAAAAAGTAAAAAAGAAGCTACGATTCATCACGTAACTTCTTTTCTTTTTATCTAGCAACTAGAATTACTTGTTAAGGGCTGCTGCCATTGTAGCTGCAACTTCTGATTCAAAGTCATTAGATGCTTTTTCGATACCTTCACCAACTTCAAAACGAGCGAACTCAACTACTGAAGCGTTAACTGAATCAAGGTAGGCTTCAACCGTCTTGCTGTCATCCATGATGTAGACTTGTGCAAGAAGTGTGTATGCTTGGTCAACTTTAGTGTTGTCAAGCAAGAAGCGGTCCATTTTACCTGGGATGATTTTATCCCAGATTTTTTCTGGTTTACCTTCAGCAGCCAACTCAGCTTTGATATCTTCTTCAGCTTGAGCAAGAACAGCATCAGTCAATTGAGCTTTAGAACCAAATTTAAGGTGTGGAAGAGCTGGTTTGTTAACCATTGCACGGCTTTCGTTATCTTGATCGATAGCATGGTTAAGTTGTGCCAATTCATCTTTAACAAATTGTTCATCCAATTCAGTGTATGAAAGAACAGTTGGTTTCATCGCTGCGATGTGCATTGAGATTTGTTTAGCGAGAGCTTCATCTCCACCTTCAAGAACTGTAACAACACCGATACGTCCACCGTTGTGTTGGTAAGCTCCAAAGTGTTGTGCATCTGTTTTTTCAAGCAAAGCAAAACGACGGAATGAAATTTTTTCACCGATAGTAGCTGTTGCAGATACGTATGCAGCTTCAAGAGTTTCACCTGAAGGCATAGTTAACGCAAGTGCTTCTTCATTGTTTGCTGGTTTACCTTCAGCGATTACTTTAGCTGTTTCGTTTACCAATTCAACGAATTGAGCATTTTTCGCAACGAAGTCAGTTTCAGCGTTAACTTCAACGACTGCTGCAACATTACCGTGAACATAAACACCTGTCAATCCTTCAGCGGCAACACGGTCAGCTTTCTTAGCTGCTTTAGCCATACCTTTTTCACGAAGCAATTCAATCGCTTTTTCGATATCACCATCAACTTCAACCAATGCTTTTTTAGCGTCCATGACACCAGCACCAGATTTTTCGCGCAATTCTTTAACAAGTTTAGCTGTAATTTCTGCCATTTTGTGTTTTCTCCAAATTTATTTTATCAAACTAAGGGGCAGGGCTGAGCCCCGCCCCTTAGGTGTTTGTCTTATTTTTAGTGGGCATCGAGCCCTAACTAACCTTAAAAATTAGTTGTTGTCACCTTCGACAACTTCAACGATTTCTTCGATTGAATCAGCTGCAGATGTTTCTTGGAAATCTGCAGAAGCATCTTCACCTTGATTACCTTCGATAATAGCATCAGCCATTTTAGAAGTGATCAATTTAACGGCACGGATAGCGTCATCGTTAGCTGGGATGATTACATCAATCTCATCTGGATCAGCGTTTGTATCAACCATCGCTACAACTGGGATACCAAGTTTTTTAGCTTCTTTAACAGCGATTTGTTCTTTGTGTGGGTCAACGATGTAGATTACATCTGGAATGCGAGGCATATCTTCGATACCACCCAAGAATTTTTCAAGACGTGCACGTTGTTTGTTAAGAAGTGCAACTTCTTTCTTAGGAAGAACTTCGAAAGTTCCATCAGCTTCCATTTGTTTGATTTCTTTCAAACGAGCGATACGTTTTTGGATAGTATCCCAGTTTGTAAGAGTACCACCCAACCAACGGTGGTTGATGTAGTATTGACCAGCACGAGTAGCTTCTTCAGCGACTGCTTCAGCTGCTTGTTTTTTAGTACCAACGAACAAGATTACTGCATCGTTAGCTGCCGCTTCACGAACGAATTCGTAAGCTGTGTCAGCCATTTTTACAGTTTGTTGCAAGTCGATAACGTGGATTCCGTTACGTTCTGTAAAGATGTATTTAGCCATCTTAGGATTCCAGCGACGAGTTTGGTGACCGAAGTGAACACCAGCCTCAAGAAGTTGTTTCATTGAAATTACTGCCATGAGTATTTCTCCTTAAAAATTGTTTTTTCCTCTTCTAAGCTTTAGACTTGCAGTCCCACCCTGCGGCAACAAGACCACAATCGGCTTAGAATGAGTATTTGTTACTTTACGTAACTATAGTAGTCTATCAAAAAAAGTGACATTTGACAAGCTATAAAATCAGGATATCCATTAGAAGAGCATCCCCTCCTTATAAAAGGTAATCGTTTCCGTTGAGATTCGAAAATATTTCGTTTATAATTAGGCTATCAAGAATAGAGGAGGACATTATTTTGTCATTAGTTGGAAAAGAAATTATTGAATTCTCAGCACAAGCTTATCACAATGGAAAATTCATCACTGTTACAGATGAAGATGTTAAAGGAAAATGGGCTGTTTTCTGCTTCTATCCTGCAGATTTTTCATTTGTTTGCCCAACTGAACTCGGTGACCTTCAAGAACAATATGAAGCTCTTAAATCTCTCGGTGTAGAGGTTTACTCTGTCTCTACAGATACTCACTTTGTTCACAAAGCTTGGCATGATGACTCAGATGTTGTTGGAACTATCACTTATCCTATGATTGGAGATCCTTCACACCTCATCTCTCAAGGTTTTGATGTTCTTGGTCAAGATGGTCTTGCACAACGTGGAACATTCATCATTGATCCAGATGGCCTTATCCAAATGATGGAAATTAACGCTGATGGTATTGGACGCGACGCAAGCACTCTTATTGATAAAGTTCGTGCTGCTCAATATATTCGCCAACATCCGGGTGAAGTTTGTCCAGCAAAATGGAAAGAAGGAGCTGAAACATTGACTCCTAGCTTGGATCTTGTAGGTAAAATTTAACAACCAGGGGGTATCGTATCCATGGTCTTAGATAAAGAAATCAAGGCTCAATTAGCACAATATTTAAATTTACTAGAATCTGATATTGTATTACAAACCGATTTGGGAGACGACGATAATTCTCGAAAAGTAAAAGACTTTCTAGATGAAATTGCCGCTATGTCCAATCGTATTAGTCTTGAACCAGCTCATTTCAAACGTCAACCTAGCTTTGGGATTGCACAGAAAGGGCAAAAAAGTCGTGTTATTTTCTCTGGCCTACCGATGGGGCACGAATTTACATCGTTCATTTTAGCTCTTTTGCAAGTTTCTGGTCGTCCACCAAAAGTTGATGAGGATATTATTGAACGCATCAAAAAGATTGACAAAACTATCAATCTTGAAACTTATGTTTCACTAACATGCCATAATTGTCCAGACGTCGTTCAAGCCTTTAATATAATGGCTGTTTTGAACCCAAATATCACCCACACTATGATTGAAGGTGGTATGTATCAAGATGAAGTCAAAGCCAAAAGTATCATGTCTGTTCCTACGGTTTACAAAGATCAAGAAGAATTTACATCTGGTCGTGCAACCATTGAACAGCTTGTAGAAAAATTGGACGGTCCACTTGATGCTGATGCTTTTGCCGATAAAGGGGTCTATGATGTCTTGGTCATTGGTGGGGGTCCTGCTGGAAACAGTGCTGCAATTTATGCTGCCCGCAAAGGACTAAAAACTGGTCTTTTAGCAGAAACCTTTGGTGGACAAGTTATTGAGACAGTCGGTATTGAAAACATGATTGGTACGCTATATACAGAAGGTCCTAAGTTAATGGCCCAAGTTGAAGAGCATACGAAATCTTACAATGTTGATATCATCAAAAGTCAATCAGCTACTGGTATTGAGAAGAAAGAACTCATTGAAGTCACACTAGCTAATGGTGCTGTTCTACAGGCTAAAACTGCTATTCTAGCCCTAGGAGCCAAATGGCGTAATATCAACGTTCCTGGTGAAGATGAATTCCGTAACAAAGGGGTTACTTACTGTCCACACTGCGATGGTCCTCTATTTGAAGGAAAAGATGTTGCTGTTATCGGTGGCGGTAACTCAGGTTTGGAAGCCGCTTTAGATCTCGCGGGTATTACTAAACACGTTACGGTCTTAGAGTTCTTACCTGAACTAAAGGCAGACCAAGTTTTACAAGAACGTGCTGCTAAAACTGATAATCTAACCATTCTTAAAAATGTTGCAACCAAAGAAATCGTTGGTCAAGATCATGTAGCTGGTTTGAATTACGTTGAGCGTGATACAAATAAAGAAAAACATCTTGATCTTGAGGGTGTCTTTGTTCAAATTGGTCTTGTACCAAGTACTGCTTGGCTCAAAGATAGTGGCATTGAACTCAATGAACGCCAAGAAATTGTCGTTGATAAATTTGGTTCAACAAACATCCCTGGAATTTTTGCTGCAGGTGACTGTACTGATGGCGCCTACAAGCAAATCATTATCTCCATGGGATCTGGCGCTACAGCAGCAATTGGTGCATTTGATTACTTGATTAGACAATAATCAAAATTTACGTGTTAGTAATCTGTCTGCAACAGTTATAATTACTATTAAAGAGGTTGACTAAATTTCATCCTCTTTTTTTGAATATACGTAGCTTTAATAATCCAATCGCCTATTTGATGAAAGAGACTTGACGAATCATTCTTTTTTCGATAGAATGGTATTTGTTATGGCGGTATAGCCAAGTGGTAAGGCACGGCTCTGCAAAAGCTTGATCGTCGGTTCAAATCCGTCTACCGCCTTCATAATTTGAGGACACCTAAGGGTGTCTTTTTTTGCTATAATCACATAAAAAATCCCCGAAGCCAGAAGCTTCAGGAATCCATAAATCATAAACTAGTGAGCATATCTAATAGCAACTATCTTAAAAATCCACTCTCAAACTTAGTTAAACTAGGACTGTAACATTTAGAACACTAACACATATGTTCAGATATTCTTAAATTTTTTCAGGAGCTCCACCAATTGTGACTGTTCGTCAGGAGACAAAACGGAAAAAGTCTCCTCAATTGCTCGCTGATGTGGAGGAATTGCTGCTTGAATAATACGACGGCCCTCATCTGTCAAATCAACCTCGAAAGCTCGCTTATCCGTTGGACAAGCTTGTCGACTCAACCAGCCCTTTTTCTCCATATTTTTTATGACAACAGTCATATTACCAGAGGTGGCAAGCATGTGATCAATTAATTCACCAATCTTCATACGCCCCTTAGCATTTAACACATCCATAACTCCAAATTGAGTTGGTGTTAAATCAAATTCTTTAAAAGTCTCAGAGACCTTGGCATCAATGGTACGAAAAGCCTTACGCATCACAACCATACTCTTGACAGCCATGTTTTTATCTAAGTCGCTCATTTATAGTCCTTTCCAAATAGATGCTGTATTATTACTCTACCACAATTTTTCTAAAAGTGGTATATGAAAAAGAGTTCTTAGATATCTAACCAACACCTCAGAACTCTTTCATTTACTAACTATTACGATTCCAAAAAAGAGCCAATAAAATCACCGCACCTAATACTGAAGGAACAATAGCGGTGCCTAATAGCATCGGTCCCCAATTTCCAAAAAGAAGTTGCCCAACAAAAGCGCCAAGCCATCCTAAAAAGGTCTTACCAATACAGCCCATTCGCTCACCTCGGTTTGAAATAGCAGAGGCAATAAGACCAATTAGAAAACCAACTATCATACTTCCAATCATAAGAATTCCTCCTTCTTACTTAAATTACCCAATCGCCATTTCGGAAGATTGGTACACGACTGCCATCTTGACGGATACCATCAATATTCATTTGATTTGAACCAATCATAAAATCTACGTGTACATCTGAACGGTTAAGACCAGCTCCCTTAAGCTCCTCTTCTGTCATGTCTACTCCTCCCTCAACACTGGTAGCATAGGCTGCTCCAATAGCTAGGTGGTTGGATGCATTCTCATCAAAGAGAGTATTGAAGAAGGTAATCCCAGATTGTGAAATAGGGCTTGGATCCGGTACCAAAGCACATTCACCTAGAGCACGCGCCCCATTATTGTTGAAGATAAGATTCTTCATCACTTCCTCACCTTGGTCTGCTGTAATATCTACAATTTCACCATCTTTGAAGGTTACTTTGATTCCCTCAATAATATTACCATTATAGCTTAGTGGTTTTGTACTTGAGACATAACCATCTGCACGGCGGAAATCTGGTGCCGTAAAGACTTCTTCTGTTGGCATATTAGGCAGGAAGCTCTCCCCCTGTGCATTAATTGCACCTGCAGACTCCCAGACGTGGTTTTTAGGTAATCCTAGAGTCAAATCTGTTCCAGATGCTTGGTAGTGCAAGGCTGAGAACTGCGCCTCATTGAGTATTCGTGCTTTAGCATCTAAACGGTCAGCATGTTCCTTCCAGGCACGTACAGGATTCTCTTCGTAAACACGACAGGTCTTGAAAATTTGGTCCCAAAGTAAATCTACGGCTTCCTCATCACTCGAAGCATCAGGAAAGACCTTCTTAGCCCATTCTTTACCTGCTGCAGCAGCTACTGTCCAACTAACCTTATTAGACTGAGTTGCCACCTGCATAGGCTTAAAGGCCACTCCAGTAGCCTTAGCATGAGCAGATAGACGTTCAGGAGCTACACCATTAAGGGCACCCGGATCAGAAGAACGGACTCCTAAACGACTTGCTTTCTTTTCTAACAAATATTCCATCTCAGCTTTTTTATAAGCTGGAACCTCTTCGATTCGATCCATCTCTGCATGCAAAAAACGCTCGCGATTAATAATATCATCTGACCATTGAACAATTACCTCAGCTGCTCCTAAAGCATAAGCTTCTTTTACTAAGAGATGAGCTAGCTCTGCTTGTTCTATATCAATGCTTAAGGCCACTGTGTGACTAGGCTGCACATTAATCCCGTTAGCAACCAATAATTTAGCATATTTCTCAAGATTTTCTTTAAAATTTGGTAAAACCATGATTAACTCCTTGAAACTATAATTTTCTATCAGTATACCATAAGACGAAGAAAAAAGTTTTCTATCAGCTTTAGCCTTGCATCACCCACTACCGTTAACAAGAAGAATAAAAAAGAGAACAGAGACTAACTCCATCCTCTCAAATTTATGCATGACTTCTTTTAGCTCCTAAAAGAAATCATCAAAAAGACTTAACTGATTATCTTCTGGCATATTGCCTAGGATTCCCATTTCATCTAGCTTTTCAACCAAAGTGGATGAAAGGCCTCCTCGTTTACGCAATTCTGTTTTAGAAAGGAATTCTCCTTCCTCACGTGCAGCAACTACCTGCTTGGCAACGTTCTCGCCCAAACCTTCAAGAGCAATAAATGGTGGAATTAAGGTATCCCCCTCAATCAAAAATTCAGTTGCCTGACTTTTGTAAAGATCTAACTGACCAAAGGTAAAGCCACGTTCTAACATTTCATTGACAATTTCAAGGGTCGTAAACAAATCAATTTCTACATTAGTCGCTTCATTTCGTTGACGCTTTTCTTTAATATCTTCAATTCTCGCTTTAACAGCATCAAGCCCTGCAGACATAGTCTTAAGTTCAAATGCTTTGGCTCGAATCGAGAAGTAGGCACAATAGTAATAAATAGGATGGTGCACTTTGAAATAAGCGACACGCAAGGCCATCATAACGTAGGCTGCCGCATGGGCTTTCGGGAACATGTACTTGATTTTTCCACAAGATTCAATATACCAGTCTGGAACATTATTTTCCCTCATAGCTTGAATATAGCCATTACGCTCTTCTTCAGAAATTTTCAACCACATTCCCTTACGCACACGTTCCATGATGGTAAAGGCCATCTTAGGATCTAACCCCGCATGCATTAGATATACCATGATGTCATCACGACAACCGATAACGGTTTTCAGAGTGGCAATACCTTCCTTAATCAAGTCTTGTGCATTACCCAACCAAACGTCTGTACCGTGGGACAAACCAGATAACTGTAAGAGTTCCGCAAAGGTCGTCGGATGGGTTTCATCAACCATACCACGCACAAAGTTGGTCCCAAACTCAGGGATTCCCAACATTCCTGTTGGTGTACCAATCTGTTCAGGTGTTACACCTAAAATATCGGTACCTGAAAAAAGCTTCATTACATCTGGATCGTCTGCTCGAATATCTTTGGGATCGATTCCCGATAAATCCTGCAACTTACGAATCATCGTCGGATCATCATGTCCCAGAATATCAAGCTTCAACACGTTCTCATCAATATCGTGGAAGTTAAAGTGAGTCGTTTGCCAAGCAGCAGTCACATCATCGGCTGGATATTGGACAGGGGTAAAATCATAGACATCCATATAATTTGGAATAACAACGATACCACCTGGGTGTTGACCTGTACTTCGCTTTACCCCAGCAGCTCCCATGGCCAAACGATCGACCTCGGCATCACGGTAAAACTTATTGTAATCACGCTCATAACCCTTGACAAAACCATAAGCCGTCCTATCGGCAACAGTACCTACTGTTCCAGCACGAAAGGCATATTGCTCACCGAAAATATCTCGAACATCTAAGTGGGCTGACGGCTGATCATCTCCTGAGAAGTTCAAATCGATATCAGGAACCTTGTCCCCATCAAAACCTAGGAAGGTTTCGAAAGGAATATCTTGACCATCTTTCTTATACTCGGTTTCACATTCTGAACACTTCTTATCAGGCAAATCAAAACCAGAACCATAAGAACCATCTGTGATGAACTCAGAATGTTGACATTTAGGACATAAATAATGAGGAGGCATAGGATTTACCTCAGTAATTCCAATCATTGTCGCAACAAAACTAGAGCCAACAGATCCTCGAGAGCCAACCAAGTAACCACGTTCATTTGAACGGTTAACCAACATCTGCGAAGCCAGATAGATTACGGCAAAGCCATTACCAAGAATTGAAGACAATTCTTTCTCAATCCGCAGGTCAATAATATCAGGTAGAGGATTACCGTATAGCTCAAATGCTTTAGCATAAGTCATCTCAGCAACTTGCTCCTCCGCACGATCAATAAAAGGCGTGTACAAGTCTTTTTTGACAACCTCAACCTCTTCAATTCGATTCGCCATAGCTTGCGTATTCGTTACTACAACCTCATAGGCCAACTCTTTCCCCAAAAAGGAAAAGTCATCTAGCATCTCGTTGGTTGTTCTAAAATGTGCTTCGGGTAAAGGAGCCGGTTTAGCATTTTCTCCCTTACCAATCGGCCTATTAATCATGGCTCCTTGTCCCAAAGCACGAACAATGATTTCACGATAAATGGCATCCTCAGGATTGATATAATGTACATTTCCGGTAGCAAGCACAGGCTTGTCAAGACGATTAGCAACCTCTATCAAATCCCGAATCAGCTGTTCTACAGCTGCCTCATCCTTAATTAAATCCTTTGCAATCAATGGCGCATAAATTGCCGGTGGCATAACTTCAATAAAGTCATAATATTTAGCAACTTCAACTGCCTTGTCAATACCATGAGACAAGAGCGTATCAAAAACCTCACCGCCCGCACAAGCAGAACCTACAATGATTCCTTCACGATACTCATCTAAAACCGTACGAGGAATACGGGCTACTCCCTCAAAATATGATACATTTGATAGGCTGACCAATTTAAAGATATTCTTCAAACCAGTTTGATTCTGAACATAGAGCGTCGCATGTTTGACACGAGACTTTTTATACGAATCTTCAGAAACCAACTCCGTGTTCAACTGTTCTAGATTAGTCAAACCATGCTTATCAAATACATCTTTAATGAAAATAAACAACAAACGACCCGTAGCTTCCGCATCATAATTGGCCATATGGTGGTGATCCAAAGCTACACCAAAACGCTTGGTCAAAGGTCCCAAACCATGACGCTTATACTCAGGATAAAGATTTCTAGCAAATTCCAAAGTATCAATAACCGGTTGTGAAATTGTTGGTAATTGATTTCTTTCATAATTGGCATTCATAAACCCAACGTCAAAGGTCGCATTGTGGGCTACTAGCACCGTTCCCTGACAAAAATCTTGAAACTCCTGTAATACTTGTAACAAAGGTTTGGCACCTTTAACATGATTATCAGTAATACCAGTCAATTCAGTAGTAAACGCAGACAAGGGGTAACCTGGATCAATAAATTCATCAAATTGCTCAATAATATTACCTTTATGCATTTTTGATGCCGCAATCTGAATCAAATCATTATGAACAGCAGACAAGCCCGTCGTTTCAACGTCAAAAACAACATATATTGCTTCTTTTAATTCCAATTCCTCAGAATTATAAACAATAGGAACCTTATCCTCAACAAGATTAGCTTCAAGACCAAAAATAGCTTTAATCCCTGCTTTTTTAGCCCTATGGTAACCATGAGGAAAACTCTGAACATTGGCATGGTCAGTTATTGCAACTGCTGGATGCCCCCAAGAGGCCGCTGTATCAATAAGCTCCTCAACGGTAGGCATCGCATCCATAGTTGACATATTGGTATGAGCATGGAATTCAACACGCTTTTGTCCCTCAGGCATCAAATCCTTACGAGGTGTATGAGAAATCTCCTTAATATCTTGTACATTCATCGTCAAACTATGTGTATAAGGATTATTCTCAATACGTCCACGAACCCTTACCCAGTTTCCCTTTTTAATCATATCGAACTTAGCGAGCTCTTCACTATCCTTCGCCCAACGTTGCATAGCAAAACTTGAAGTATAATCAGTTACTTTAAAATTAATGATGATACGTCCTGTCTTTGTTTCACGTTGTTCAACATCAAAGATATAACCCTCAAAGACAATTCTGTTTTCTTCAGAATTAACATCAATCATCGGGATTATCTCAGCCTTATCAAAGCTTGCCTGACGTTGGCTTTGTTTCTCGGTATATTTTGGACTCTGCTCAAGACGAGAAGTTGATACTGGTTCACTTTCAACAATAGATTGAAGAACTTGTTTTGCTTGAGATTCAGCTTTCTCTTGCAAGGAAACTTTATTTGTTTCATAAGCTGTTTCGAAAGAAGAAGATACATCTTTATCTTCGAGAACATAAACTTTAACATCAGACAATCCAACATTTGAAAGAACATTAGAAACCAAAAAAATAAATCTATCCTGAAGATTCTCTCTAAAAATATGAGACGGAGCTTTAACAAAAATTTCTTTATTAAAAAATTCAACATTGAGATTGGAGAATAAAGAATAAAGAGAAAAATGTGAAACTTTTAAAGACTCTAAAGCATAAGAAAAATAGAAAGATAGTAAGTCATTATCACAAGACGATGACTCCAAAATAAACTCATAAGAAACTTCTGCACCAAGGGAATTAAAAGTAGACAGAAGTAACGAATTAAAAAGATTAAACCCCTCGCTTGACAGAACATTTTGAAAAGTAAAAACAAAAAACCAACGACGTTTTGATTTTGATAATTTTACAGAGTGAATAGAACCATCTTTAATTTCATTATAAGCTTTATGATCCTTAGGAAAACGAATTTGATTTAAAAGAAGCTGAAATTTATCAGACATAGAAAATAACTCCTATATACAAAAAAACACTCCTCATGGAGTGTAACTTATACCGGCGGCCGGGGTCGAACCGGCACGTCCTTGCGGACACTGGATTTTGAGTCCAGCGCGTCTGCCAATTCCGCCACGCCGGCAAAGTAACTGGGGTAGCTGGATTCGAACCAACGCATGAGGGAGTCAAAGTCCCTTGCCTT
>ERZ773076.241-NODE-241-length-30792-cov-4.607216_pt1 | contig 30792 bp, 29 predicted proteins | sample MGYA00580613_ERZ773076 | MGnify/ENA primary metagenome ERZ773076 (study PRJEB29015, sample SAMEA2738005) | human oral metagenome | biome: human oral; feature: human-associated habitat; material: dental | place: China | collected 2057 ...
ACGACGTGGAACGCGGGCTCCTCGCGCCTGAACTCCAGAGGTGGAGACTGCAGTGAGCTGACATCGTGCCACTGCACTCCAGCCTGGGCGATAGAGCCAGACTCTATCTCAAAAACCAACTAAAGCAAAAGAGGATATGATTAATAGTCCTAAACATTATCAATTCATGAAAGGATTTGAGGTATTTGATGTAATACAGCAAGCTGTAAGATTTCTAGATTTAACAGGAGAAGAAGCATACCCTTATACTCAGTATCTTGGATATATTTTAAGATGGAAATTAAAAGGTGGTGTAGAAGACTTAAAGAAAGCAAGATGGTTCTTAGATAAACAAATAGAGCAATTAGAGAATGAAGAAAAGAAAAAATAACATTGACACACACATATATATGTATAAATTTCGCAGAATCTTGCGAAAGTATATAGTGTACACAAAAATGTGTGCAATATACGTATATTAGATGAAAAATAAAATAAAAACTTAAAGGAGATGAATTATTATGAGTAATGTGAATACATTAAAGTACAATGGAAATGAAATCAAATATATGAGAAAGGATGATTCTAGTGCTTATATCTGCTTAAAGGACATATGCGATACTTTAGGACTATTAAATTCCAATAATGTGGGTAAAAGAATACCTGATGAATATAAAGAATATGTAGATGTAAAATATGAACTAACACACGATAGTCTTGGAAATCCAATTTATAGAGATATACCTACTGTATTTATTGCTTCAAAAGGTATAGAATTATTCCTAAATACAAGCAGAAAAAGGGAATTAGCAGGTAATCTTTTAAATTGGCTTAAGAATATAAATTTAATCCATTCAGAAATAGATGACAATATATTAAATCTTCAAGATGTTAAGGGAATACGTGGTTATGTAGATGAAAATAATGTAGTTTATTTAAATCTTGAAGACGTGTGTAGAGGATTAGGATTCACTAGAATATCACACAGTGGTTATGAAGTTATTTTGTGGTATCGGGTTAAAGAATATTTAGAATACATCGAAAACATGGGTGGGGTATGTGATTTACACAAAGATGGGCATTATATTTATAGTAAAGGATTACCTGAATATATTTCTGAAAATGTTTATTACATGTTAGCTATGAAAGCAAATAATCATACTGCTTTTAAATTTCAATCTAAAATAGCAAATGAAGTACTTCCTATGATAAGACGTACAGGTATGTATATGACAGAACAAGTTTACAATAGATTAGTATCAGACCCGACTAAACTTGGTGAAATGATGTTAGACTACGGTAGAGTCAAAAAAGAATTAGAAGATAATAGATACAAGATGGATTCTTATGATAGATTTATGGACAGTAAACAAAGTTATTCTATGGCTTCGGTAGCTAAGACTATAACTTACATCAATCCAAATGATAATAAAATTATAGGAAGAAATCAATTATTTTCTATACTAAGAGATTTAAACATATTACAAAGCGGTAAAGACAACTGGAATATGCCATATCAGAACTTTGTAGATTTAAGATATTTTAAAATAGATGTAAGAGAAGTAAATACTAAAAATGAGACTGTATTTATAAGACAAGTTAGAATACTACCTAAAGGTATAGAATTTATAATAAATGTACTAAAAGAAAATGGTTATCAAGTTAGTGAATACGATATACCAGATAAAATAGAATAAGAAAAGGAGATATTAAATTGGCAATAATAACTAATAGTGATACTAATTTTAGAAGTGAATCCGATAATCTTAAATGGTTATTAGCACTTTTAAATAATTATGGTATGTATACCGATGATATATCTGCTATATCTAATATAGGATTTAATACACATGTATTAAACGATATGAACGAAAATACAGCTTATGTGGCAGACCAAGCTAAAAAGGAAAGTTTTGTTATTACAGCTAATTATATGGATAGTATTTATAAACATGCAAGAGAAGTAGGCGTAGAGCCTACTTTTGCACGTTGTGCTTCCATGACATTTATAGTTAGTATATCGGAAGAAAACTTTTTAGCAAATGCTACACAGACTAGCAGTAATGTAAGAAAATACACGATAAGTAAATCTTCGTTCATTAGTGTGGGTAATTTTAATTATTCACTAGATTATGATATAGAGATTAAAATGGAGTATGGTGTAGGAGATGATAAATACCTTACAGCAAGATATGTTACAGGTACTATTAAAAATCCTATATCAGAATTAAGAAATAATAATATTAAAGTAGTAAGGGAAGTATCTAGTGATGGAAGCTGGGTTTATTCACTATATTTAATATTAAAGCAGTACCAAAGAGAAATAACTGAACAGGAGTTTGGAGATAGAGATTATGCTATGTTTCCAGTAACTACTAAGACAGATTATAGTGAAATAGCAGGTGTGCAAGTATTTCATGTTCCATCAAATATAGAAAGTAGAAATATACCTGTAGAATTAGATAAGAAGATGTATTTTGAAAAGAGTAGAACAAGTGTAGATACAGTATTTTTAAGATACGATTCATCTAAATCCTTTACTGTTATACATAAATCTCAAGAAGGTGGATTCAGACCTAGTGAGAGTGATAAGATAAGAATTATATTATATACTACAGAAGGAGAAGACGGTAACTTTCAATTCTCATCATTAAGTGGAGATAATATAATATTCCATTCTAATACAGATAATGTACTAAGACCTATTATAACTCTTTTAAATGGAGAAAGTAGTGGGGGTATGACGTATGATAATGGTAAAGAAATGCTTCGTAAGAATACTATAACTAAACGTGGTAGCAGAAATAGTATAATAACTGAAAATGATTTATTATTAATATTAAATAATTTAAATGTCGATAATGATTATTATGTGATTAAAAATAGAAATGATATATTAAAGATATTTAATATATTTACAGCACTTAATTTTGTTAATAATAATATAACTTATACTATTCCTACTAATACATTAAATATAGATTGGAATTATAGAAATGCTAAATATGCGATAGATAATGGAGATAATGTTTGGCAATTAAAAACAAGATATGCTACATGTGATGCTCCACACGTGGGAATGCTATGTGATGAAGAACATATAAAGGGATTAGATGCTTTAAAATTAAGATATTCAGTTCCTTATATAGTGACATTTAATAGAAGTAAGAATATAGTAAGATTCTATTCCGATTATTGTGATAATGAATATACTACAGATTCCGTATTAGAAAATAATAGGATGCCTTACTCATATATTTGTAACTGGGTTAAATTTAATAAAGAAAAAGAAGGAGACCCGTTAAATGTAGAATTTCAAATAAGAACAAATTTAGCAGGTACAATTCCTAATGAGAAATTCTTTAGAATAACTAATGATACTACTATGGACATTGAAAGTACTGGATTTATGCAAGTATATTTAATATTGACAGATTCTAATGATAATGAAGTATATAAAGCAGAATGTACTCTAGAAGGATATACTGTAGATGATGATAATAAAGATGATGATTTCTTTACTTACGGTGTCACACTTATAGATAAGGGTGTAGACAATATAAGAATTAAAGACGATAAGGTTAGATTAAATGACCCTGCTAATAGAAATAATTATTTATGGATACCTATAGATAAATTAAAAGGTAGAATAGAAGTATGGACACCTACAGAAAGAAGTGAAGGTAGTAAAGTTCTTGATATAAAACGTGGTAAAATAAATACATTCCACTTTGACTGTGATTTATTTAGAAATGAATCTACTAATTTTAAAATACAACATCAAGTGCTAGATAATGACAGTATTAGAATGTATTACTTCCCATTAGTATCGTATGACTTCTTTAAAGAGCATTATCATTTGTTTAGAAGAAGTATAGAAGCTAAAGACTTCCTAAATGATTATCTAGCTCAATTTCAAGGTGAATTTACTTATTCATTAAAATTTGCTAATACGTATGGTATGTCAGATTTATATGATGTAGGTATAAAGAGTGACACTAAGATAGATAATGTAGTTCTTACTATGAAATTTATGTTAGAGTTAGCAGAGGGAAGTGTTTTAACAGAAGAAGAATTAAATTTAGCTATAGCAAGATATATAAATAATATAGACTTTTATAATGGAGATACATTCCATGTATCAAGATTATATGATTTTCTATATACGTTGTATCCTAAAGACATAAACTTAATTCAATTTGAATCTATAAATAATTTAAAAAGTGATAAACAATTCTTAAAAGTAGATTCTAAAAACATAAACAATAGAACAGTCATAGAAAAATTGTCACTCCCAATTAAATTTGATAAGTATGCTAAGAAGTGGAGTTATGATATTAAATGGACTTATATAAAATCTTAATAAAGAAAGGAATTGAAAGTTTATGAAGAAAAATACATTATCTCTATTAGTATGTGCTTTTAGTAATTATGATGAAGTAATAAAAGTAGTTAATAATGGTACACTTGTAGAGCTAGGTAATGATTATCCATTTTTAGAAGATTTATTATATTCTTCTGACCAAACTGGTAATCATCTACTCGGAATATTTAAAGACAAATTAACATTAAATCAAAATCTTTATCTATTGTTTTCTTTCTACAATAAATATGTAGTAGAAGGAGAAAATACACCACAACAAATAAAACAAGTAGCAGAAGAATTTACTGAGTATATGAGATTTGTAGGTTTAAATAGTCTTCATGTAGAAGATATAATAGCTGTAGGTACTAGATATATAGAAGATAAAGTAGATAATAGAATATTTTACTATTCTGATAAATTATCTGATATTTCGTATGATAAGTGTATTAGTATACAGGAACAATTAGACAAAGGTTTTAATGAACTCGATATAGTCGGAAGTATAGAGTATATAGAAAAGATATTTAAAGATGATATATCTACAGTAGATAGTTCTGTGATAGATAAAATAGATTTAAATGATATTAGAGTTAATTCTGTTGAACAAGATGAATCTAATGACACTATGGAAGATGTGGTTAATAAATTCAATAAAGATTATTCAAATAATGAAATAATATCTAGAATTATGGAACAAATACAAAAAGTATTACAAGAAAATTTAAAAAACTTAAAAGGGGATGATGATTGATATGAATCCAAATATAATTAAACTGCTTACAGCCTTTTTTAATTCATGTGGATTAAATTCAACTATATTTAAACCAGCAGGAATAAGACTTACATCTTTATCTTTAGTAGATTATATGGAAGACGAAGAATTAAAGGCTTTATTCTATAATAAAAATGTAATAAAGACTGTAAATAATATAAAGGTATTAGGAATACCTACTCAACATCAGATAAATGAGTTTATAAACTCTCCTGAAGCAAGAGTGATAATTCAATATATTATAGAGAATAGTAATGCAGAAGAACCTTATGATTTCTATATTACTTCGTATAAACAAAATAATGGGTGATAACTATGATTATGTATAAACGTAAATTCTTAATCTATTTATGCACAATGTATATCTTTATTCTAACAGGGATATGTATCGGTAAATTCATTAACAATAAATTTACATCGAAAAATAACAGTAGTAATCATCATAGGCTTAATATCTTAACAGTCACAAATGATACACCTGTAGTACCTATGATATTCTCTGGTGAAGCTGAATAATATTTTATTTTATTTCAAATATATATTATGTAAGCGAATATATGATTAAATATCTTAAATTATTGGGATATTTATTTCATATATTTATAACAAAATATTTAAATTATAGTGAATTTTTTTTATTACTAAAATTTAAATTAAAACAAAAAATATTTTATTTAAGGAAAGGAATGATTATTATGTCATTATCTAAAAAAGAACTAATCGCTAAAGTAGCGAAGAAATCAGAAGAAACACAAGTAACTGTAGAGAAAGTTACAGACGCTTACCATGAAGTGGTAAAAGAAGAATTAACAAATGGAAATGATGTATTCATTTTCGGATTCGGTACTTACACAAATAAAACAAGAGCGGCTCGTGAAGGTAGAAATCCATCTACTGGTGAACCAATTAAAATTGCAGAAAAGAAAACTGTTACATTTAAAATTGCAAAACCATTTAAAGATGCTCTTAATGGTATAGAACCAAAGAAAAAAGAATCTAAAAAGAAAAAATAGTTTAATTTAAGTATAGCCTGCCCATTTGGGTGGGTTGTACTTTACTGTATTTTTTTGTATAGAAAGGAGATAATATTATATGAAAGATATGATACAGTATCTTTTCAATGAGATAGGTGATGAATATACACATACTATGAAGAATGTATCTACAGAAGCACTTAATTGTAGTAATATATTTGACACATATGTTAATAACGGTAAAGACCCTGAACCAAAAGAAAAGCTACTAAATCAAACTAATGGTGTTCTCAGGTCTATCGTCGATGATATAGTTGTATGGAGTGCTGTGAGAGAAAATGAATGGTTAGTAGGTGTTAATACATTACAAGGAGAAGATTTAAAGTGTATTACATTTACTAGAGAACCTCATATAGTTACAGACTATGGTACAGGTGTAGCATGGAAAGATAACGATGATAGATTACTTGGATATGCTCATAGAACTGAAAAAGGTGTATGCATGGTCGCATTTCACCACTAAAGGCAAATACAAATATGATATAGACCTATAGGGATTGTATTAGACGATAGAGTAGATTATAATAAGTATATTGTAGCATTTAGAAATGATAAAATAGAGAAAAGTGATAGATATGTTACTTGTACTTTTATGAATAATAAAATCTATATAATAGATGAAGTGAATCAATTTATATACGATTATGAGGGTACAGATAATATATATAATATAAAGCCATTATCTTATGATTTATTTATGTATAGAAGAGGCACTGACGGCACTAATTGCATATATAGTAAGTATTATAATAAGACATTAAATGAATTTTCAGCAGACTATGATATACTACGTGTGATTACTGGTTATCCTACAGAATATGATTCTAATGGTGTGGTAATATTATATTTACCAGAATATAATGAGGATGAAAGTGTTATAATAGGCGGAGACGTGTTTATAGCCAGTCTGGTGGCTCGTAATAAAGAAGACATAGGAAAGGCTGCAATACTTAATAGAGAGCTTACACACATCTTTAAAGCCGTTCACGGAACGGATATGTTCTATTCTGTTATACCCAAAGAAGATGAAGAAAAGTTACATACATTTATATTCTTTAAAATGGAAGATGGTAAATTAGTTCCTACTACGATAAAAGCAAGCAGTATTCCTGGAGAAATATATGTGAACAAAGACACATGTTGTGTTACTTTAGAATACGATACTAATGGATATCATCAAGTAGCTTCATTTTGGGAAGATGAAATGGATATGTATAAATATTCTCATATAGACATTAGAATAGAACGAGGTGTAGATATTGATGTAGTATTAACTAAATTTAAAGAACATATTGATTCATTAAATACTACAGAAAGTATGGGAGATGATGAATACTTTAATTTACATAACTTTAGAAAATTAACTTCAGGTATAACATTAGATGACCAGCAATACGTAGAAAGTGACCAGTACGCTAATGTAACACGTAATGAAGTTTATAGTGATATTAAAAGAATATATATGTCTAATAATGGTAAAATACAATTCAGACAAAGATTTGATAATACTGTAGAAGAATTTATATCTATTAAAGTAGGAAAAACAGAGGAAAGACAACAACTAATAAAGGAAATGTATGAAGAGACTGTTAAGGAAAGTGGTAGACTAATGTCTGAACTGGAAAATGAAACTTCTAACGGAATAGTAACAAATAAAGACAATGTGGAAGGAGATGAATAAACATGGTTGAAGAAGATATAGTGCTATTATCTCTTATTAGTAAAGCGAGGTTAGAAATAAAGGAAACTATAGATGAAAAGATAGCTGAAATAAAAGAAGAGATAGATGACGAATTAGATGAAATATATAGAAAATATATAACAATAAAACACTTCGAAAAGAATAATAAAGAAAAAGAAGATATAGAAAAATAAGGAGATGATTAATTATGGCTACACAATTTGTAAATACTAATTTAGCTATGGAAACAAAATGGGGAAAGGAACCAGCTAATAATAAAATGCTAAGAGTAGATTTATTCTCAGCAGTAGATGATGAAAAGGAAAATGCTTTCCCGAATGAAATGATAAAATATGCAATATGTAAACAAGATGACAATAAGAAATTTAGTAATCAGTTTTCAGTTAATGTAGGTAATAACTATGCAGCACATTTCTTAGCAGCTGACGAAATGCTTAAAAGGGTTACTGACTTATTAAACGGTAAACAGTTAGAAAGTTCACCTATAGTGATAGATAATTCACCTAGAAACTATAAAGACGCTACTAGAGTTATTACATTTGATGCTTATCATAATAAAGAGAAAAATATGGCTGTAATCACTATTAAATTACAAAGAAAAGAAAAAGCAGAAGATGTTAAAGAAGAAGTAGAAGAAAAAACTCAAGATGACAAAGAAGTCTAGATAAATGTCTACTGTTTTATTAATAGAAAAAACTATATCGTATAAATATGATATAGTTTTTTTTTTAGGATTTATTTTTTATAAAAACCAATATTTATAAAAAAATGATTAAGTGTGCTTTAGAAAGTCAGAAAAAAGCATATACACCTTATTCAAATTTTAATGTAGGGGCATCTGTATTAACAGATTCAGGTAAAATATATGGTGGCTGTAATATAGAAAATGCATCGTACACTCCTACAGTTTGTGCAGAAAGAGTAGCTATATTTAAAGCTATATATGATGGAGAAAAAAAGATTACAAAAATAGCAGTTGTTGGGAAAGAAAATTCTTTAACATATCCTTGTGGAGTTTGTAGACAAGTTATGAGAGAATTTTGCACTGACGATTGTGAGATAATTATAATAAGAAACGAGCAAGAATATAAGATAATAAAATTTTCAGAAATTTTACCTTATAGTTTTGGTCCAAAGGATTTATAATATGGACAATATAAAATCAGGATTTGTTACAATAGTTGGAAGATCAAATGTTGGAAAGTCAACTTTATTAAATAGAATAATCGGAGAGAAAATTTCAATTATTTCTAGCAAACCTCAGACAACGAGAGCAAATTTAAAATTAATATATAATTCATTGGATTCCCAAATTGTATTTCTTGATACTCCGGGAATACAAAACCCTAAAAATAAATTGGGAGAATTTATGCTTAAGGAAGCACGTAATTCTCTAAAAGACGTTGATTTAATTTTATATATGGTAGATGTTAATTTTGAAATTGGAGAATTGGATAATTTAATAATTGATATGTTAAAAAAAATAAACCTTCCAAAAATCTGTGTTATTAATAAAATTGATACATTGAATTCTGAAGAGCTTTCTAAACTTGTTTCAAAATATGAAGGTATGGAATTGTTTGAAAAAATTATACCTATATCCGCATCTGAAGGGACTAATATATATAATTTGATAGATTGTATAAAATCTTTCTTACCTTATGGACCTAAGTATTATTCAGATGATATGATTACGGATCAAACCGAAAGAGAGATTGTTAGTGAGATAATAAGGGAAAAAACTTTAAATTTGCTAAGAGATGAAATTCCTCATGGAATTAATGTATTAATTGAAAAATTTTCAGTTAGAAAAAATAAACCAATTGTAGATATAGATGCAATTATTTGTGTTGAAAAAAAATCACATAAAGGTATTGTAATCGGAAAAAATGGTGATATGATTTTGAAAATAGGAAAATCTGCTAGGTTAGATATAGAAAAATTTTTAGATTCAAAAGTCAATTTGAAGTTATTTGTTAAAATAGATGATGACTGGAGGAATAAATCAATTAAGGTGAAAGAGTTTGGATATTTTAGAAAATAATATTTATAATAATATAAATGGATATATTGTTTCAGAAAATATATATTTAAATAAAGGAAAAATATTCAAAGTATATACTGATGAGTTTGGACTTATTTCAATTTACACTAAAAATATTGAAATTTATTTTTCTCTGTATTCTAATTATAATTTTAAATTAAATTATAGAAATGATTTTTTTTATTGTAATGAATATGAACTTGAAGAATTTATTCCGTTTAGATCCAAAGAACATATTTTATTTTTGAATATTCTTTCAGAGATAATTTTAAAAACTAGTGTGCAAGAACTTAAAAATCTGGAGATTTATAACCTCATAAAAGAAGTGTTGAGTATTCAAAAATCAGATTACAAAATATTGTTAGCCTATTTTATAATTAAATATTTACTTTTTAATGGTTATCATATACTATTTGATAATTGTAAAAATATGAAGAATTTTAACTTTGATATATCTGAATTAGTTGTAAATTCAAACTCAAAGTTTAATTATAAATATAACTACGTATTAGATAAATGTGAATATGATTGTATTTATTTATTATATAATTCAAAGAGCTTTGAAAATTTAGATTTGGATAGTATTAAGGTGGATTTTTCAAGAATTCTTGGAATAATGATAAATGCATTATGCTTAAATTTTAACATATATAAATTAAACAGTTTTAACATAAGGTGATGAAAAATGTCCTATATAAAGAAAGAAAAAATTGAAGAAATCAAAGAAAAAGCGGATATTGTTTCAGTTGTTAGTGATTATGTATCCCTAAAAAAAAGTGGAAGATATTTTATGGGTAATTGTCCTTTTCATAGTGAAAAAACTCCTTCTTTTTTTCTTTATCCTGAAACAGATACTTTCCATTGCTTCGGATGCGGTAAACATGGAGACAGTATTTCATTTGTTATGGAAATGGAGTCATTAGATTATGTTAGTACTTTAAAAAAATTAGCTGAAAAATTTGGAGTTGTACTGGAATATGATAACTATTTTAATGCTAATAATAAAAAAAGTCTTGATAAATATTATGAAATGAATGAATTTGTTGCAAAGTTTTACTACAAAAAGATGATGGAAAATTTAGTTCCTAAACAATATTTATCAAAAAGGGGTATTAATCAAAAATCAATTAATCTTTTTTTTATTGGCTATGCTGACGAGAATTGGAAAGCTCTTTATAATGAACTAAAATCAAAAAATATGGATATTAAGATTGCAGAAGAACTTGGGCTCATAATAAAAACTAAAACAGGAGATTATATTGATAGGTTTAGAAATAGGATTATGTTTCCTATTCTAAACATAAATAAACAAATAATAGGTTTTGGTGGAAGAACCATTGTAGATGATAGTGCAAAATACCTAAATTCTCCTGAAAGTGTTGTATTTAAAAAAGGAGACAATGTTTATGCTATTGATAAAATTGTAGAAAATAATATAAGAGGTAAAGTCCTAATTGTTGAAGGATATATGGATGTAATATCTCTGTATCAAAATGGGATTAATTATGTTGTTGCAGGACTCGGAACCGCATTTACAGAGAATCAAGCAAGACTTATAAAAAGATATTTTAAAAATAATGTGTATTTGTGCTATGATGGCGATAATGCCGGAATTAGTGCAACAAATAAAACTAACTCTGTTTTTAATGAAATTTCAATTAAACCTAATATAATAATTCTTCCAGATAAGTTGGATCCAGATGATTATATAAAGAAATATGGGTTGAATGGATTCAATAAACTTTTAGATAAACCGTATGATATTAATGGCTTTAATTATGAAAATTTGAAAAAAAGCAAAAAAAATTCTAATTCAATAACAGATAATACAATTTTTTATGAAAATATTTTAGAATTTTTAACTAAAGTAGATACTAATATATTGAGAGATTTATATATAAATAAAATTTCAAATGAATTTGGACTAGATAGAAATTCTTTAAAAGAAGATTTTCTTAATTTTGATAAAAATGAAAAAGTGATAGAAAAAAAGAATGAAGAAACTAAAGCAAATTATAAAACGGAAGATTTATTATTAAATTCTGACAAAAAAGTTTTAATAATGGGTATCATACTACTGATGAAATGTGACAATAATATATTGAATATAAGTAATAAACTACAAGAATTTTCAAAAAATTCAAATTTATATGATATTTTTTGTTATGTTAAGAGTAATGCTGAAAATAATACCATAACAGTTCCATCTGTGTTGATAGATGAATTTAAAAATAGTATAGATAATCTAAAAATAGTAGAATATATTGTTAAATGTTATAACGAAAAAATTAAGTTATCAATTTTAGACTATATTAAATTGCTTGATATAACTATTTTAAATTTTGAAATTAGAAAAACAACTATAAACATTGAAAAATTAAGGCAAATGGATCAAAGTAATGAAGCTGTAATTTCCAATTTGAATTTTAATGTTGAAAAGTTAATGGAATTAAACAGGAATCTAAAAAATATTGAGAAAGGGGTTCATCATGAATAATAAGTTAAACGATATTGAATATGATGAAGTAAAAATTCTAATAATAGAGGAACTTACAAAATATGCTAATGAACATAGTGGGTTTGTTAATAACAAGTATCTTGAATCTTTAGATTTATTTAATTTGATAGATATTGATGATATTGAAGAGATAAAATCTAAATTAGCCGAAAATCAAGTAGAATTTATAGATGAAGGTGAAAATTTAGAAGATATTGAAATCGTAGAAGATTTAATAGATTTAGAAGATGAAAAAGAGGATGCTGAAGACGAAGAAATAAAGTTAGAAGATTTTTCTGATTTAAAGGGCTTTAATATAGATGATCCTGTTAAAATGTATTTAAAGGAGATTGGTAAAATTCCTTTATTAAGCGCTGATGAAGAAAGAATTTTAGCTGAAAATATGGAAGCAGGAGATATTGAAGCTAAGAAAAAATTAGCAGAAACAAATTTAAGGCTTGTGGTTAGTATAGCTAAAAGATATGTTGGAAGAGGGATGCAATTTTTAGACTTAATTCAAGAAGGAAATATGGGTCTAATGAAGGCGGTTGAAAAGTTTGATTTTAGAAGAGGCTTTAAGTTTAGTACTTATGCTACATGGTGGATAAGACAAGCAATTACAAGATCTATAGCTGATCAAGCTAGAACTATAAGAATTCCTGTTCATATGGTTGAAACTATAAATAAATTAGTTAGAATTGAAAGACAATTAGTCCAAGAACTTGGAAGAGAACCGACAAACGAAGAAATTTCAGAACATATGGGTATTGAAGTTGACAAAGTAAATGAAATAAGAAAAATTGCTCAGGAACCTGTTAGTCTAGAAACTCCAATTGGAGAAGAAGACGATAGCCATTTAGGAGATTTTATCGAAGATGAAACTGCAATTGCTCCGGATGAGGCAGCTAATTTTTCAATGTTAAAAGAGCAATTAAATCAAGTTTTAAGTACTCTTTCAGATAGAGAGAAAAAAGTTTTGGAACTTAGATTCGGACTTAATGATGGTACACCTAGAACTTTAGAAGAAGTTGGTAAGGAATTTGAGGTTACTAGAGAGAGAATAAGACAGATTGAGGCTAAAGCACTTAGAAAATTAAAACATCCAAGCAGAAGCCAAAAATTAAAAGATTTCTTGGAATAGATATATGGCTGGTTTAAGATTAAAAAAAATTTGCAATTTAGTTGATGAAAATTCAATTGTTGCAGATATAGGAACTGATCATGGAATAATTCCTATTGAATTGTCAAAAAATCATATAGCAAAAAAAATTATTGCAACTGATATTAGTGAGGATTCTTTAGAAAAGTTAGAACAAAAACTAATATATAATAGTAACATAGTAAATATTGAAACTAGAGTATCTGACGGTTTGGATTGCTTTAATGAATTTGAAGTAGATACGATAATTATTTCTGGTATGGGTGGTATTCTTATCAAAGAAATTTTAGAAAGAAATCTAACAGTCGCAAAATCAGCAAATAATTTAATTCTATCTCCGAATAATTCATTAGATGTTTTAAGAAAGTTTTTATTACAAAATAATTTTGTTATCGAAAAAGAAGATGATGTAATAGAAAATAAAAAATATTATCAAATTTTGAAAGTAAAAAGGGGTAAAGATTTTTACAGAAATGATTATGAATACTTATATGGTAAGTTGCTTATAAAGAACAAATCTGAGAATTTAAAGTTATTTTTAGAAAATGAATTAAAAAAATATAGGGATATTGTAGATAAAATTAGTATAGAAAGTAAAAATAATAAAAGAATCATAGAAATTACTAATTTAATCAATAAAATTAGAGGGATTTTAGATGAATTTTAAAGTAAGTGATATAATAGAATTATTAGATACTGAATATTCATTTTCTTTACAAGAAAATTGGGATAATTCAGGATTTCAGATTGGGAATCTTGAAGCTGAAATTAAAGGAATTTTACTAGCACTTGATATTACAATTGATTCAATTAATTATGCGGTATCAAATAATATTAATTGCATTATCACACATCATCCTTTATTTTTTGAAAAAATTCAATATTTAAATGTGAATTCTGAATATTATAAAAAGCTTGAACTATTGATGAATAATAAAATTAATGTGATTTCTCTCCATACACCTTTAGATATTCATCCAAATGGAGTAAACAAATATTTGGCAGATAAATGTTTGTTAAATAATCAAGAAGTTTTTGTTGATTATAAAGAGGGTTATGGTTATGGAATAGTTGGAAGTATTGAAAATGAAACATTTAAAAATTATCTTACAAAACTAAAAAATAATTTTAAAAATCCAATACTATATTTTGGGAATATTGAAAAAAGTATTTCAAAAATTGCAGTATTAGGAGGTTCAGGTGCATTTTCTATTAAAAATGCAATTTCAAAAAAAGTAGATTTATTAATTAGTTCAGATTTTAAGTATCATGATATTCAATTATCGTTAGAAAATAATCTAAATATTGTTGACTTAGGTCATTTTGAGTCAGAAATTTTTGGCTTGTTATCTTTAAAAGAATTTTTGATAAGTAAAAATGTTGATTTAAAGATATTGCTTTATGAAAATAATATTTTTAAGAGAAATATATTTTAATTTAATTAAGTAAAACAGACAATCGCGTGAGATAATCACGAGGAAAGTCCGTGCACCATAGAGTAGAATGCTGGATAACGTCCAGTGGGGGCGACCCTAAGGCTAGTGCAACAGAGATATACCGCCATTTATAATGGTAAGGGTGGAAAGGTGAGGTAAGAGCTTACCAGCATATAGGAGACTATATGGCTATGTAAACCCCATTCGGTGCAAGATCAAGATTGAACTTTTGTAGTTGCTCGCTACGTTCATAGGTAGATTGCTTGAACAAATTGGCAACAATTTGTCTAGATAGATGATTGTCTAATACAGAACACGGCTTATAGTTTTGCTTAATATTTATAATTAAATATAAGGTATGACCTTATATTTTTTTACTTTTTACATACAAGGAGATTTTAATGAATTTAGAAAAACAATTATTAAATTTTATGAAAAAAAAGAATTATATTCCATTAACAAAGGAAGAACTAGCTGTAGCTTTAAATATTTCATTTAATAATTTAAAGCAATTTTTTAAATTATTAGATTCTCTTGTTAATAACAGAAAAATATCATTAATTGATTATAAATATAGTATTTATCAAAAAAAAGAAACTTTAAAAGGAAAAATTTCTTTTACAACTAAAGGTAATGCGTTTTTCATTTCTGAAGAAGATATTGATGATATTTTTATTCCAAAAAAGGAATTAAATCATGCTAATCATAATGATGATGTTGAAATAGAAATAATAAAAGAAAAAAGGATGAATTCGAAAGCTGAAGGTAGAGTACTAAAGGTTTTAAATAGAAATAGCAACTTAATTGTTGGTACTTTTACTGAAAATAAAAATTTTGGGTTTGTTGTTCCCGATGATATTAAATGTAATTATGATATTTTTATTAAAAAAGGTGATAAAAATGGTGCAAAAACTGATGACAAGGTTGTGTGTAAATTAGTTGAATTTCCGGATAAAAAGAAAAATCCTGAAGGAGTAGTTATTGAAGTAATAGGAAATAAAAAAGACAAAAATGCCCAAATAATTTCATTGTTAAAAGATATGGAAATTCCATACAAATTTTCAAATAAGATAAATAAAGAGTTAGAAGAATTAACGCAAACTGATATTAAAAAAGAAATTAAAAATAGAGTAGATTTTAGAAATTTATTTACGGTTACTATTGATGGAGCTGATGCAAAGGACTTTGATGATGCAATTTCTATTGATAAAAAAGATAATGATTATGTACTTTATGTTCATATAGCAGATGTATCTCATTATGTAAAAAAAGACAGTAAATTGGACAGAGAAGCCTATAAAAGAGGTAATAGTGTATATTTAATTGATTATGTTGTTCCCATGTTACCTGAAGTGCTTTCTAATAATCTTTGTTCTTTAAATCCTAATACTGATAAATTATCTATTACTGTAAAAATGATTATTGGAAAAAATGGTAATGTTAAAGAATATAAATTTTATGAATCCGTTATAAATAGTAATTATAGATTAGTTTATGATGATGTAACAAATTTTTTAGAAGGTAAAAAGCATTTTTACGATGATGAAACTTTAAAAGAAAATTTATTAGTTATGAAAGAGTTAGATGAGATTTTAACTAATAAAAGAATAAATAGAGGGACTATAGATTTTAATTTTCCTGAAATTGCAATTACCTTTGGTAAAGATGGTAAAGTTGAAAATATAGCCAAAAAAGAAAATGGACTAGCAAATAGAATAATAGAGTCATTTATGATTTGTGCTAATGAAGTTGTAGGTAAGCATTTTGGAGAACTTGATATACCGATTATATATAGAATACATTCTAAACCACCAGAAGATAAATTGGAAATTTTAAAGAATAATTTAAGTCGTTTAAATATAAAAATGAAACCAATAGACATGATTTCTTCAAAGTATTTAAGTGAAATAATAGATCAATTTAAAGATACAAATAAATCAGATTTTATAAATTATTCTATTTTAAGATCTATGACTAAAGCTAAATATTCTCCAAATATTGATATACATTTTGGATTAGCAACATTTTTATATTGCCATTTTACTTCTCCTATAAGAAGATATGCAGATTTAACAGTTCATAGAACTTTAAAAAATTATTTACATTCAAATATTGAAATACCTAAAAATTATATAAGTTACTTAGATATAACTTCTAATCATATAAATGATACTGAAGTATTAGCTATTGATGCAGAAAGAAAGTTGGAAGATATCAAAAAAGTCGAATTTATGAAAAATAAAATAGGTCAAGTTTTTAGAGGAATTATCGTTTCAGTTACTTCATTTGGACTTTTTGTACAATTAGAAAATACTGTTGAAGGACTTGTCAAGTATGAGGACATTATGGATGATTACTATGAATTTGATGAACAAACATTAACCGCTATTGGTAGAAGAACAAAAAATGTATTTGATATAGGGATGGGAGTAGAAGTTATTGTTGCAAAAGTAAATGAAATAACTAATGAAATAAATTTTTATTTAAATAGGTGATATTATGAGAGATAAAACGACTATAAAAACAATAGCGAGCAATAAAAAAGCAAGACATGATTATTTTATAGAAGATATCTATGAAGTTGGAATTTCTTTATCAGGTACTGAAGTTAAAAGTATTAGACAAGGAAAAGTTTCTATTAAGGAGAGTTATTGTTCAATTAAGAATGGAGAAGTTTTTATTCTCGGAATGAATATAACGCCTTACGATCATGGAAATATATATAATTTAGAACCTACAAGGGAAAGAAAATTACTTTTAAATAAAAGAGAAATTAATAAATTAATTGGACAAACTAAAGAAAAAGGATATTCATTAATTCCTTTAAATGTTCATATTAAAAATGGATGGATAAAACTTGATATTGCACTCGCTCGTGGTAAAAAAAATTATGATAAAAGAGACAGTATGCTTGAAAAAGAACACGAGAGAAAGATACAATATGCACTAAAAAACAAATATAAACAGAGGTGAATTTTTTGAGCAAAAAATATACAATTATAACTTATGGTTGTCAAATGAATCATCATGATTCAGAAAAAATATCATATTTATTAGAAACTTTAGGTTATACAAAAGAAAATGATTTAGAAAAATCTGATTTTATTATTTATAATACATGCTTAGTCAGAGAGAATGCAGAACTTAAAGTTTATGGACAACTTGGTGCTTTGAAAAATTTAAAAAGAAAGAAACCGGAAATGATTATAGCTGTTTGTGGTTGTATGATGCAAACAGGTGATGCAAGAGCTACTATAATTTCAAAGTATAAACATGTAGATATAATTTTTGGAACGAAAAATATCTCAAGATTGCCTTCTCTTATCGCAAGACATAGAAGTACCGGAGAAGTAATCGTAGATATTGAAGAGGAAGATATAATTGATGATGAAACTCCTATAAATAGAGAACATCCATTTATTGCTTATGTAAATATAATGACAGGTTGTAATAATTATTGTACTTTTTGTATAGTTCCTTATGCTAGAGGAAAAGAAATTAGTAGAACACCTGAAAGTATAATTAATGAAATAAAAGATTTGGCAAAAAAAGGATATAAAGAAATAACATTATTAGGTCAAAATGTAAATTCATATGGAAAAACATTAAGACCTAAAGTTACATTTCCAGAATTATTAAAAATGGTTAATGAGATAGATGGAATTGAAAGAATTAGATTCTTGACAAGTCATCCAAAAGATTGTTCTGATGAATTAATAGATGCTATGGCAAGTTTGGATAAAGTATGTGAAAATATTCATTTACCATTCCAGTCTGGTAGTAATAAGATATTAAAAGATATGCATAGAGTTTATACTAGAGAACATTATTTGGAATTAATCAGAAAATTAAAAGAGAAAGTACCTAATATTACTCTTTCTACTGATATAATTGTTGGATTTCCAGGAGAAACTGAAGAGGATTTTGAAGACACATTAAGCATGGTGGAAAAGGTTGGATATGACCAAGGATTTACTTTTCTATATTCTATAAGAAAAGGTACAAAAGCTGCTGAAATGCAAAATCAAATACCACATGAAGTAAAACAAGAAAGATTTCAGCGACTAATAGATTCTATGTATAAAATTTTTTATGAAAAAAACAAAGAATGTTTAGGACAAACTCTTGAAGTGTTAGTTGAAGGAATTAGTAAAAATAATTCAGATATTCTTACAGGTAGAACAAGAGGATATAAATTAGTACATTTTAAAGGTGGAAAAAGAAATATTGGACAGTTAGTTAACGTTAAAATAACTGGACATAATTCATTCGCACTTGAAGGAGAGATAGTTTAGTAAGGAGTAATTATGAGCGATTTTACACCAATGATGAAACAATATCTAGAAGTCAAATCTAATTATAATGATTGTATTATTTTTTATAGACTAGGTGATTTTTATGAAATGTTTTTTGAAGATGCAAAAATAGTTTCAAAAATTTTAGATCTAGCATTAACTAAGAGGGATTGTGGCAGTGGTAAAACTGCACCAATGTGTGGTATTCCACATCATGTTGTAAATCAATATTTATATAAGTTAGTTTCTGAAGGTTTTAAAGTTGCTATTTGTGAACAAGTTCAAGATCCAAAACTTGCTAAAGGAATTGTAAAGAGGGAAGTTATTAAACTAGTAACTCCGGGAACTATTGATGAATTTGATGAATTAGCTACTAATAAAAATAATTATATTATGAGTATCTATATGGATTCTACAAATTTAAGTATCACATATTCTGATATTTCAACCAGTGAAATATTCTGTACAAGTATTTTTGAAATGAACAGAGATAATTTAATTACAGCTTTAGAAGAAGAAGTAATTCGTACAACTCCGTCAGAAGTTATAATAAATTCAAATATATTAAAATCATTAGAAAAAAGTGTTGTTAAATTATTAAAAAATTTAAGAATTATTTATACAAAAGTAGATATAGATCAAGATTTTAAATCTTTAAGAGAGAATAATGAAGAATTTTATTCTAATAATCTTAGTAATAAAATATTACTTTTTTCAATAGATAACTTTTATAAATATGTTTGCAGATTTAATGTTAAATTGAATGATTTTAAAAAAGTTAATTTATATAAATTAAGCGATTATCTAAGAATTGATGCTAATTCAAGAATTAATTTGGAACTTAAAAAAAATAATTTTAGTAATGACATAAATGGCTCTTTATTATCAGTTATAAATTATACTAAAACTCCTATGGGTTTTAGATTGCTTAATAAATGGTTAGATCAACCTCTTCTAGAAATAGAAAAAATTCAAAGAAGGCAATCGTTGGTTGAAGATTTAGTTTTAAATTCTAATTTAAGAAATGAATTAGAAGAACTATTAGCAAGTATTTCTGATATAGAAAGAATAAATTCAAAAATTTCTTTTGGAAATTGTAATGCAAGAGATTTAATTCATTTAAAAAATTCTTTATCAGCTGTTCCAAAGATTAAAAAATTATTCTTAGATAGTAATACTTTATTTTCTAATATAGCTTTAAATATTCCTGATACTGAGTATATCTATAATCTCATAGATTCAGCTATTCTTGAAGACGTAGGAATTTTATTGAAAGAGGGAAATTTGATAAAGATTGGATATGATGAAGAACTTGATGTAATTAGAAATAATAAAATCGTTGGAAAAGAAAATCTAATTAAATATGAAGTTGATCAAAGAAATACGACAGGTATTAAAAATTTAAGGTTAATATTTAATAAGAAAACTGGTTATTTTTTTGAAGTTACAAAATCATATCAAAATTTAGTTCCAGAACATTTTGAATTAAAACAAACTTTAACTAATGCGAATAGATATAAAACTAATGAACTTTTAACTATTGAAAATATGATTTTTGGATCTGAAAGTGATATTATAGAAAAAGAGTATGAACTATTTATATCAATAAGAAATACAATAAAAATGAATATAAAAACATTGCAAAAATTATCGGATATAATTTCATTCATAGATTCCATATTTTCTTTATCAATAGTCGCATTTAAAAATAATTATTGTAAACCGAATTTAAACTCAGAAGGAATAATAGATATAAAAAACGGAAGACATCCTGTTATAGAAAGTTTTTTAAGTTCGATAAATGAATTTATCCCTAATGATACAAATATAGGGCAAGATGATAATTTAATTCAGATTATAACAGGACCTAATATGAGTGGGAAATCAACTTATATAAGACAGATTGCTCTCATAGTTATATTAGCTCAGATTGGCTCATTCGTACCTGCTGATAGTGCAAATATTTCGATAGTAGATAAAATATTTACTCGTATTGGAGCTTCAGATAATCTATATAAAGGAGAAAGTACCTTTATGGTAGAAATGAAGGAAGTAAATAATATTCTAAGATATGCAACTAAAAATAGTTTACTTATACTTGATGAAGTTGGAAGAGGAACTTCAACTTTTGATGGATTAAGTCTTGCTTGGGCAATTCTTGAGTATATTACAAAAAATATAAAATCGAAAACATTATTTGCTACACATTATCACGAATTGATTGACTTAGAACATACTTTTCCCAGTATAAAAAATAAACATATTCAAGTTATTGAAGACAAAGAAAATGATGAAATAGTCTTTTTAAGAAAAATAATGGATGGCGGAGCTAATAAGAGTTATGGTATTGCAGTTGCAAAACTTGCAGGACTTCCTATGGAAGTTATAAACCGTTCAAAAATTATTTTGGATAGCATTGAAAAAAATGAAATTGAAATAGAAAAAGATATTATTGATAGTTCAAATGCAATAAAATCTAAATTTAATGATAAGATAATTACTAATCTAAATAGCATAAATATAGAAAAAATAAGTCCAATAGAAGCTTTTGGAATATTAAACGATTTAATAAATATTGCTAAAAGTGGTGAGGAATAGATAGGAGATTTATATGTCTATAAAATTATTGTCAGAAGATACAATTCAAAAAATTGCAGCAGGAGAAGTTATAGAAAATCCTTATTCTGTAATAAAAGAGTTAGTTGAAAATTCAATAGATTCAGGTGCAACATTTATTAAGGTTGAAATTAAAAATGCCGGTAAAAAAGAAATTATGATTTCTGATAATGGATGTGGAATCGAAGAAGATGATATAGAGTTGGCATTTACCAAACATGCTACATCTAAATTAAATAATTTTGATGATATATATTCAATTCTTTCTTATGGATTTAGAGGAGAGGCATTAGCTAGTATATCTGCAATTTCAAAAGTTGACATTAATACAAGAACAAAGAACAGTGAATTCGGAATTCACTGTTATCTTGAAAATAATAAGATTATTAGAAAAAATAAGATAGGGATGAATTTAGGAACAACAATTTACATTAGAGATTTATTTTACAATGTTCCTATTAGAAAGAAATTTTTAAAATCAGATGCATATGAAAACTCAATCATAACAACGTTGATGTACTCTTTTGCATTGGCTAATCAAAAAATATCTTTTAAATATATAAAAGATTCGAAAGTTGTATTCGAAACAAGTGAAAAAAATACTTTAAAAGATAATATAAAATATATTTTTAAAGATGATTTTTATAAGAATTTAATTTCTGTAAATATTGAGGACTCAGATTATAAGATTTATGGATATATTTCAAATAATCACTTTTATAAAGGTAGTAGAGCATCACAATTTTTATTTGTTAATGGAAGATATATTTTTGATGAAAAGATTAGAAATATAATAGAAAAATCAATTGCTACATTAATACCAAAAGGAAAGTTTCCTGCATTTGTAATGTTTATCGAAGTAAATCCCAGCTTAATAGATATAAATGTTCATCCAAATAAAAGAAAGATTAAATTTATTTTTGAAGACAAGTTACTAAATTTACTTAATAATAACATTACTGACATTGTTCTAAAAAATACTACAAGTGATTTTATATCTGTAAAGGAAGAACAAAAAGAAAAAATCTTATACAACGAAGAAAAGATTAATAACGAACAATCTTCAGAAGAAGATATTATTGAAACTATAATTTATGATGATGATTATAATACACAAAATATTGTAAATAAGTTTTCTTATGATGATTTATTTAAAGTAAATAAAGATGATATAAAAACGATAAATGAAGAAGATAATATTGAAAATTATATTGTTGAGGACGAAAAAGTAGAAAATACTCCAGTATTGGAACAAATAAAACTTGATGATAATACTGAAACTTCAAAAAATATTTTAGATTATGAAATTATAGGTAAAATTTTTTCAAAATATATTTTATTGTCCGATAAGGATGAGTTTATAATTATAGATATATTAAATGCTAAATATAGACTGTTGTATGAAAATTTATTGGATAATTACAATAATTGTACTATTTCAAAACAGATACTTTTATTTCCTATAATTTTGGAATTAAATGAATATAAATTGAGTGTGTTTAATACTATTAAAGATAAATTGAATAATTTAGGTATAGAAGCTGATATTTTTGATGAAAATTCTATAGCAATAAGGACAATGCCTAATTTATTAAATGATAATTTAGATAAAGAAGATATTAGAGAAATGCTTGATGAACTGTTATTTAAAGATAATAGAGTGTTTGAAGATTCATTATACAAAATGGTTTGTAAAAAACGAATAAATATCGGTTTAACGGATTTTGAAGTAGAAGAATTATTGTCACAGTTATCTAAAATAAATCTAGATATAAATTTCTATGATAAAAAAATATTAAGAAAAATATCTAAAGAAGATTTTGATAAATTATTTTTTAAGGAATAAAAATGAAGAAAAAAATAATATTTATTGTTGGTCCTACGTCTGTCGGAAAAACAAAGTTAAGCGTTGACATAGCAAAAGAATTTTCAGGAGAAATTATTTCTTGTGATTCCATGCAAATATATAAAGAATTTAATATTGGAACTGCAAAGATAACAGAAGAGGAAGTAAGAGGAATTAATCATTATATGATCGATATTTTAGATGGAAATCAAAAATTTAATGTTTCTGAATATAAAAAAATGGCAGAGAACTACATTGAAGAAATTTATTCTCATAATAATATTCCAATATTTGCTGGTGGAACAGGACTTTATGTAAATTCTATATTATATGATTTTAAATTTACTGATGCTGAACAATCAATGGGTTTAAGAGAACGAATAACCAAATTTTACGAAAAAAATGGGGCAGATTTGCTTTATGATTTATTATTATATCTAGACTATTCAAGTAGAGAAAAAATTCATAAAAACAATATAAAAAGAGTAATTAGAGCAATAGAAGTTTGTTTAAATACAGGAAAAGAATTTTCCAAGCAATGCAAAGATTATGAAAATAATAATGATAAATATGATTACTTAATAATAGGACTAACGTTAGATAGAAAAATATTATATGATAAAATAAATTCTAGAGTCGATATAATGATTAATAATGGACTTGTTGAAGAAGCATCAAGTCTATATAAAAAATATGGCGAGTATTCACAACCATTTACTGCTATTGGATACAAAGAGTTTATTCCATATTTTAAGAGAGAAATTACTCTGGAATCTTGTATTGATAATATAAAACAAAATTCAAGAAAATACGCTAAAAGACAATTTACTTGGTTTAATAGGAATGAAAATATACATTGGATTGATGTTGAAAATGGATATGATGAAGTTCTATTTAAATCTAAAAAATTAGTAAAAGATTTTTTAACTAAAGGAGAATTATAAATTGGAAAAATATTTAGATACTGATTTTAATTTTGATTCTAAAATTATTAATTTTGTAAACAAATGTTCTAAGGAAATAGAAATAGAATTTGAAACTTTAAAAGAAATAGAAGAATATAATCAATTAAAAGTTTTAAATGCATTTAAAAAGCAAAAATTATCTGCTACTGATTTTTCTTGGACAACAGGATATGGATACGGTGACTTTGGAAGAGAGAAATTAGAAAGGATATATTGCGACATCTTTAAAGCAAAAGATGCTATAGTAAGGCAAGAAATAACTTGTGGAACTCATGCAATATATTTAGCATTGCAAGGAAATTTATTACCAGGAGACGAGTTTATTTATATAACAGGAACTCCTTATGATACCCTTTTAAAGGTTATAGGTATTAGTGGAGATGAAAAGGGAACACTACTTGATTATGGAATAAAGTATGATAAAGTTAATTTAGTAAATAATGAAATTGATGTAGAAACTGTATTATCTAAAATCAATTCAAAGACTAAATTATTAGCTATTCAAAGATCTCCTGGTTATAGTAGTAGAAGATGTATTTCAATTAGTGAATTAAAAACAGTTATTAATAAAATAAAATCAAAGTTTCCAGATATTATTATAATGATTGATAATTGCTACTGTGAATTTGTTGAAAAAAAGGAACCTCTAGAAGTTGGTGCCGACATAGTTGCAGGATCATTATTAAAAAATTTAGGTGCAGGAATCACTTTAAATGGAGGATACATAGTTTCAAACTCTAATGATATTATAGAATCTATTTCTAATAGACTTACTTCTCCAGGTCTTGGAAAGCATGTAGGTGTAAGTTTTGGTACTACAAGAGCAATTATTCAAGGATTATACTTTGCACCTCATATAGTTTTAGAAGCAGTAAAAAGTGCAATATTAGTATCATATATTTTTGAAAAGCTAGGATATAAAACAATTCCTAAATATAATGAAAAAAGAAGTGATATTATTCAAGTAATTACTTTAAATGATGAGAATAAAGTTATAGATTTTTGCAGAGCTATACAAGAATTTTGTTGTGTAGATAGCCACGTTGTTCCCTATCCATGGGATATGCCCGGATATACTGATAAAATTATCATGGCTTCAGGAAGCTTTATAGATGGCTCAAGCATTGAATTGAGTGCTGATGGACCATTAAGAGAACCATATAACGTTTATTATCAAGGAGGGCTCAATTTCTATCAAACGAAGATTGCATTAATTAATGTTTTAAATATATTTTATGATAAAAAATATATAAATTTATAGTGATTTAAAAGTATTTTTATATAAATTATGGTATAATAGTTATAGTTTTACACTTTATGAAAAAACTATAACTGATAGATTATAATATGATATTGGAGTGAATGTTTTGAAATGTTTATCAAAAGAAAAAATAAACATTGTAATGGAAAAATTAGAAAAATTATATCCTGATGCAAAACCAGAACTTAATTTTTCTAATAGTTTCGAGCTGTTGATAGCAACTATATTATCTGCTCAATGTACTGATGTTAGAGTTAATAAGGTTACTGAAAAATTATTTAGAGATTTTAAAACTCCTGAAGAATTTTTAACTTTAAATATAGAAGATTTATCAAAATATATACACAGTTGTGGTTTTTATAATTCAAAGAGCAAGAATATTTTAGAAACCTGTAGAATTTTAGTAGAAAAATACAACTCTACAGTTCCGAGTGATATGGAATCTTTAACTACGTTGCCAGGCGTTGGGAGAAAAACGGCAAATGTAGTTAGATCTTGTGCCTTTGGTATTCCATCACTTGCAGTTGATACTCATGTTTTTAGAGTTACAAATAGAATAGGAATTATAAATGAAGGTAATGTTTTAGATTCTGAATTTGCATTAATGAAGAAGCTAAAGAAAAATACGTGGAATAAAGCTCATCATTTATTTATTTTTCATGGAAGAAGAGTATGTAAATCAAGAAAACCAAATTGTGAAAAATGTATAATAAATTCTGAATGCTTATATTATAAAAATTTGTAGGAGGATATATGAAAAAATATCTAAAAGTGTTTGGTATTGTATCTGGAATATCAGGAATATTACTAATAGGAGTAATAACGGCTTACTTCTTACTTAATAGATATCCGTTAAGCAATGCTACCGGAGAAACAAAAAATTTAAAAAAAGAAGAACTTTTAGCGTATGATAAATTTTATGAAGGAATTTTTATTAATGATATTGACTTAAAAGGTCTAACAAAAGAAGAGGCAATAAGTAAAATTAAGCAGAGTTTAGAAGTAAAAAACGAATTTACGTTGACACGAGATAATTATACTAAAAAATTTCTACCTAAAGATATAGATTTTTCGTATAATTTTGAAAATTTAGTTTATCAAGCTTTTAATATAGGCAGATTTGGTACTGAAGATGAAAGAATAGAAATTTTAAAAAATTTATTAAAAAATCCGAAAAAATTCGAAATAAAAGCTACTTGTGACTTATCAAAATTGAATGAAATTGTTTCAGAAGTATCCGAAAAACTGAATTCTGACCCTATAGATGAGAAATTTTCATTTTCTAATGACAAAATATCTGTAACTGAAGGTAAAGTTGGAGTTAAAGTTGAAAACGAAAAAATACTAGATAATTTTAAAACAGTTCCAGTAAAGTTTGATTTTCAAATACCTGCCACTATTACAGAATATAAAAAGATAGATAAAACTTTATTGTCCTCTATAAAAGGAGTAATAGGAGAAGCTACTACAAAATTTGATAATCAACCTAATAGGAATAATAACATTAAAGTTGCTGCCGGTAAAGTAAATGAATTTGTAGTCAATCCTGGAGAAACTTTTTCTTTTTCTAAAGAACTAGGAGAAGTTTCGAAAAATACAGGTTATAAACCTGCAGGAACTTTTCTTAATAATAAAGTCGTAGATTCGATAGGGGGAGGAATTTGTCAAGTTAGTTCTACATTGTATCAAGCATTAGTAAAATCCGATTTAGAAATAGTTGAAAGAAATCAACATTCTATGAGAGTACCTTATTGTACTATTGGTTTAGATGCGATGTATTATGATGGACAAAGTGATTTGAAATTCAGAAACAAATTCGATTTCCCTATAGTTATAACAAGTTATGTTTCAAAGGGAGAATTGACTTTTAAAATCTTAGGTGATACTGATAAGAAAAATTATGATATTAAATTATTTACGTCTGATGTGTCTAGAATAGCAATGCCTATTGAAGAAATTAAAGACCCTAATTTACCAGAAGGTAAAAGAGTTGTTGTCGAAAAAGGATTCCCCGGTTGGAGAGGATCTTCTTATAAACAAAAAGAAAATGAAAAACCAGTTCTATTAAATAGTGATTATTATAAGCCTAAAAAACAAGTAGTCAAAGTTGGAACTAAAAAAGCAGTTACAGAAGAAAAAGAAAATAATGATTAAAAGTAGATTAAAATATGGATATTTTTTCTATATTGTGTTATAATACTTGAGAAATTATTCATAAAATTAGGAGGGAAGTTAATGATATCAGCAGGAGATTTTAGAAAAGGTACAACATTTGAAATGGATGGTGATGTTTATCAAATTATAGATTTTCAACACGTAAAACCTGGAAAAGGAGCTGCGTTTGTAAGAACTAAGATAAAATCAGTTAAAAGTGGTGGATCTAGAGAAATGACTTTTAATCCAAATGATAAATTTGAAGTGGCTAAAATTGAAACTAAAGAAATGCAATATTTATACTCAGATGGAGAATTATATTATTTTATGGACACCGAAACTTATGAACAATTACCATTAAATTTTGATGTTGTAGAAGAAGCTCTTCTATATTTAAGAGAAAATGATAATGCAACTATAAGATTTCATGATGGCAAAGCATTCCAAGTTAATGCTCCGAACTTTGTTGAACTAGAAGTTGTTGAAACTGAACCGGGCGTTAAAGGAGATTCAGCTACAGGTGCAAATAAACCCGCAAAGGTTGAAACAGGTGCAGTTGTTACGGTTCCTTTATTTATTAACAATGGTGATAAAATTAAAATTGATACAAGGACTAATGAATATCTTTCAAGAGTTTAAAAAATATATATTTAAAATGAACCAAAAGATACTGAAATTGTATTTAAAGGAATGTAATCTATTCAATCAATAGAACACATTCCTTTTAAATTGGTCTTAATTCTCTTAGTTTTTATAATAACTATATTTTTAATTTTGAAATAGGATTTTTAGAAATTCCTTTTTTTATATCGTCATCATCTAGATGAGTATATATTTGAGTTGTTGCAACACTTGTATGACCTAAAATACTCTGAATTGTTCTTATATCAACATCTCCATATTTATACATAAGAGTTGCTGCAGTATGCCTTAATTTATGAGGAGTATATATTTTGGGATCTAATCCTGCTAATAGTATATATTTTTTTAATCTTAATTGAATTGATCTATTAGAAATTCTTTTTTTATGTGAACTTAAGAATAGGGCAGTTGTATTTTTTGTACATGGTCTAAGTTGTAGATAGCTTTTTATAGCATAAATACAATTTTCATTTAAAAATACTATCCTTTCTTTATTTCCTTTTCCTATGACACTTAATTTATCATCTTTAATAGATTCTATATTTATACCGGTAAGTTCAGAAATTCTAAGACCACAGGTTAAAAAAATCAAAATTATACATAAATCTCTAGTTCTATTAAATTCATTTTTTTCTTCTTTGATAGAATTAATTACCTTTTCTGATTCAGATAGAGTTAAATATACAGGATTTCTTTTTTGCAATTTTGGTAATTCTAATTTTTCTGCAGGATTTTTGTTGATTAATTCAACTGTATTATGCAAATATTTAAACCAAGATTTTATTGCTGAAATTTTTCTTGCTTTAGTTTTAGTTGAATCATTATAGTTAGAATCACAGAAAGAAATATATGCATGTAAATCACTTATATCTATATCTAAAATATCTCTTTTATTAATTGACAAAATAGATACAGAGTTTATATCTGAATTTAAATTATATCCAAATAATTTTTTTCTCATAACTATAAACTTCAAAAATCTTTTTAAATCATAATAATATTCTTTAACAGTAAGAGTAGAACGTCCTTTTATGGTTAATAAATAATTTAAATAGTCATCTAAAATTATTGGACAATCATTAAAATGTTTCATTATAATATCTCCTTAAAATTTTAATTTATTTTTCGCAAAACTATAATTTTGCGAAAAATAAAAAAATTAAAATAAAGAAGAGACTTTATTTAAACCTCTACTCTATTTACACATAGATTATATTATATTTTTTGTATTAAGTCAAGATTTTATACTTATTTTAACTCATTTTTGTATAATTCTTGTAAATATAATATATCATTCATTATAGAATTATCTATATCTTCATATAATAATAATTTTTCGATATCTTCTTTAGCTTTTTTGAATCTTTTTAGTTTTAATTCCAATATTATCTTGTTAAATAACAATTTTTCATCATCTATATATATAGATAGCCCTCTTTCGAAAATTTCAAGTGATTTTTCGATTTTTTGTATTTTGTAATATAATAACCCTAATTCTATAAAAATATTTAAAAAATCGGCATTTAAATCCAATGATTTTTCATAGTATTCTATAGATTTTTCATTTTCGTTTAATTTATTATATACATATCCAATCCAATAAGAATCTTCTTTATCTAAACTAAAATTATCAATACTTTCTAAGATTTTATAACAGTCTTCAAACTTAAATCTATCTACCAGTTGTAGTAGCTCTTCAATTTTAACTTTTACAGTAATATCTTGTATTTTTTTATTGATAATATTATCAATTATTTTATTTGAATTAGTTATAGCTTTTTTATAAAATATATTAGCTTTAATATAAAATTTTTCTTTTACACATAAATCGCCATAAAGCATATTTAGTAAATAATCATCTTCATTTTTACTTTCTAAATCAGACAACAAAATTTTAATTTCATTAATTAACATATTATAATAACTATTATCATAATCTAAAATCATCAAAAGATACTTAGTATATATTTTTATAATAAAATCATCAGATATTTCTAAATTAATTAATCCTCTAATAATTAATA
>ERZ773076.245-NODE-245-length-30621-cov-3.846071_pt1 | contig 30621 bp, 27 predicted proteins | sample MGYA00580613_ERZ773076 | MGnify/ENA primary metagenome ERZ773076 (study PRJEB29015, sample SAMEA2738005) | human oral metagenome | biome: human oral; feature: human-associated habitat; material: dental | place: China | collected 2057 ...
GGATGAGATGTTGGATGTGTTTCTGGATTTTGTGCAGGATGAGCGGCACTCTATTTTGCTGTCATCCCACATTACAAGTGATTTGGAAAAGATAGCCGATTACATTACCTTTATCCACAACGGGAGGCTGATTTTCTCCGCGCTGAAAGATGATTTGCGTTATAATTATGCTGTGATGCGCTGCAGTGAGAATCAATTTCAGGCCTTGAACCAAGAGGATATGATGGCTTATCTGAAACGGGATTATCAGGTCGATGTGTTGCTTTCCGACAGCAAAGCCGCACAAAGAAAGTACAAGGATGCTGTGATTGACCATGTATCCATTGAGGAGATTATGCTGCTGCTGATCAAGGGAGAACGGATATGAAGGGACTGTTGAAAAACAATTATTTCGCGACCTTGGACAATGCGAAGGCTATTACAGGGCTCATGGTTTTGCTCTGTGTGTTGGGTATTGTTATGAAAAATCAAAGTCTGATCATTTCGTTTACCCTGATTTGCATGGTCGGATTTTCGCTCATCTCGCTTGTGGGAAGCCTGAAAGAACGGGGCTTTAAATGGGATAAGTATAAGCTGTCAATGCCGGTAAGGAGAACTGAGATTGTGAGAAGCTACTTTCTGAGCCTGTTGATCTGGCTCGCATTCGGAATGTTGCTTGCCGGAATCGGGATTGGTTTATCGTTGGTGTTTCGAGGTTTTCTATTTGACAAGCACACAGATGTGTTTAATCTGTATGTGGGAGGGATCGGCATCAGTTTGTTTATGGGGGCAATCTTTTTTCCGCTGTATTGCTCACAGGGAGGAGAGGAAAGAGGCGAAGCCCTGTTGGTTATCAGCTTGCTTTTGGGCTTTGGCATCATTGCGGCGATCAGCAGCTTCATCAATGCACGCATCCCGACCCCGCTGACAGCGCGGGGAACGATTGCGGTCGGCTTTATGATATTGTCGGCCGCGGTGTGTGCATTTGTCTTTTCGTATGTACTGACGATCCGTATCTACCGGTGGCGGGACTGCTAGACGATTTCAGGAAACAGAAGGGAGATTTCACCATGGGGTTTGACATTACCTACCATGCGATCCGCAGGGATGAGATGGAGCGCTGCTTTTTTGCGCCGATGAAGGCGTTAAAGGAAGGAGACAGCAGCGTAGCAGAGCGCTTTGCGGAGGCGTATCAGGCGGAACACGAGTCTTTTTACGGGGAGAAGTACTTAGACATTATGAAGACCGTCGCGACCTGGGATATCCGGAGGGCCAGTGAGAAGGGCATACTTTACGGAATGGCGGTAGTCAGCGGTTTCTTCACCGAATATCAGTATGTCCGCGGCTCGGCATATTCGTTCCTCATTGAGGAACATCCGGAGATGAAGCGCTACTGCAGTCCGTGGAAGAGCTTTGTGCCGGAGTGGATTCCGGAACCCGACCATGACATCTTAAGTGAAAATTACGCGGCCGGCATCTACATGGCTCCGGAACAGGCGAAGTCCTTGCTTCGGGATTACGAGGGCGATGCAGGCGTGCGGAACTGCCTCGAATCTTTTTTCGGTGATAACCTAGCGGTATTTCTGACTTCGCTCCGTCAGGCAAGTGAGTCGGAGAGCGGTCTCATGGAAGCGGCCGAGGTCATGGAGGTAAATCCCTTTGATCTCAATCAGTCGACTTGTTACTCGGACATTCGTCTCTGTGACCCGCAGGGCGCCTTCATCTATCAAAAAGTCGCGATCGAGCAGGTAAAAGCCGCGAGCGGGATGGAGACGGAAGAAATCATAGAAAAAGTGAAGTACGAAAAGCGCCATTACGATACCCCGGCGGAAGAAACACAGGCGGCAGAGGAAGCGGCGCGAGAGCCTGAGAAAGCTACAGAGAAAAAGCCCGGTTTCTTTGCAAGGCTCTTCGGGAAAAAGTGAGCGCATGAGAATCGAACATGTGGCGCTCTATGTCTCCGACCTTGAGCGCGCGCGGACGTTCTTTGTCCGCTATTTCGGCGGAAGCTCGAATGCGCTGTATCACAATGAGAAGACCGGCTTTCGCTCCTACTTTATATCCTTTTCGGACGGCGCTCGTTTAGAGCTCATGACAAAGCCCGACCTCGTGTTACAGGATAAGGCGCTGCATCGCGCGGGCTATGCGCACCTGGCCTTTTCGCTCGGAAGCAAAGAAAAGGTGGATGCACTGACAGAGCAGTTGAGAACGGCGGGCTATGAAGTCATCAGCGGGCCGCGCACCACGGGAGACGGGTATTACGAGTCCTGCATTCTGGATTTTGAGGGAAACCAAATCGAACTGACGGTGTAGTAAGACATCGCAAAAGGCAAAACACAAAGAAAGCAAGTACAAAAAACGAGCCTGAAAAGAAACCTAAAAAGAACCCAAAAAAGGAACTCGAAAAGCAAACACAAAGAAAAAGAGCGGAAGCCGTGCCCAACGGGCAAACGGCGGCCGCTCTTCTTTTTGGCAGAAGGGCTGTAGGCGCTTGGTTTTCAGGAAGGTCTACGCAAAGGGGAGATAGAAAAGAGGGCGGGTTGTTGATAAGTTGCAATCTAGTGAAGAAATGGAGTGGATATAAGCGATAAATGCACAATAATTGAGTCGGGGGTTGCGAGTAAGGTTCATAAAAAAACGACAAATATTTGCGTTGAATTATTGATTCGATTGAACGGATTGTATATGATAAAGAAAAGCAAAGTTGCAAAGAGAGACTTTATTGTAAGCGGAACTTGCGTCGGGGCTGCCTTTGGATAGAGCGCCGGGCGCACAGAAGGGAGGCGGCGAAGACAAGAGCGGAAGGAGTGGATTTTCGGAGTTTAATAGGAAGCAGACGGAAACGGAAAGCGAAACGTTGTGCGGAGGTGCAACATGGGAGAACAGGTAAACAAAACAAAGAAACGCGGCTCGATTAATGCGTTTGTCATTGTGTTTCTCGTCATTGTGGGATGCTATATTCTTTCGCTCTTCATCAGCCCGGGCGCCTTTGAGCGCGAGCAGCTGAACGGGCGCACGGTGGTCATTGCAAATTCCTATCACGTCACGGATAAGATTTATCTGGGGCCGCAGGCAATCTTCCAGGCGGTGCCGAACGGCCTGGTCTCCTCGGCGGGTATGATGTTCCTTGTCATGCTGGTCGCGGGATGTATCGAAGTCTACAAGAGAACCGGCGCACTCAATAAGGGCGTTGCGCGCATCCTCGCGAAGTCGGAGCGCGTGGGCCATGAGAAGGTACTTGTGCTCATCATGATTATCTTCGGCGCACTGGGCGGCTTCCTCGGCTGGAACGAACAGATTGTACCCTTCATACCCATTGTGCTCTCGCTCTGTCTGGCGCTTGGCTATGATCTGATGACAGGCATTGCCTGCTCGGCGATGATCGATATGATCAGTTTTTCCTTCTCTCCGACCAGTGTGTACACCGTCGGTATCTCGGATGAAATCGCGGAGCTTCCGATGTTCTCGGGCTTCCTGTTCCGCTTTATTCTGCTCTGCATCGCGGACTTTATCATCATCCTCTATGTGCTTCGCTATGCGCGCGGTGTGCGGAGCGGAAAGATTCAGTCGCTCACCGCGGACTTGGACAGTGACAAGTTCCGGGTCGACTACTCGCAGGAGATGCGGGAGCCGCTGACCGGCGGCCAGAGTCTTTCCCTGCTCTTCTTTGTCGTGGTTTTCATCACGGCAATCGCGGGTGTTGCGAAATTCGGTTGGTCGATGAATGACCTCTCGGCCTGCTTCCTCTTCACGGCGATTGCGGCGGGCTTCATTAACCGCATGGCGCCGAATGATATCGTGAATGCAATCTGCGCCGGTGCAAAGGACGGTCTGGTGCCGGCTCTGGTGATAGGCCTTGCGCGCGGCATTCAGTGGATACTCACGGCGTCCGGCATCATAGACCCGATTATCTACAGCATTTCGAGACCCTTAAAAAGCCTGCCGGGGCCGGTCGCTGCGATTGCGGTCATGTTCGTGATTGCGATTTTTAACGGTCTCATCACCTCGGGTTCCGCGAAAGCCATGGCGCTCATGCCTATTTTGATTCCGCTCGCGGACCTCATCGGTATGACGCGGCAGACGATGATACTCGCCTTCCAGTTCGGCGACGGTCTTACGAACTCGCTCTGGTTCACGAGCGGTACCCTGCTCATCTTCCTCACGATTGCGGGAATTCCCTTAAAGAAATGGTGGAAGTTTGTCACGCCCTTGATTACGATGTTATTTGTGGTCTGTATGATAGCCTTGATTGTCGCGACCAAGATTCACTACGGGCCGTTCTGAGCAGGGATAAAGCTTAAAGATACGCGGAGAAAGCATGATGAGCGCGGGGAAGCCGGAAGCGGCGTTTGTCCTCGCACGATAAGAGAAACGTCAGGGGGTAGGTTATTATGATTGATATTTCGGCAGAGGGAACTGCGCTTCGAGAGGAACTGGTGGAGCTGCGCCGCTATTTCCATGCGCACCCGGAGCAGTCCTGGCAGGAGTTCAATACGCAGAAAAAGATTTGTGACTATTTGGATGCGCTCGGCATCCCTTATGTGAAGGTTTGTAAGACCGGTGTTATTGCGACCGTGGCGGGGAAGCACTCCGCGGGAAAGGTGCTCGGCATACGCGCGGATATCGATGCGCTGCCGGTTACAGAGCTTTCAGAGGTCGCATGGAAGTCCGAGAACGAGGGCTGTATGCACGCCTGCGGGCATGACACGCATATTACCATGTTGCTCGGCACGGCCAAGCTCTTAAAGAAGATGGAGGATGAGCTCACGATTACGGTGAAGCTCTTATTCCAGCCCGCGGAGGAGTTCATTGCGGACAGCGGCGCGGGGCTCATGAAGGATGAACCGGAAGTCCTTATCTGCGATCGCCTGATTGCCATGCATATCTGGAGTAAGATTCCTGCGGGCTATGCCTCGCTCCGCTACGGCCCTGTCATGTCGGCTGCGGATACCTTCGACTTTTACGTGAAGGGCAAGGGCGGCCACGGTGCCCTGCCGCAGCAGACGGTGGATCCGATTGTGGCGGGCGCGGAACTGGTTATGTCTCTGCAGCGCCTGGTATCAAGGGAACTGAATCCGCTGGAACCCGCGGTGATCAGCGTAACTTCGTTTGTCTCGGGTACTACCTCGAACGTGATACCGGGAGAAGCGCACCTCATGGGGACCGCCAGAACCTTTAACCCGGAGATACGGGACCGCTATCCCGAGATGTTGCGCCGCGTCGCGGACGGTGTTGCCATGGCGACCCGAACCGAGATTCAGCTCGACTATCACCCGGGACCGCCGCCGACCATCAACGACGATGCCTGCGTGGACACGGGGCGGAGAGCGGCCGAGAGAGTCTTCGGAAAGGAGCATCTTCTCGACTGGGAACAGCAGATGGGCGGTGAAGACTTTGCAAAGTACGAGGCGCCGAAGTGCCTTCTGTTCCTCGGCGGCGGCTTTTCGGAAGAGGCGCGGCGTTATCCGCAGCACAGCCCCTACTTTGATATTGATGAGAGCGTCTTACAGCTCGGTGTTAGATATTTCTGTGAGTATGTCCGGGAGTACGAAAAAGAGGTACAATAAAGAAGTACAATCAGAAGATCAAGAGCTTGCCTGCACCGCAGAAGGTGCAGGCTTTTAGTGCTTTCAAAGGAGAGACGTATTGCAGAAAACATATCGTGAACTGGCAGAGGAAATCAAGACGGACGGCGAGCGGCTGCGCCTGATTGCCGCGCTGGGGAACAGTGAGGACATCGTTTATCACTATCACCTCATCTGTGAGGATTGGGCGGCGGGCGAGCAGCTATCGCTCGAGAACAGCTTTGACCGGCACGGAAAGGAGGGCATTGTTTTTTTGCTGGAACAGCTGAGAGCGGACGAAAGCAGTCAGCAATACACGGATACGGCTTACCTGGCGGCAAAAACGCTCTCGCAGCTGAGACACAGGGACTTTTATGCCGTGCTCTCCAAAGAGCTTACCACACTTTTGCTGGCAGGGCCGGAAGCGAAGGAGGACGCGCTTCGCCGAAAGCGCATCATTGCGCTCGGCTGGGTCGGCTCGGCGGCGGAGATCGATGTTTTGATCGACTTTCTGCGGGGAGATCCGGATGCACTCTGTCGCGCCTGGGCTGCCGCAAGTCTCATGCAGCTCTCCTTTCACGCTGTCGCGGCAGAGACTGTGCGAGAAAAAACGAAGACTGTCTTTGCGGAGGCAATTCGGAAGGAGAGCGACTTGCGCGCCGCCGGGATTATGCTGGAAGCGGCGTAGACACTCTTTGGGAAAAAGTGGATTTCTGCCGCTGCTGCGGAGGCTGCCGAGCCCAAAGCGATTTTGAAGGCCGGAAAATCCGCACTTCGTTTTTTGACGAGGTGTTCGGCGGAATAGATTGATTGAGGAAAGCCGGGAGGAAAGATATAATGAGAAAATGGACCGCGATGGGACTTATCTTTGCGCTGTTTCTATTGCTGACGGGCTGTGGAGCAGGCATCGGCAACAAAAACAAATCGGAAGAGACAGCTTCGACTCAAAATGAGACAGCAAATACTGGCAACAAAAACAGACCGGAAGAGACAGCTTTGACCCAAAACGAGGCTGCAAATCGCAGTGAAAGCGAAACAGTTTTGCAGGTAAAGATTGACTATGGCTCATCCCGAATCTATACGAAAGAGGATATGAATTCCGCGATCGCGGTAATCCTGAGGGAATTCAGCACATGGGATGGGTGTGAGCTTCATAGCATTTCCTATTCATCGGATGATGAATGCAGTCAATCAAATATTGAATGGTTGAACGAGATGGAGGCTGCAACGGACGCAACGGAAACCTTTACGCAGTGCATTATGTTCACGAGTAATTTCCATTCGCCGAAGCAAGGGGGAGGCGCATGGAATGCGGATGAAGAATATACCGACTGGCAGTGGTGGTTAGCGCGTTCAGATGGCGGGCAATGGAAGCTCATGACATGGGGATATTAAAAACAGCGGTGTTGGTTCTGCCTGCCGCAGATGGGAATGCTGCGCCAGAGTCACAGCTTTGCCGGGACTTGCATATAGGAGACAGAATGGATGATGAACAGAAAAGAGAGAATACTGGTTGTCGGACATATACTTTTGCTGCTCTTTGAGCTGCTTGTTGTGCTGCACGGCTTTGCGGAGGATGGCATCGGCACACTCCGCTTTTATACGACGGACTCGAATTTGCTCTGCGGCGTCGCCTCTGCGCTGTTCCTTTTGCAGTGCGGCAAACCGGATACGATGGTGCGCTTGCTCCGTTTTATTGCGACGAGCTGTCTGCTCGTGACCTTTACCGTGGTGCTTCTGGTTCTCGGACCGCAGAACGGCTATGCGCATGAATTCTTCGGCGGCACACGTCTTTTCAGCCACCTGCTCTGCCCGTTTCTTTCGCTTGCGTTGTTTCTGACGGGAGAGGAGCGCGCGCCGCAGCGCTGGGTCGGCTATGCGCTTTTCACCACGCTGCTCTATGCGATTCCGATGATTGCATTAAACGGCCTGGGGCTGATCTCAGGTCCTTACAGTTTTCTGAAGGTGCGGGAGCAGAGTCTTGCATCCACACTGTTCTGGATTGTGGTGATTCTCGGAGGAAACGCACTTTTGGCCCGCGCCGCAGTCCTATTGCAAAAAAGGTTATTTAAGAGATAAAATATACATAAAAGACGAATTAAGTTCCGGTTAATTGTGCACTTTGCGATAGCTGTGGGGTAGCCTCATCCTCGTTATAAAATTGACAATACAGTGCAAATGCCAACATTTACCGCTAAAATAAGATACTGGCAAAATTTGCAAACAATTTTGCGGTGATTCATTGACGCTACAGGAAATATCATGTTACCATGACCGTAGTTTCAGAAGGGCATTACAAAGAAATGGAGGGGTCATGAGTTTCATTCAGGGTTTGGGCACCAATGGGGTGTTCATGATTTTTCTGACGCTGGTATGCGGTTATGCATTCGGCAGGATTAATTTTGCAGGTGTGAAGTTCGGCACATCCGGCGTTCTGGTGATGGCGTTGATTTTCGGCGCACTGGGAATGGAAGTGCCGGCCATCATCGGAACGGCCGGTCTGGCACTGTTCCTCGCGTGTGTCGGTCTCTCGGCGGGACCGTCGTTTGTCACGAATCTGAAGGCAAATTTCTGGGGCTTTATTGCGACGACCGTTGCGATTCTGGTTGCCGCGGGCGGTACGGTCATCATGGCGGTCAAGATCTTCAAGCTGCCGGTTGACCTTGCACTCGGCGTCATGGCGGGCGCAATGACCTGCACCGCGAGCCTTGCGACCACCAAGGAGCTCTTCGGCGATAAGTCCGCGGCCGGTGTGGGCTACGGTCTCGCCTATGTGTTCGGCATTATCTCGGTCGTAATGTTCGTCCAGCTGGTGCCGAAGTTCCTGAAGGCGGATGGCGATGCGGAAAATGCAAAGTTGCCGGATGCACCGGTCTCGAAGAGCGAGGGCGACAAGTCGCTGCTCACGGTCGACGGCCCGGGCGTGTTCGTGGTCTGCGTTGCGATTGCCCTCGGCGCGCTGATCGGTGCTATCAAGGTTCCGCTCGGCGGCGGCACGACTTTCTCGCTCGGCACAGGCGGTGGCGCTATCATCGCAGGTATTTTTGTCTCGGCAATCGGTCACTGCGGCAAGATTAAGCTGACCGCGCCGAAGTCGACGCTGATGCCGCTCCGCGATCTCGGCATTGCATGGTTCCTTTTGCAAAACGGCGCGGGTGCGGGCCCGAAATTTGTGTCGACGCTGCAGCAGTACGGCATTATGCTGTTCCTGGTCGGTGCGTTCATGAGCGTTGTCGCTATCCTTTTCGCGTATGTGGTGGCGAGATATCTCTGCAAGATGCCGCTTTTCGGTGCCCTCGGTGCAACGACGGGCGCTATGACTTCGGCACCGTCCTTAAATGCACTGATTACCGTGACGGGCAATGACAAGGTAGCTTCCTTCTATGCTGCCTGCCAGCCGGTTGCGACGGTGGGACTTGTGATTCTGCCGAAGCTGCTCGTGATGATGCTCGGATCCTGAGCGCATTGTACGAGAGCAAAAACAGGAATTTTGAAGCGCTGTTTCGTGAAAACGAGACAGCGCTTTTTTTGCGCGGATTCGCCTTGACAGGCTCTGCGGCGTGCCGGAAGATAAGGACAGGAAGTGACAGAGAGGAGGTTAGCCATGCTCCAAATCAAGAGCCTTACCATAGAACACCGCCGCGATTTGCGTGTCATGCTGGAGAACTTTAACCTGGTTCTGAATACCGGTGACAAGGCGGTTATCATCGGCGAGGAGGGAAACGGGAAGTCTACCCTGCTCAAGTGGATTTTTGACCCCGCCCTTGTCGCGGCCTATGCAGAGTGCAGGGGTGAACGCATTTTGGGCGCGGAGCGGCTTGCTTACCAGCCGCAGGAGCTGCCGGACGCACTGAAAGAGAAATCGGTCTACGAATTCTTTTCGGCTACGGATGCATTTTTCGACTGCAGTCCGAAGGAGCTCTCGGAGCTCGCCGCACGCTTTCGCCTGTCTCCAGAGTTCTTTTACGGAGAGCAGTGCATGGACACGCTCTCCGGCGGCGAGAAGGTGAAGGCACAGCTGCTCCGCATCTTTTTGGAGCGCCCCACAGTGCTTTTGCTCGACGAGCCCTCGAATGACTTAGATCTTGCCACGCTCGAATTATTGGAAAGTCTGATCAATGAGTGGGAAGGCATGGTCCTCTTTACTTCTCACGATGAAACCTTGATTGAGCGGACGGCGACTGTGGTGATTCACTTAGAACAGCTGAAGCGGAAAAGCGAGAGCCGCTATGCGGTGGTGCGGGACAGCTACCTTCGCTACCGGCAGCAGCGCGCGGAACTCTTTGCGCGAAAGACCCAACAGGCAGAGAACGAGCGCAAGGAGAAGAAACTTCGGGATGAAAAGTATGCGCGGCTTTACAACTCGGTGGAGCGGGCGTTATCCAGTGTTTCGCGTCAGGCACCGGGTGAGGGGAAGAACTTAAAAGACAAGATGCACGTGGTAAAAGCCATGGGAAAGCGCTTCGAAAAGGAAGATGCGGAGATGACCGAAATGCCGGAGCAGGAAGAGGCAATTTTCTTTCGGCTCGGCGGCGAGGCGGCAGTAATGCCGCAGGGAAAGACGGTGATCGACTATGCCCTTCCGGAATTAACAACACCGGACGGTGAGCGTCTGTTGGCAAGGGACATTCGTCTCAAACTGCGCGGTCCCGAAAAGCTCTGCATCATAGGCGAGAACGGCGCGGGAAAGACGAGCTTGCTGCGAAGAATTGCGGCGGATTTGCTCGCGCGAGCAGATCTCCGCGCGCAGTATATGCCGCAGAACTATGAGGACTTGTTGGAATTAAAGCGAACCCCGGTCGACTTCCTGGACAGCAGCGGCGATAAGGCACTGCGCACCAAGATTCGCACCTATCTTGGGGCACTTAAATTCACGGTCGAGGAGATGGATCACCCCATGCGGGAACTCTCCGGCGGCCAAAAGGCCAAGGTCTTGCTTCTCAAAATGAGCCTCTCGGATGCGAATGTTCTGATACTCGATGAGCCGACGCGCAACTTTTCGCCGCTCTCGGGCCCTGTGATTCGAAGCCTGTTGGCCGCGTTTCCCGGGGCTGTTATCAGCATCTCCCACGACAGAAAATATATCGATGAGGTCTGCACGCGCGTGCTGCGTTTGACGGAAACCGGATTGGTACCTGCGCCGGAATTCGGCAAACAGAATTGAGCTTGCGGTGAAAGGAACGAAATCAGCATACGGACAAAAGCGGCGGAAGCGCAACGAAGCGCGTTCCGCCGCTTTCTTGCTGTGTTAAAGAGGAAAATCAACATAAAAGACTACAGGAATACTAGGGATTAAAAAGAGGCAAGTCGCGCAAACGCGCAGAATCAGCTATAATAAAAGCATCGAGCATCGATAGAAAGAGGAAAGTATGTCGTGTTATATCGCTTTTGATGTGGAGACACCGAACCGTTTCAGCGACCGCATGAGTGCCATCGGCATTTCCGTGATTGAAAACGGCGTCGTGGCGGATTCCTACTATAGTCTGGTCAACCCGGAAACACATTTCGACTATTTCAATGTGCAGCTCACCGGCATCAGCGCGGAGAGTGTGCGGCACGCGCCGACCTTCCCCAAGGTATGGGAGGAGATTGCGCCGCTCATGGAGAGCGGGCTTCTGGTCGCGCATAACGCCGTGTTTGACATGGGCGTACTCAGGAAATGCCTGAATGCTTACGGAATCGCGTGGAAGTCCGAGGTCCCCTATCTCTGCACGGTGCAGATGGGAAAGCGCCTGTTACCCGGCATGAGCCACAAGTTAAATGTGCTCTGCGAATACTACGGAATCGAACTGGATCACCACAAGGCGGACAGCGACAGCCGTGCCTGCGCGGAGATTTTGCTTCGCTACCTGGAGAGCGGTGCGGATCTTCGCCCCTTTATCCGTAGCTGTTCCCTGTAGTTTCGAGAGATTTGAAAAACAATGCATACAGGCAGGTAGATGCAAGATGAAAGTCGGAACCGAGCGAAGCCCATCGTTCGCAAATGCCGGAATCAGCTGACATGAAAGAAGAGACGGAGGGAAGAAGGCGGCAGGCACAAAGCGATAAGCGGGTCGTGAGACACAGTGAACAGGACAGCACAACAGAGTCGCGTTGACAGCGGCAGAGGAGAACAGTATGGACGACTTCTATGTGTTTGGCGGGATATTCGGTGCGGTATTTACTCTGATTTTTATTGTGGCCTTTGTTTTGATCATTGCGAGACTTGTGCAGGGCATAGGAACCTGGCATAAGAACAATCAATCGCCGAAACAAATGGTTTCCGCAGTGCTCGTGGGAAAGCGAACCGCGGTCTGGGGGCACAGCGGCACCAACACGGTCGGGAGTACGAATACCGCGTATTTCCTCACCTTTCAGACAGAGGGCGGCGAGCGCACGGAGTTCAATGTGGACGGCAGAGTCTACGGTATGTCGGCCGAGGGTGACCGCGGACAGTTAAGCTTTCAGGGAACACGCTTTCTCGGTTTTGCGCGGCAGCAGGATCAGTATTCCGGAGGTGCGACATGATTGCGAGATACCGCCCTACCATTAAGCCGCCTTTCAGTCTGCACGACAGGACCGTACAGGAAATTGCGGATGCAGGGACTTCCGTGTGCCTCTTTTTTGAGGAGGGCAGCCTTACGATTGAGGATGTAGACCCGGATTTTGTGGCGGTTCTTTTGTTGCGCCCGGAGAAAGAGCGCGGAGCGTTCGAAGGAAAGCGCATGTCGCTCAAACACTTTTTGGAGCGCTATCACGAGTACAGTTTTGAACTGGTTGACGAGCTTTACGGGGACCACACGCTCACCTACAGCGGGTACCTGACCTTGCCGGACGATGACAATCTGATTGAGATGTCCCTGGAAGTTTATTATAGCGGCGAGCTGGTCTACGATACGGAGAGTTGAAACGGAAAGCCATGCGAAATGCATGCGCAAAGAAGAGTCCGCACCTCGTTGCAATCGGAGACAAGTAAACGCCGCGAGAACAAGCGCGGCGGCAACATACGCAATCGGGATGAAGGGATACAGGCGGAAGGCCGCTTGACCGTGTGAAGAGGGGACGAGAGATGAACAAGGAAGAACGGGCGGAAAATTGGTTTCGGAATATACCGGGGGAAGAAAAAATCCCCATGGAGAAGAAGATTGAACTCTGCGGACGGGTGACGATTCCCATCATACTGATTTGTCTCGGAATCTTTATCGCGGAGTATGCGCTGCTTCGTATCTTCGGCGGCGGAACGCTCATTGACCGCGCGGCGGATTTTGTCAACGAAATTGCGCGCGCAAAGGGCAGAGTACACTACACAACAATCGCGCTCGCCGGTGTAATCATGATGTTTCCGTTTGCTATTTTGCCGGTTACCGCGAGTACGCTTTACCGGCGAAGCTGGCTGCGTAAACAAGCGGAGAAATGGTTGTCCGAACATACGCAGAACGAGAACTGAGAAAACAAGTAAGCAAAAACAGCGGGTGCAACTGACTTTTGTCAGCTGCACCCGCTGTTTTTGTGTCGTTATGTCTTTGCTGCTGCCGAATTCTTATGCCGCCACGAGGTACAGAATGACAGCGACAATCGTGGAAGTGAGGCCGATTAATGCCTCGAAGGGAATCAGCTTCATGCGGTTCTTGATGTCCATGTAGACGGAGCCGCCGGTCGCGTGGAAGAAGGAGCCGTGCGGCAGGGAGTCAAGGACAGTCGCGCCTGCGTGAATCATAGCTGCTGCCGAGAGCGCGGGGACACCGGCGGAAAGCAGAGTGCCCGAGAAGGTCTGAGAGGCAACGGTGGAACCCGCGGTGGTGGAAGCGGTTGCGGCTGCCATCAGGATACCGGAGAGCGGTGCCAGAATGAAGGCCGGCATGTTCATGGCACTGAGGAGCGCGGTCATATCCTTCTGGAGCGCGGAAGCCTTGATGATACCCGCAATCGTGCCGGTTCCGATCAGAAGAATCGCGACGCCGATGACCTTCGAGAGGCCGAAGTCCGTGTACGGAATCAGGTTGCGAATGTTTCCGGTAACCAGAATGCAGACCAGACCGCCGAGCGGAAGCGCAATCAGCGGATCCACCGAAATTTTAGCGAGCGGGCGAAGGGCGAGGAGCACAATCACAGTCAGCGGGCCCGCAAACGCCTGCAGGGCGTTCGGGAGCTTTTCCGCGGGAGCTGCCTCGAGATCGTTCTGCGAAATGCCGTCGCCCGCCTTCTTTGCGAGGAGGGAAGCGAGGACGATGGTCGCGATGAGCGCACAGAGCGCCGGAATCAGGTTCTTCATCATTACAGCCGTGAGGTCAAGCTTAAAGGCCTCGGTCACGGCAATGGTGTTCGGGTTCGGGGAGACAATGTTGCCTGCCTTGCCGCCGCCTATCATGGCGAGCAGGATGCCGCTCTTCGAGAGACCGGCGCGCTCACCGATTGCAAGAGCAATCGGCGCAACCGTGATGACAGCGATGTCAATGAACACGCCGACCGCGCAGATAATCATGGTCGCGACCGCGAGTGCCGCAATGGCACGCTTTTCGCCTATCGTGTCGACGATGGTCTCTGCGATTTTCTGCGCCGCGCCGGTCTTAATGAGCGCGCCCGCCAGAATACCGCTGGTCAGAATGCGGAGCACCGAGGACATCATGGAGCCCGCGCCGCTCACCATCGTGGAGACCGTGCCCGCGAGGCCGCCGCCGCCGATTAATCCGCCGATTAAGGCGCCGAGAATCAGACCGTAAGCCGGCTGTACCTTTTTGATAATCAGAAGAATGGCGACGACCAGTCCGATCAGTGCGCCGAGTGTCGTGAATTGTAAGTCCATGGGAAACCTCCGTTTTTATTTGAGCAGGAACAGGCGCAGTGCCTGTTCGACCGTATCTGTCATATTCTGTCTCGCATTCTCGGGCTCCATCGCTTCCTGCAGTGTCGAGATGCGGCGCAGTATCGGGAAAAAGGCATCGATGCCGTGTGCATTGCAGGCGGTCGCATCCGGGGTAACCGCACCCGCGAAGGCGATGACGGGCTTTCCGTACTGCTTTGCGATATGCGCGACGCCGATCGGCGCCTTGCCCATGACAGTCTGTCCGTCGAGCCGCCCCTCGCCGGTAATCACGAGGTCGGCATCCTTCACATAGTCCTCGAGGCGGGTCTCCTCAAGCACAATTTTGATGCCGGATTCGAGCCGCGCGTCGGTAAAGGTTAAGAAGGCAAAGCCGAGGCCGCCCGCCGCGCCCGTTCCCGCCTGCCGCGGGTTCGCCTTCTCGTACTTTTCGCGCGCCAGTGCTGCATAGTAGGCGAGCCACTTGTCCATCTGCATGATCATGCCGGGATCGGCGCCCTTCTGCGGGCCGAAGACCGCGCTGCAGCCCTGATCGCCGCAGAGCGTATTGGTCACATCGCAGGCTACGCGGAAGGTGCAATCCGCAAGTTCCGGAATGACCTTCTCATCCGTGATGCGGTCCAGAACCTGCAAGCCCTTGGCGCCGAAGGGAACTTGCTTGCCCTCGCTGTCAAGGAGCCCGTAGCCGAGCGCCTGCAACATGCCGATGCCGCCGTCATTCGTCGCGGAACCGCCGATGCCCACAATAAAGTGGCGGCAACCCTTCGCAATCGCATCCCGTATCATCTCCCCGACCCCGTAGGTCGTCGTATTCAGCGGGTTGCGCTCCTTTTCTTCGACGAGGGTGATGCCGGCAGCCGCAGCCATTTCGAGGATTGCGGTTTTGCCGTCCTGCAAAATGCCGTAGACCGCAGTGACCGGCGCGCCGAGCGGCCCTGTGACGCGCACCTCCTGCAGAGTGCCGCCCATACCTATGGTGAGCGCCTCCACCGTGCCCTCGCCACCGTCCGCGAGCGGGCGCACCAGGACTTCGGCGCTGCTGTCCGCCCTTAGAATTCCGGCGCGGATTGCATCGCCCGCCTCAAGAGAACTGAGAGAACCCTTGAGAGAATCAATGGCGACCACTACTTTCATCTCATTTCCTCCTTGCTTTGTTTTCGGATGCTTATCGACAGCCGGGACTGTCTGTCTGTTATTAGAATAACGAAATCGCCCTGTTGAATCCATGTGTGAGAGGACAAGAAGTGCTATACTATAGACACAATTATTGGTACGGAGAACAAAGGAATGGCGGAAATCAGCAAAAAGACAGCGCAGCAGATTGTGGACAGCGTGAAAGATGTCTGCGGGCACGATGTGAACTTTATCCGGCCGGACGGCAGCATACTTGCGAGCACGAACCCCGAGCGGGTCGGCACCTACCATGAAATCGGGCACCGCGCCGCACAGGAAGGGCAGTCGATCGAAGTCATGGAGAACGACAGCTTCTACGGTACCCAGCAGGGCGTGAACCTGCCATTTTCGCACCACGGAACCATAGTCGCGGTGATTGGCATTACCGGCGTTCCGGAGGAAGTAAGAAAGTATGCCTACCTCGCGCAGCGCATCACGGCCCTTCTGCTCCGCGAGCAGGAGTACGATGCGAGAAACCGGAACGAGCAGGTGGAGACCGACTATGTGGTGCGGGCGCTGAGTTCCGGGAAACCCATGAACCACGGCTTTTACCTGGACTTTCTTTCCTCCCACGGTCTCAGCGAAGAAGTGCGCTACCGCACCGTACTGGTGCGCCTCTCGACGCGCTATAATCCGGCGAATCTTTCAATGGTCGAGCAGAAAATACTGACCGTGTTCCGTGAGACCCGGAGTCCGCTCTTTACCTTCCGCTTTCCGAACGAGTACATCCTGATCTTGCCGAAGGGAGACTATCCGCCGAGGCGGCAGCAATTTGAGCGGCTTGCCGCAGAATTCCGGGAAATTCTCTCGGTCGGTGTGGGGGCGGATCACAAGCTGGTGCATCAGTACCGCTCGTTTCGGGAGGCGCAGATTGCGGCCCGCGCGGGCGCTGAGAGAGGCGGCTACGCGGACTTTGAGCAGCTCGATCTGGAACTGCTGAGCGGCTCCATTCCGGTCGCGGTTCGCGAGAGCTATGCGGCGCGAACGCTCGGAAAGTTGAGTGAAAAAGAGAGACACATCTTGGAAGTTTACTTTGCCGCGGACTGTAGCCTTAAGACAGCGGCGGAGAAGCTCTACATCCATAAGAACACACTCCAGTATCAGCTCGACAAAATTCATGCGCTGACCGGCTACGATCCCAGAGTGTTTCGCGAGGGTGTAATCCTGTACCTCGGGCTGCAACTGGGGTTCGGGAACACCGAGGCGAATGCGGCAGGAACTGCGGCGGAAAACACCTTGGGAACGACATCGGGGCTCTGACGGGGCAGAGTTAAGAAGGCCGGAGCGGCTCTAGCCGTTCTTCGGAACCGAAATCTTGGGCGAAATGTGTGATTGGAAGCGCAAGGCGGTGATCTGTATACAGCTAATCGGAAGCTGTGATTCAGAATGCCGTATCACTTGCCGGTTTGGAGGCCGGTGCTTTAGAAAAAACGCTGAAACAGGAGAGTTGGCTTGAGATTTGCGGGGCAGAATTCTATAATAAAAAGAATGTGAACCATAGTCACGGTAGGGGAATCCGGGAAGCCAAGGAGGCAGAGAAAAAGTCATGTCAGACTTACGTATCAACTGGATTGACGAATGGGAAAAGAAGGACGTGGATCTCGAAGAACTGCGCCGTGCGCTGGAAAGCGGTGATTCCGCGCGCTACAGCGGAAAGGCGTTTCGAGACATCGGCGGCAAGTGGAAGAAGTACGCAAAGCGCGGCGTGTCGAATCTGTACCTCTTAAAGGAGACCGAGGACGATAACGACGGCCTTGCAAACGCCTACTACGCCTACTCAATCACGGACGGTGTGATTGCCGATGAGGATTTGGAACAGGTTCGCGCGGTCTGCGCCGAGAACCTGAGCACAAGCGAGATGCGTGCGGTCTGCTCCTTCTGTAAGCCGAACGAGTGGTGGGACACCAATCCGAGCTACCACACAAAGCTAGCGGAAAAAGGAGAGACGGATTCCCTTTATAGCTTCCTGATTGCGAAACTCTTCCCCGCAGGCATTTTGCTTACCTCGCGGAGCGTCAAAAAGAAAGAGTCGCAGCGTCTCGCCTGCTCTGCGATTGCCTGGGGCCTGAAGGAGGGCGGTCTCTTTAAGAAGGGCGCCTACATGAGCTATACCATTGACAACGAGCTTCTGTGAGTGAGCCGGAAGCCGAATAGAGGGGAGAAGAGATGAAGACATATTTTGATGACGGCGCAACCATGGAGTTTTCCAATAAAGGCATGCTCGGTACGGGCTATACCCTTTGTATCGCGAAAGACGGTTTCAGCTATAAGAGCTTAAACGGCAAGGTCGATGTGGATATGAAGTTTGCGGAGATCGGTTCTCTGTTTCTGACCAACTACTGGAGCCAGAACTTCCACTACAGAGTCTTGCTTCGCGACCTGAACATGAAGAATATGAGCGTTCCGGAGCTGGATCTCGATACCAGAACCTGGAACAACGGCCACAACATTCGCGAGACCAAGCCGCTGCTCCTTGCCTTTGCCGCGAGCAAGTTGGGAGCTGAATTCCCGAACAATCTGGACAGCCTCGAGACAGAGCTCGGCGCAACGCTCGGTGAGAAGATTATCCGCCTCTCGGGCGGCGTCATCATAGGCGCAAAGCACCAGGTGAAGCTCGCGGATATCAAGAGGGTCAAGTGCGTTTGCAACGGTGCGCTCGGCACGCTCTGCGTTTACACGAAGGCAAAGGGTGGCTTCTTCGACATGCCGGATATGAAGCTTCCGCTGAGCGAAGTCACCCTGCCTCTCCTCGAGGCCGTGATGACCCGTAATACTGGCAACGGCATCGACTTTAGCCAGGGCAACGGCTTTGACCAGAAGAACTCGGAGTACATCATCATCCGCTATATGGATTCCGGCTTCTTTGTAAGCGGAGACGGCAGCTTCCGCGAGCCGTGGCAGGAAATCGCCTACCGCCGCATCAAGGCATATAACTACGATGTCAACGAGCACTGGGGCGAGAAGATGGGCTGAGAGTTATAAGAGAATAAGTGCACAGTGATAAGGGAAAGCAGCTGCTTCAGAGATGAAGGGGCTGCTTTTTTCGGCGATGTGTCCAAGGGGGAAGGTATGAGTAGGCAATTTTTTGAGGTGGTAGTGACAGCAACTCAGACTGGGTTTGATTGGAGCGTGGCAGCGAATATTTCAACAACATTGTCGGGAGGAGTAATTCTAATTGGGTTTCTTGCAGTAGTGTATCGTTATGCGACAGCCACACCATTTGAGAAGTTGTTAATGGAAGGTACTGATAAAATACTTCTCCAAATGCTAGAAACATTTAAGCAGATGCTATTAATTGGCTATATTTGGGGAGGCCTATACTTTTTGACTTTTTTGCTGATGGAAAAACCGGATGATGTTGTAGGATCACTGCATCATCATTTGGTGATTATAAGCTTAGTAGATATTTATTTGCTAGATTTAACACTGGTAATATTGAATATCTATAAAAGAGATAGAAGAACTGAAATTAGGCAGCCGCAAGAAACAGATGGACAAAGTAAGAAAAATTTTGATATCCTATTCAAATATGCTGAATATGTTGCTGAATCCTTATACAAGTCAGTCATTATAATGATTGAAACAACACTGATTAATTATTTTATCTGGTTCATTATATGGAAGTTTAAGATTGGGGATTTGCTGAAAGAAGTATTGCTGTTAAACGTGTTTTTCTTTTTATGCCCGTGTATCTATGTATTGTTCGTTGCTGAAACAATTGGTGATCCGTACAGGAAAAGAGTATGGAGAAATATAACGGCAAGAAAAGCAAAAATGAGACTGATTGACATTGAAAGAGGTGGGAGTTTATTCGTATATGAATTGCGTGGAGAAAATGCCATATGCGGGGTAAATCAGGATTTGCATATACAACATTCATTCAAATTGATTTCGCTTGAGGAGGTAAGGACTGGGAAATATGTTTTCAAAGAGATAAAAAATTCACCTTCAAACGGATGGCAGGATGAGCCTTACGAATATTGGTATAATAATGAGAATAATATTGCAGATGAGGTTACTGAGAATAATAAAGTAATACTAATAGATGTAAGCGAAGCGAGGAGATTCAAAAGATCACATCCCCCAAAAGCAGTGTCTTTTCAGGAGCTGGGAGATTCAAAAATGTGTAGTTTAAGCGATGATTTGTTTGTATTAAAACAAAACTTGATGAAAAAATGTTTTAAACTGAATGGAGAAAAACCGATTAAAATTCTTGTGTACTGTAGCGACGAAAAAAGATTAATGATTGCAGCTTGGAGATTGATTGCTATGGAATACACAAATGTATATCAGTGCAAAAAGAAATTGTAAATTGTTTCGGGATATAAACATGAAACTTGCGTTGAATTTAAGAGTTAAGGATATGGGTAATATTAGGAAGTTTCCAATTTAGACAGTGTATCAAAATACGACATAGTGGACGAAATAGAAATTAATCACTCAATGGTGTATGAGAGAATGTTGACATCGATTTATTGTGTGTGGTGGACTTTAGACTGATTAGGACATCTTCTGGTAGAGTATATTTGTTATAATGATGTCCGAAATCAGTTGGAGTCATTCATAATAGTAAATGTTACACGGAGCTATCTGTAGGGAATGCACTTAGTAACAATTATCATATAATGTTGGATTTGCTTTTGTCAGGATTTGATTCATTATGGGAGAATGCCTGTATCTATTCTTAGCCATAATTGTGCACCAAAAGTAAAGCTAAGATGGTTTTGAAATGGGCACATCGAATACAATATAGTAAGGACAGGTTTGTGATGTGTTAATTGCAAGATTATGAAACAAGACTAAGGTCACTTCATCCCAGATGCATAATCAAGGAGGAGAGTGACAGCAATTACATTCCGTTTGGGGTCTGTGGCGGATAAGTTATCTAAGCTCGGCTACTGAACAGTCTACAATAGTACCGACGTCATGATATGGATGTGTGAACCGGTATAATGAGCGTCTATCGCGAAGTAGGATATCGGAACAAAGAGGAGAATAGATGAAGACATATTTTGATAACGGCGCTGCCATGGAGTTTTCGAACAAAGGCCCGCAAGGTGCCGGTTATACCGTTCGGATTGCAAAGGAAGGTTTCAGCTATAAGAGCTTAAGCGGCAAGGTTGATGTGGATGTGAAGTTCGCGGAAATCGGAGCGCTGGATTTGACGGACTACTGCAGCCAAAATGCCGGCTACAAAGTTCGCCTTCATGACCTGAACATGAGGGATATGAGCCTGCCGGAGCTGAATATCGATACCATCCCCTGTGACAACGCCCACAACATTCGTGAGTCCAAGCCACTCCTCATCGCCTTTGCCGCGAGTAAGTTGAGAGCGGAATTCCCGAACAATCTGTTCAGTCTCGACGCGGAGCTCGGCGAAACGCCGGGCGAGCAGAGGATTCGCCTCTCCTACGGTGTGATTATAGGCGCCAAGCATCAGGTGAAACTTGCGGATATCAAGAGGGTCAAGTGCGTGTGCAAGGGGGCACAGGGTGAACTCTGCGTTTACACAAAGGCAAAGGGCGGCTTCTTCGATATGCCGAATATGAAGCTTCCGATGAACGAGATTACCCTGCCGCTCCTCGAGGCCGCAGTGACCCGGAACTCCGGCAAGGGCATCGACTTTAGCAAGGGCAGGGGCTTTGACCGGAAGGACTCGGAGTACATCATCATCCGCTACATGGATTCCGGCTTCTTTGTAAGCAGGGACGGCAGTGTACTCGAGCCGTGGCAGGAGATCGCCTATCACCGCATCAAGGCATACAACTACGATGTCGATGGGCGTTGGGATATTGGGGATATCGCAGAACAGATTCGTAAAATACGGGAACAGTCAGATCACACACAAGAACAGACAAATGCGTCACCGGCAAGCCGAAAAGCGCAGGTGCAACAATTCGTGTATCTACTGGAACAGTTGAAGGATAAGAAACAGGACTACGAGAAAAATCGGAGTCATATTTGAATCCCTGTTCCATTTTCCGACCAAAGTGGTATACTATAAGTGAATTTCGAACCAATTTCGAAATTGATGCATCAGAGCGAAAGTTTGAGAAAGCGATACGATAAAAGGAGGAAGGAAAGCCATGAAGAAGAGACGCTACCTCCTCGCAGTTGTTGCGGCACTTGCACTGCCGCTGCTGGTATCCTGCGGGAAGAAGGCCGAGTCTGCGGAGACAAGTAAGGCAACAGAAAGTGCGGTATCGATGGCGGCTGCCGAGACAAGCAGCAGCGCTTCGATGAGCACAACAGGCGAGAGTAAGGAGGAACAGGAGACCATGGGCTATCAGACAATCGATCAGGATACGGCACGGGAGATGATGAAGCAGGACGACGGTCACATCATCCTCGATGTGCGCACCAAGGAGGAGTATGACAGCGGTCACATTCCGGGTGCGGTGTTATTGCCGAACGAGGAGATCAACGGAACGAGACCGGAAATCCTGAAGGATCTGGATCAGCCGATTTTTATCTACTGCCGCAGTGGACATCGAGCTGGGCTTGCGGCGGAGAAATTATCAAAGCTCGGCTATCGGAAGGTCTACAACTTTGGCGGCGTCATGACATGGACGGGGGAACTGGTAAAATGACCATCTATCTCGCAGGCGGATGTTTCTGGGGCTTACAGAAGTACTTTGACCAGTTCCCGGGCGTGCGTGCGACCGAGGTGGGCTATGCAAACGGTCCGGACAAGGCTCCTACCTATCGGGATGTTTGCGATAGCAGCGGACATGCGGAGACCGTGAAGATTGAGTATGACCCGAAGGAGATCTCGCTCCGTGAGCTACTCGATAAGTACTTCCTGGTGATCGATCCGCTTTCCGTAAATAAGCAGGGAAATGACAGGGGCATTCAGTACCGCACCGGCATCTACTATGCGGATCAGAGTCAGCTTCCGGAAATTCAGGCGGTTTATGACGAGCAGGAGGCAAAGTACGGCGCGAAGCTCGCGGTCGAGCTAGCGCCCATCCGAAACTTCTATTCGGCGGAGGAATACCACCAGAAGTATCTCGATAAAAATCCGGACGGCTACTGCCACATTCCGCAGAAGATGTTCCATCTTGCGGAAGAGGAGAGCAAGGAGACGCTCCGCAAAAAGATTGGCGACCTCTCCTATGAGGTCACGCAGAACGCCGCGACCGAGCGCCCCTTCACCGGGGAATACGATGACTTCTTTGAGAAGGGAATCTATGTCGATATCGTGAGCGGCGAGCCGCTGTTCAGCTCCCTCGATAAGTTTGATTCCGGCTGCGGCTGGCCCGCTTTTTCAAAGCCGATCGAAGGAAAGGAACTGAAGGAAACCACCGACCGCTCGCACGGCATGGTCCGCACGGAAGTGCGCTCCGCGCAGGCGAACTCGCACCTCGGGCACGTCTTCCCCGACGGCCCCCGCGAGACGGGCGGCCTTCGCTACTGCATCAATTCCGCCTCGCTCCGCTTTATTCCCTATGACAAGCTGGAAGAAGAGGGCTACGGGGAATATAAGAAATTGTTTGAGCGCTGAGTGGCAGAAAAGCAGGCGTTTGAAAGCAAACAGGTGAAACGTAAGCCCCCGCCGGGTCGAAAGACACGGCGGGGGCTTTGCTTGTATGTAAGGTTGTACAGAAGAGAATATGCTAGTATCATATAAGTGTGGCTATATAATAAGATGAAAAGATATAGAGATATACTGGGAGTAGAAAGATGGGCACTGTAAGCATAGACAAAGTCATTGCATTACTAACACTTATTTCGATTGTAGTGGGGTCATTTGGAATGATATACAGATATTTTTCGGCCACACCACTTGAGAAATTTCTGATGGAGGGAACAGATAAAGTATGGGTGGCAGTAACAGAATTTTTGGGCTATTTTTTTGCTGTTATACTTATGCAGTTAATTCTTGTAATTCTGTGGAACAAAGGACTCATAATGTTGAGGAGTAAACTGCCTTTGGTGCAAGATTTTAGGGTGCCTATGTTGTTGGCATTAATCATGGCTCCGAACGAAGAACTATCACCAAATAAATTTATAAAGAGATATTCGTGGTTGGAAATTTGTAAGGATTGTCTCATATTAGCTTTTGCAATTGTGATTTACTTTAAAATGTTCGAATATCTGGGAGTGTTTAAAAACAAAGGAGGACTTTACACGGTTGGAGTTGGAACATTTATATGGATGATTATCGAGGTTATATTAAAACGCGAACAATTTGTGGTTGTTGTTGGATATGTGTTTCCGTTTATATTTGGAATTAAATCAGTAAAATCATTAATTGAGAGGTTTGTTAGTAAAAAATATAGAGGCTGTTCTGATAATATTATTGTTATAGGAACTGCTTTGACTAATGCTGTCATGGCCATGAAGTTCGCCATATGCTTGTTTATAACAATATTGGTGGAATTGGTTAGTAATCGCATGCGATTAAGTCTATTTAATGTTCAATTATTGGGGCTTCTTTTGACTCTTCAGGCGATTGATATGTATGTGAGAAGGAGGGGTTGGATTTATGATGAATTCTGGAGAATATGCTCAGTGTCTTTGCTGCTCGCGGCCACAACTCCCTTGGCGCTATTATCAATCTATTACTATTTCAATAGGTCACTTGAAATTATTTTAATTAGCTTCGTTGGAGTTGGATTATTGTGGACAATGATATTAAATGCTTGGATTCCAGAAAAATTGCCAGAGTTCAATAAGCGTGCAGTTTTTCGTGTGCTCCTAAAAGACGATGACATTCAGTACTATTGCTATGGTATAAAGGAAGGTTATATTCTTTGCGGCACTGAGGCGTCTCAAAAAGGGCAAAAAGAGTTCAGATTGATTCCAATTGATGAGATTAAATCAATATGTCAAGGAGAAGTAATGAATTTGGATGAAAAAGATGAATCACAAAATACAAGTTGGATTTGCGCGCATAATTCTGGCTGCAATGGAGTTTGTCCAGATGTGCTGTTTATAGATAAGATTGATGGGAAAGTAGTTGGCGAAGGAATCAAGGGGAAAGATGGTATATTATGGTATCAAGTGGAAGAAGGTAAACACTTTGTGCATATGACTGCTTCCTGGAAACAGAAAAATAAATGTAACAATAAAAACAGATCAATGATTTCAGTTGGAGAGATTGAAGTCGATTTGAGTGCTGGAAGCCGATATGAAATAAAATATAATATTAACGAGATGTTGTTTGAAATAAATAAAATCTAGAGTTGTTTTACACACACTGTTCAATTCGAAAATGTGTTTTGGAAGAAAAACATTGACTATGGAATGTGACACTAAAATTGAATGCAAAATTAGAATAGAATCATTTATTGAAATATGAATAGGGGGAGACTTTGATTTTACAGCAGGGCAGACCCAAGGACTGCGCCGATAGAACAGCGCGGGAACTTGCGGTCTATGATTTGTTGGATCGACTGGACATTCCGTATGTGCGCGTGGATCACGCACCCGCAGAGACCATGGAGGTCTGCGCGGACATCGACACAGTGTTAAACTGCCGCATTTGCAAGAACCTGTTTCTCTGTAACCGGCAGCAGACCGCTTTTTATCTCTTGATGATGCCGGGGGACAAGCCCTTTAAGACCAAGGAACTCTCGGCGCGGATCGGCTCCGCACGCCTCAGTTTTGCGCCGCCCAAAAAGATGATTGAATACCTGGGGCTCTACCCAGGTTCGGTGAGCGTTATGGGGCTGATGAACGACAGCGAGCACAAGGTGCAGCTTCTCGTGGATCAAGACCTCTTTCGGGACGAGTACATCGGCTGCCATCCCTGTGTGAATACATCCTCACTCAAATTGCGGCGCACGGATATCTTTGAGACCTTTTTGACGGCGGTCAAGCACAGTTACCTTTCCGTGGAATTACACGGGGAATGAGGAGGATACAAATGAACGAAGCAGGTAAAAGCCCCCGGACAGGACCGAAGAGGCTGATTCCGGTTACCAGCGGGAAGGCGGAGGATGCCAATGTCTATAACAGAGCCTATCTCGACCACATCCATGTGGAAATGCGGGTCATAGATAGCATAGAGCCGGAACTCGGCACGGAGCTTTTCGGCGAACAGTTTTCTTCCCCGATTATGATGCCGGCGTTTTCACATCTCAACAAAGTGGGAGAGGACGCCCCATGGTGCAGTATGCGCTCGCAGCCAAGGAACTGCAGCTCATGAACTGGGTCGGTATGGAGGAAAATGCGGACTATGCGGAGATTGCGGCAACCGGCGCACGGACGGTTCGCATTATTAAGCCCTTCCGGGACCACGCGGTGATTTTAGAGCAGATTGATTTTGCGGTGCGGCACAAGGCGATAGCGGTCGGCATCGACATAGACCATGTCCCGGGAAAAGACGGCAGGTATGACATTGTGGACGGCATCCCGATGGGACCGGTGACAAGCGAAGACTTGAGATTCTATGTTGCGGCAAGCCCCGTGCCCTTTGTCGCAAAAGGCGTGCTCTCTGTACAGGATGCGGTGAAGGCAAAAGAGGCTGGCTGTGCGGCCGTTGTGGTTTCCCACCATCACGGCAGAATTCCCTTCGGCATTGCGCCGTTGCAGATTTTGCCGCGAATCCGGGAAGTGCTCGCAGGGAGCGGGGTCAAAATCTTTGTGGACTGCTCCATGGACAGCGGGTACGACGCCTACAAGGCACTGGCCCTCGGCGCAGATGCCGTCTCCGTGGGGCGCGGCATACTCTCGCCGCTTCTCAAAGAGGGAACGGAGGGCGTCAAGAAAAAGATACGGAAGATGAACGAAGAGCTCGCGGAACTCATGATGTATACGGGCGTCGGGAATACAGGGGAGTTTGATTCCACGGTTTTGTATTTTTGAGAGAGAAAAGATAAGAGAGAAGAGGCGGTTGCGGAAGCAACGGCCTCTTTTTGTATCCGAAAATAAAGAGAACATGAGCGAATAATTGAGTCCCGAAATTCGGACAGGTGCTGTGGTAAAGTAAAGATAACAAAGCTGAGGGCGTGAGGGAGCGCAGTCGGGAATCCGAAATATCGAAATGCATAGAAATGACAGCTCAAAATTTCGGGAGATGATATAACTGCATCAAAATAGATAAAACTGAGATGAAAATCCAAGCAAAAATATGCAATTCTGACTTGAAATTAAGATCATAAGCGGTAAACTGTAAGAGAATGTTAAGAACTCGGGGAGGAGAGCATGGATGTAAACAAGCTGATGCGCAGTCTTGCGGCAAAAACCAATCCGAACGACAGTGCACAGTGGCTGCCGCTCTGGATGCACGCGCGGGATACAGCGGGAATCATGGAGAAACTCTGGAAGCATTGGCTTCCTGTTGCCGTACGGCGGGAAATCTGCGGCGGCAGTGAGGAGGCTCTGCAGGAAAACGAAGCACTGTTTCAAAAGGTATGCGTATTCCTAGGGATGGCGCACGATATCGGCAAGGCAACGGCCGTGTTTCAGGCGCGCATTCTGGAAATGTTGCCGGAGGTTCGGGGGCGGCTGGCGGAAGAGGGGCTGGAGATAGCAGATATAAAAACTTTTACCGATCCCTCAGCAGTAGCGCATGCGTTGGCCGGGCAGGTGATTTTACAGCAGCGGGGTGTGAATGAAGGAATTTGTGAGATTGTCGGCGCACATCACGGAAAACCTCAGGAGGCGGTGAGCGAGTCTACGTTTGAAGGGCATCTCGTCAATTTCAGAGGCAGGGATAGTGATGCCACGCTGTGGGCTGAGATTTGGGACGCCTTTCTTCGATACGCCTTAGAAGTAAGCGGCATTCAAGATGCATCGATTATCCCGGAGCTCTCCGGACCGCAGCGCGTTTTACTGTCCGGGCTTCTCGTCATGGCTGACTGGGTCGCGAGCAATCAATTCTACCACCCGACGATATCGATTGACGAGTTGGGACGGGAAGACATGTATCCCAAGCGGACTCGCAGTGCTTGGAAAAAGTTAAAGCTTCCGGCTGTCTGGTCTGCCGAACTTGGCGGAATGGACGAGGTAGCTTTTGCGGAGAATTTTGGCTTTCCACCCAACGAACTACAGAAGGCAGTGCTTGAGATATCAGATGCAGTCAGCTCGCCGGGTATCCTCATTGTTGAGGCGCAGATGGGCGTCGGTAAGACCGAGGCGGCACTTGCTGCCGCCGAAACATTTGCCGGAAAGTGCGGAAGCGGCGGGCTCTTTTTCGGACTGCCGACACAGGCGACGGCAAACGGTATATTCCCGCGTATACGGACTTGGGCGGAGGAACAGGTTGCGGTTCAGGGAGAGAGCAAGGAGAAGCTCTCGATACGCCTTGCGCACGGCAAAGCAGAGTTAAATCAAGACTATGCCGATTTGCTGGAAGCAGGAAAGGGAGAGTTCACGGGGGAAGCATGCATCGGTGAGGATGAAGATAAGGCGCTGGTGGTACACAGCTTTTTCCGCGGCCGCAAGCAAGTATTGCTCTCCGATTTTGTCATTGCAACGGTGGACCAGATTTTGATGGCCGCACTGAAGCAAAAACACTTGATGCTCAGGCATCTCGGCATGGCGGGAAAAATTGTGATTATCGATGAGGTGCATGCCTACGACGCCTACATGAACGTGTACCTGGAGCGCGCACTCTGCTGGCTCGGTGCCTATCATGTGCCGGTGATTCTTCTCTCGGCCACCTTGCCCGCTTCAAGGCGTATCGACTTTGTGGATGCCTATCTGAATACATCCAAGCGAGAAATACGTGAGCGCGAAAAGCGGTTTACGCAAGGCGAAGAAGCGGATTGGAGATATTCGCGCGCGTATCCGCTGCTTACCTGGACCGACGGAAAAGAGGTTCATCAAAGGGGATTGCAACTACAGAGTGTATCGCGAAGTGTGGCGATTCGACGAGTCAAAGAATCGGGGCGCATTCAAATACTACAAGAAAAGTTGCGGGACGGTGGCTGCGCAATCGTGATATTAAGCACCATACGGCGAGCGCAAGAGTTTGCCAAGGAAGTAAGAGAGCAGATTCCGGACGCGGATATCATTCTTCTGCACAGTGCGTTTTTGATGCCGGACCGCGCAGCGCGTGAGCGTGAATTGTTGCAAAAACTGGGAAAGCGCTCCACCAAGGCGGAACGAGATCATTTGATTGTAATCGGCACTTCGGTGCTCGAACAAAGTTTGGATATCGACGGAGATGTGATGTTCACCGACCTTTGCCCCATGGACTTACTCCTGCAACGCTTGGGACGCTTACATCGTCACCCGGTACACGATGCTATGCGACCGGAACAGCTGAAAGAGGCGCAATGCTATGTCATAGAGCCGGATGAAGATGCGTTTGAGTCCGGAACGCGCGCCATTTACGGGGACTATCTTCTCATGAGAACCAAAAAGCGTTTGCCGGACAAAATCACACTGCCGACGGATATCCCGAATTTGGTGCAGGATTGCTACAACGACCGGGAACCTGATTGGGAAACCGAAGCTGAGAAGATAATGTACGGAAAAGCGAAAGAGAAAGAGGAGAATAAGACCGGACATAAAAAGACGAAGGCAGATTCCTATTGTCTCGATAAGCCCAGAAGAAGTCTTGAAAACTGGATCAGCAATGTGGAGACCAAATTGGACGAGGAAGAAGCACAGGCGCAAGTAAGAGACTCGGAAAACAGCATCGAGGTGCTCTTATTTATGCAGAAAGGAAATGAAATCTGCTACCTTCCCTGGCAACACGAGGGGCAGAGCCTTCCGGTGGAACGTATTCCTTCTCCGGAAGAGAAACGAGACATGTTGCGGCAAAGTGTAAAGTTACCCGGTGCGCTCTGCCGTGAATATCAAATCAAAAAGACTCTCGATGCACTGAAGCAGATGAATGAGCTTGTACTATCCGGTGAGTGGAAGCACGATCCGATGTTGAGAGAGGAATCATTTCTCCTGTTGAACGAACAGTTGGAAACAGAACTTGCGGGTTTTCGTCTATGGTACTCGGAGGAGGAAGGCTTGTTTTATGAGAAAGGAGCTGCGGATGATAAAACCTGAGTTTAACCTGCTGGATGAGCCGTGGATACGGGTTCGAACACGAGATTGCCGTGTCGAAGAGGTATCGCTCAAAGATGTCTTTGTCCATGCGCATGAATATGAGGATTTGGCCGGTGAAACGGCGGCGCAGGACGTGGCCATGTTGCGCCTGTTGCTTGCAGTACTTCACTGCATCTTTTCTCGGGTGGATGAGAACGGAGAAGAGAACTTGCTGTTTGATTTGGAGGATGATGAGTTAGAGGATGAGGTGTTTCGGCGCTGGAAAGCACTGTATGACTTAGGACATTTTCCGGAAGAGCCGATTCGAGAATACTTGGAACAGTGGCGGGAAAGGTTCTGGCTGTTTCACGAGGAGAGGCCGTTTTGGCAAGTGAAAAATGTAAAGGAAGTTTTGCAAGCGAAGGAGTCAAAGCTATATCCGGCGTGTAAATTGAACGGAGAGCTTTCTCAGAGCGGAAATAAAGTAAGACTTTTTCCTGTGTGTAGCGGTGTGTCTCGGGATTCTCTGACATTTGCGGAGGCGAGCAGATGGTTGGTATATCTCAACGCGTTTGATGATAGTGCCGTAAAGCCTGCGGTAAGAGGGAAAAAGACGGAGGAGCAGGATAACGATACAAAGAAAAAGAAAGGTAGTAAGGGGCCGGGACTTGCATGGCTAGGTAAAATGGGTGTTGTTTCCGCGGCCGGAAGAAATCTGTTTGAGACTTTATTGTTAAATTTGACGCTTTTGAAAGACGGAGATGAATTCTGGAAAGAGGAGAATAAGGCTATTTGGGAGAAAACAGATAATGAGTTGTCCAAAGAAGAACGACAACTTTATCCGCTTCCCGAGAATCAAGCAGAATTGTTGACCTGGCAATCCAGAAGACTGCTTTTAGAGCGTGGCGATAGCAGTCATATCAAAGGATATTGGGTTCTGAGCGGAGACTATTTTAATCCGGAAAATGCTTTTACAGAGCAAATGACGGTTTGGAAAATCGATCCGCAGAGTGGGAAAAAGAAGTGGATGATTCCAAAGACACATGAGCCGGATCGTCAGATGTGGAGAGAGTTTGGGAGCATATTCTGTGAGAATGAAGACGGACATATGCCGGGCTTGGTTCGTTGGAATCAATTGCTTTACAGAAAGCTAAAAAGCACCACAGA
>ERZ773076.256-NODE-256-length-29955-cov-14.608060_pt1 | contig 29955 bp, 31 predicted proteins | sample MGYA00580613_ERZ773076 | MGnify/ENA primary metagenome ERZ773076 (study PRJEB29015, sample SAMEA2738005) | human oral metagenome | biome: human oral; feature: human-associated habitat; material: dental | place: China | collected 2057 ...
TATAAAACACCCCAAAAGTTAGATTTTTTCTGTCTAACTTTTGGGGTGCGGTTCAGTTCACTGAGAGTGTTTGTGTCTATACCATGGATAAAATAAGATAAAACCTACAAAATAAAATATAAGACCTATCAGTAGAAGAAAGAAGGGATGAAAGATAGCAAAAAAATCGAGTTTTAACCGCTTCTTTTTCGTTAGTTCCCCCCTCAGTCAAACTCAGCTTGCCTTCTCAGATGTGCTTCTAACACCTGCCAATCAGGATTCTCACGCCAGTTAGGGTCAGATACAATTTGACTGGCCACACGCCTTGCTTCTTCCAAGATATTGTAGTCTTCCACAATATCTGCCACCTGAAATTCAGGAATACCTGACTGCCGTGTCCCAAAAATCTCTCCTGAGCCACGCATTTCAAGGTCCTCTTCTGCTAGAACAAAACCATCCGTAGTCTCACACATGGCCTGCATGCGCTTTTTTCCAGTATCATTCTTAGGATTTGCCACCAAGACACAATAGGACTGCTTATCACCACGACCTACACGCCCTCGAAGTTGGTGAAGCTGACTAAGTCCAAATCGATCCGCATCCATAACAACCATAACCGTCGCATTTGGCACATTGACTCCTACTTCGATTACTGTAGTAGATACCAAAATCTGATATTTCTTGTCTTTAAACGCCTGCATAATTTGGTCTTTTTCATTATTTTTCATGCGACCATGCATCAGAGCCACCGTAGCTGAATCTCCAAAGAACTCTGTGAGTTCCTGATGAAGGGCAACAGCATTTTTCAGATCAAGAGCCTCAGACTCTTCAATCAAAGGAGAAATAAAATAGACCTGAGCATTTTTTCCCAACTCACTCTTAATCCAAGTCAATACAGTGTCCAGTTGCTCATGTTTAACCCAACGGGTAATAATGGGCTTACGTCCAGCTGGCATCTGATCAATGATAGATACATCCATCTCCCCAAAGGCAGTGATTGCCAAGGTCCTAGGAATGGGTGTTGCTGTCATCATGAGGACATCTGGATTGTCTCCCTTCTCACGGAAAATGCGACGTTGATTAACTCCAAATCGATGCTGTTCATCAGTAATCACCAACCCAAGTTTATGATAAATCACCGCATCCTGAATCAACGAGTGGGTTCCCACAATCATCTGAGCCTCCCCAGATTCAATTTTGGAAAGAGCTACTTTCTTGTCCACCGCCTTCATACCAGAAGTTAGGAGCACTACCTCTAGCTCGGGAAAAAGCCCCTGCAAACTCTGATAATGCTGCTCTGCTAAGATTTCCGTCGGTACCATAAGGGCAGACTGCAATCCTGCCGTATAAGCCCCATACATGGCAAGGCTAGCGATAACTGTTTTCCCTGAGCCCACATCTCCTTGCAAGAGACGGTTCATATGAGCTCCAGATTTCATATCAGCTAGGATTTCTGCTAAACTGCGCTCCTGAGCCTGCGTCAAGGGGAAGGGTAGAACAGCAATCTTAGTTTTGATTTTAGCTTCATCGTAAGCAATTGCTAGACCATTAGTCTCGGATTTATTTTCAGCCTTTAACACCTGTAAGTTCATCTGGAAATAAAAGAGCTCCTCAAACTTAGTCCGACGTAGGGCCTGCTTATATTCAGCCAAATCTCTCGGAAAATGCATGGCACGCACAGCCTCTTGACGGCCCATGAGACGATACTTGTCCATCAGCATCTGGGGGAGACTTTCCTCCAACAAATTAAGGGCCCCACTATCAAAAGCTGCCTTTATAGCCTTTATCAGCTGGGCCTGACTAACCCCCTGAGCCACATGGTAGACTGGCTGCATATCGTCCTCAATTTGAGCTAAGACTTTCATACCAGTCACTGCAGACTTCTTCTGGTCCCACTTGCCAAAAATGGCCACTTCTGCCCCCATCTCAATCTTGTCCACAAGATAAGGCTGGTTGAAGAAACTAATGGCAATCACTGCCTCCCCTTGTTTGATTTTAAAGCTCAGACGATTACGTTTAAAGCCATAATACTGCACATTGGCAGGCGTCACCACTGTTCCCGCAATGACCGCCTTTTCTCCATCCATCAATTCAAAGATGGACTTACTCTTAAAATCTTCATATCGGAAAGGAAAATAAAGCAAGAGGTCCCCAACTGTGTGTAAATCTAATTTGGTAAATTTTTCAGCGGACTTAGGACCAAAGCCCTTCAAATCCGCAATTGGTGAATCTAGTTGAATCATATTCTATATCATTTCTATCGAGTTCTATTCCTCCTAAAAGAAGAAACCTTATCAGCTATTATAACACATGGAAATGGTCTTCCCTAAAATCAAAAAATCCAGTATCAAACTGGATTTCTATTTTTTACTCATAACTGCGAGGGACACGATCACTAAGTAAGCAAAGAACCTCGTAGTTGATTGTGCCACGTTTTTCAGCCACCTCTGTCGCAGTAATGCTTGTTCCCCCATTTTCCCCCATAAGCGTAACTGGAGTTCCTAGTGGATAAACCTTAGGAAGGCGAACGGTGATCTGGTCCATAGACACACGCCCAACAATAGGACAAAGCTGTCCATCCACAATAACGTGGAAACCTTGTAAATCTCTGGTCCAACCATCCGCATAGCCAATCGGAAGCGTTCCAATAACTTCTTCAGCCGTAGTTGTATAAGTGGCACCATAACCGACATCTTGACCTGCTTGTAGGGTTTTAACATGAACAAGAGCTGTTTCCAAACTTAGGGAAGGACGAATCTTATAAGGAAGATTCAAAGCACTACCACTAGGATTGAGACCATAGATGACAACACCCAAACGTACCGCATTAAAGACGGTTTCGGCATGCCAGATACTTGTCGCTGAGTTGCTAGCATGCACCAAGCGAGGTCTATCAGTCAAGTTACCCACCAAATCGGTGAAGAAAGATAATTGACGCTTAAATTTACTATCATCTGCTTCGTCAGCTGTTGCAAAATGAGTAAAAATACCTTCGACATCGGCACCAAGAGCCTTCAGACCAGCAATCAAGTTATCTGCGTCCTCTAGGCTACGCACCCCAATGCGACCCATACCTGAATCAACCTTAATATGACAGGTCAAACCTGTCAAATCAAGCCCTTGTTCCTTGGCTATTTCCAACCAATCAAGTGAAGCCACCGTTAGAGTAATATTTTCTTGAATAGCCAAGGGAATACCATCCGGCAAAACCACTCCCAAAATGAGTATTGGCTGCTCTAAGCCAGCTTGACGGAGTTCAAGCGCTTCGTCCAGATTGGACACACAAAAACCGCCTACCTGTTCAGACACTTGCTTAGCCACTGCGACTGCTCCATGACCGTAAGCATTTGCCTTAACTACTGCAAAAGTCTTTACCTTTTTAGGAATATGACTAACCACTTGTTCAATATTTTCTGAAATTGCTGATAGATCAACCTTTGCCAAGGTTGGTCGATGTAAACTTGAAATCATAAGCTATCCTCTTCCAACACCTATCTTTTAATTTTCTTCTAAAATGACACTTGCCTGAACAAAATCACCACTATGGGAAATGGAGATAAAGACATTTCCTTCAAAAGGCGACTGAGTAACCACAGGAGCTCCCTTGTCATTGTTTAGAATTTCAATATCCTTAAAACCGACTGCTCCGATTCCAGTACCCCAGGCCTTTGAAAAAGCTTCCTTACCAGCCCAACGTCCTGCTAAATAGGACATCTGACGACTCCCAGAAAGGGACTCAAAGCGCTCCCATTCTTTGGGCGTCAAGACCTTCTTTGCAAACCGTGGGTTTCGGTCATAGGCCTTTTTAACTGCTGAAATTTCCTGCAAGTCTATACCATGTCCAAAAATCATAAACTATTTTGAAAGAGTAGCATGGATTTCACGAATAAGGCTATCCGTTTTTTCCCAACCAAGACATGGATCTGTGATTGATTTTCCGTAAACCTCAGGTGTATCTTGACGACCATCCTCAAGATAAGACTCAATCATGAAGCCACGCACAGTATCTGCAATACGCTCATCCCACTCACGGTTAAGAAGAACCTCACACACAATACGGATTTGCTCCATGAAGTTTTTACCAGAGTTATCATGGTTTGTATCAACAAGAATAAATGGGTTTTCTAAACCAAATTCACTATATTTATCCAAAGCCTTAACTAAGTCCTCGTAGTGGTAATTGACAAGATTCTGACTATTTTCATTGTTAGCCCCCCGCAAAATAGCATGTGCCAATGGGTTCCCATCTGTCCTGACTTCAGCTCCATTGAAGATAAAGTGCTGTTGGTTTTGCGCAGCATAGATACCATTAAACATCACATTCAAATTACCTGATGTTGGATTCTTAAAGCCAGTTGGCACGTCAATACCAGAAGCCACGAAACGGTGTTCTTGGTCTTCAACCGAACGTGCGCCAATAGCATGGTAGCTAAGCAAATCCTCAAAAAAATCAAGGTTTGATGGGTAAAGCATCTCGTCTGCAATAGGCAAACCTGTTTCAGTAATAATACGTGATTGCAGGTGACGAACAGCCTTAACTCCCGCAAGAAGGTCTACGGCACCTTCTGCATCAGGTTGATGAATAAGACCTTTATAGCCATCACCATTAGTACGTGGTTTAGCTGTATAAACACGCATAACGATGAAAATCTTGTCTTTCACTTCTTCCTGAAGCTGAGCCAGATGATAGGCATAATCAAGAACAGCCTCTTCATTATCAGATGAACACGGCCCGATAACCAAGAGGAGACGGTTGTCCTCCCCCTTGATAATTTTTGCCAAAGCCTCATCATTAGCTTGTTTGGCTGCTAAAGCATCTCCCGTAAGGGCATGCAATTTTCTAACTTCCGCCGCATCAATAAGCGGACTAATTTGGTGAATTCCCATTTAATTTCCTCTCTTTGCGAAAAGAGAGCGAACCGTTTGGTCACCCAAACGGCTCACTCCCCACATATAGTTTCTGTTATCTTATTTTTTTGACAAAGTGTTGTGAATTTCACGAACCAATTCTTCTGTCTTAGCCCAACCAAGACATGGGTCTGTAATTGATTTACCATAAACATCTGGTGCATCTTGACGACCATCTTCAAGGTAAGATTCAATCATAAAGCCACGTGCAACTTTGTTTATTTTTTCATTCCAATCACGGTTAATCAAGGTTTGACGAACGATACGGATTTGTTCCAAGTAACGTTTACCTGAATTATCATGGTTTGTGTCAATAACGATGAACGGATTTTCAATACCCATTTTTTCATAATGTTCAATTGTATCAAGAACATCATCATAGTAGAAGTTAGGTACGTTTTTACCATATTCGTTCGTTGAACCACGAAGGATAACGTGTGCCAATGGGTTACCTGAAGTTTGCACTTCTTCACCGTTAAAGAGGAAGTCTTGTTTATTTTGTGCAGCATAAATACCGTTAAACATCACGTTAAGGTTACCTGATGTTGGATTCTTCATACCAGTTGGAACATCAATACCTGAAGCCACAAAACGGTGTTGTTGGTCTTCTACAGAACGTGCACCAACGGCAATGTAAGATACAAGATCATCTACCAATGTAAGGTTTTCTGGATAAAGCATTTCGTCGGCAGTCGTAATACCAGTTTCAGTGATAACACGGTAGTGAAGGTTACGCACAGCTTTAATTCCGTTAATAAGGTTTGGTTTTCCTTCAGCATCAGGTTGGTGCACAAGCCCTTTATAACCATCACCATTTGTACGAGGTTTAGCTGTATAAACACGCATCACCATAAAGACCTTGTCTTTAACTTCTTCTTGAAGTTTAGCCAAACGGTGAGCATAATCAAGAACGGCTTCTTCATTATCAGATGAACATGGACCGATAACTACTAGCGTACGATCATCTTCACCCTTAATAATTGCTTCAAGCTCTTTATCACGTGCTTGTTTCTTGGCAAGAGCTTCACCTGTCAATGTAGTTGATTCTTTAACTGCATCAAAATCAATTTTTTTACTTACTGCTTTAAAAACCATAATAATTACCTACTTCTTTTTTCCTAAAATTGCTTACGACCGTGACAGTTTTTAAATTTCTTACCTGAGCCACATGGACAGAAATCATTACGACCAACTTTTCTAAAGTCAATATCCTGACCATTCGCATCTGTCTGTTCTGCTTGGATATTACCTGTTGCTGTTGTTGAAACACGTTCATTCACATTTTCACGAGATTGTTCGTAGATTTGTGCTTTCATCATGGTACGTGTCACATCATATTCAATCGCTCCAACCATGTCTTGGAACATCTTGAACCCTTCAGATTGATACTCAACAATTGGATTGTTTTGCGCATAACCACGCAAACCAACAGCGTTACGTAATTGGTCAAGGGCATCAATGTGATCTGTCCACTTATTATCAACAACCATCAAAATCAAAACTTTTTGGAATTCACGGATAGATTCATCTGAACGTAATTTCTTGATTTGGCGATTATAAACATCATCTGCTAATTCATTCAAGTAAACTTTAATAGCTTCATAATTAACACTACGTTTAGTGACCTCACCCACTTCTTTTAAGTCTTTAAGTGAGATGGTATTCTTAGGAACCAAGGCCTGACGTGCAAAAGTCAAGATAGCCTTAAGAGCTTCATATTGATCATTACGACTGTGGCCCTCAACCGTACGATTAATTGTACGCTTGATCATAGCCTTGATTTCAGGTTCAAGGTCACGCTCTGCTGTGATAACATCATAACGCTCAGCGTAGATGATCTCACGTTGCTCACGCATAACGTCATCGTACTGAAGGACTTGTTTACGAGTATCATAGTTATTCCCTTCGACACGTTTTTGGGCTGATTCCACTTGACGAGTCAACATACGTGATTTGATGACGATATCTTCGTCATCAGCGTTCAAACGTTCCAAGACATGCTTGATACGGTCAGAACCAAAACGACGCATCAATTCATCTTCAAGTGAGAGGTAGAACTGAGATTCACCTGGATCCCCTTGACGTCCTGAACGACCACGCAACTGGTTATCGATACGACGACTTTCATGACGCTCTGTACCAATGACACAAAGTCCACCAAGCTCAAGAACACCTTCACCAAGCTTGATGTCAGTACCACGACCTGCCATGTTGGTCGCAATCGTAACAGCACCACGTTGACCCGCATTCATGATGATATGGGCTTCTTTTTCGTGATTCTTGGCATTAAGCACTTCGTGAGGAATACCTGCTTCAACCAACATCTTAGAAATCAAGTCAGATGTTTCAACGGCAACGGTACCAACAAGAACTGGTTGCCCCTTTTCATAACGACGTTTGACATCTTGCACTACCGCACGGAATTTGGCATCCAAGGTTGGGTAAAGAAGGTCATCATGGTCAATACGCTGAATTGGACGGTTGGTTGGAATCGGAATGATTCGCATGTTATAAATTTCACGGAATTCATCTTCCTCAGTCTTACCAGTACCAGTCATACCTGACAATTTCTTGTACATACGGAACATATTTTGGTAAGTGATTGAGGCAGAAGTCTTCGTTTCCTCTTGGACTGGTACACCTTCTTTAGCCTCGATGGCTTGGTGGAGTCCATCTGAAAAACGACGACCTTCCATGGTACGACCAGTAAATTGGTCAACGATAAGGATTTCTTGCTCAGAACTTACCACATAGTCAATATCATGCAACATGATGTAGTTGGCACGAAGGGCATTATCAATATAGTGAGTCAAGGCTACATGGTCAATATCGTACAAGTTTTCCAAGTTGAAGAAGTCTTCTGCTTTGTCAATACCTGAATCATTCAAACCAATGGTTTTTGTCGGAATATCAATCGCATAATCATCTTCTGTCAATGTCTTAACAAAAGCATCCGCACGGTGATATAACTGATTAGTTTCTGAACTTACAGGGCCTGATACGATCAACGGTGTGCGGGCTTCATCAATAAGAACCGAGTCAACCTCATCGACCAAGGCATAGTTCAATGGACGTTGTACCATGTTTTCCTTACGAACAACCATGTTATCACGAAGATAGTCGAAACCGACCTCTGAGTTGGTTGAGTAAGTGATATCACAGTTATAGGCTTCACGCTTTTCAGCTGGTGATTTAGCTGAAAGGTTAATCCCTACTGACAAGCCAAGCCAACTATAAAGCTCACCCATTTCAGTCGCATCACGCTCTGAAAGGTATTCGTTAACGGTGATAACGTGTACTCCTTCACCTGAAAGAGCATTCAAGTAGACAGGCATTGTTGCAGTCAGGGTTTTCCCTTCCCCTGTACGCATCTCTGGTACGTCACCATGGTGAAGCACGATACCACCCATAATTTGCACACGATATGGGAAAAGTCCAAGGACACGTTTTGCTCCTTCACGAACAACCGCAAATGCCTCTGGCAAGAGTTGATCTAAGCTTTCCCCGTTTTGATATCGTTGTTTAAATTCTTCTGTTTTTGCCTGAAGTTCTTCATCTGAAAGAGCCGCCATTTCATCAGCATAGCTCTCAACTTTCTTGGCAGTTTTTTCTAGTCTTTTAATTTCGCCTTTATCATTTTCAATGATTTTGCGTAATATATTTGCCATCTTATTTCCTTTCGACAGTCTTTATCTCCATATTTTATCACAAAAACACCCTTTAAACAAGAAATCACACAAGGATTGACAAAAGAAAAAAGCCCTGGTTTAAAGCCTTTCACAACGGATTGACAAATAAACTAAAACTTTTTTATTAGATTCACTGAAAATAACGACAATATCACTTTAGGATTTTTCCTCAGATAGTTCTTGCTTCTCTAGGATTTTCTGAAAATCCTGCAAGAGCTTATCAAAGGCTTGATCAAAGAAAGCTCGGTCAGAACTGCTATAAGCCTTCATAAGCATTGGACCAGCTTCAAAATCCACATAAAATTGATAGTCCAGGACCCCATTTCCCCAGTAAAATTTAAGGCTGGGAGAGGCCGTCTTTTCACCACACATGCCTGGAACCGCTCGTTGCAAGCCATAAATGCAGTCGCCATAATCTTTCAAACGGTAATAAGCCCCTTCAAAATAATAGGTCTCTCCAACTTCGATGCCTTTAAAAAGGTCTGCTAAAACTTGTTCTCTACTCATATTTAAGTCTCTTTAAATTGATTGACATTACCCTCCATTTAACCATCAATTCTCCAACCTCCAACATCATTATTAACAGATATAATTCCTTGAAATATCATTGACCAAGGCCGTCTTTAGATGACCTCCTACCTAGAATTTCCAGACAAGAACAAGTGTCAAACCGCTGGCCATATAAATTCTTTCTGAATAGCGCAAACGCCTTAAGAGTATCTCTTAAAGCGATTTGACAATTCTTACTTGTTTGCTTGTTTATCCGCCACATCTTTGGCAAGGGCAAAGTTACCAAGTGTCGCAGAGCCATTACCTGAAACAGCGGGTGTCACAACATACTCAGTCACATCTGGTACTGGAAGGTAACCATTTAAAAGAACCGTGAATTTTTCACGAACACGACGAAGCATGTGCTCTTGGCCCATTACCCCACCACCAAAGACGATAACTTCAGGACGGTAGAGAACAGTTGCCTGAACAGCAGCTTGAGCAATATAGTAAGCTTGAATATCCCAAACTTCCGAATTTTGCTCAATCAACTCTCCACGAATTCCTGTGCGAGCTTCAAGTGATGGACCAGCAGCCAACCCTTCCAAACAACCACGGTGGAAAGGACAGGTTCCGTTAAATTCATTAGTAACATCATTAGGGTGAAGAGGAACATAAACGTGACCTGCTTCAGTGTGACCAACACCACCAATGAATTCGCCATTTTGAATGGCACCGGCACCGATACCAGTTCCAATAGTGTAATAAACAAGACTCTTAACACCCTTACGAACAAGTGTCTCACCATAGGCAGATGAGTTAACATCCGTCGTAAAATAGAAAGGAATATTAAACTCTTTTGAAATCAAACCAAGAAGGTCGATATTTGACCAGTGTGGTTTTGGCGTTGAAGTTACAAAGCCATATGTTTCTGAATTTGGATCAACATCAATCGGGCCAAATGAACCAATGGCAATTCCAGCTAATTGGTCTTCATAACGTTTGAAGAAGGCAACGGTACGATCGATTGTTTCGTATGGTGTAGTGGTTGGGAATTGGGTCTTTTCAACGACTTGGAAATTTTCATCACCAACAGCACAAACAAATTTTGTACCACCAGCTTCCAAGCTTCCGTAAAGTTTAGCCATATGCAAGCTATCTCCTTTTGTGATCTATAAATTACTATCTTAATTATAAAGAAAAGTGGCGTAAAAGACAATCTATATTCAGTTCGATCCACCAGTCTTAGACACCCGAACTTATCTCTTTTCTTTACCTGACATTTAACTAAAAAAGCCGAAACAGTTTCGACTTTTTTAGCTCATTATTTAACTGCGATGAAGTCAGCACCTTCAGCAACTGATCCAGTTGCTACTGATGAAACATCTTCGAAGTCCGCAGTGTTTGTAACGATAACCATAGTTGTATCGTCAAGACCTGCTTCAGTGATAACTGAGCTATCGAAGGTAGCCAAGACATCACCTTTTTTAACACGTTGATTTGCTTGAACTTTAGCATCAAATCCTTTACCGTCAAGTGAGACAGTGTCGATACCGATGTGGATAAGTACTTCAGCACCTTTATCAGATTTAAGACCGTAAGCGTGACCTGTTGGGAAGGCAATTTGCACTTCACCGTCAAATGGTGCAACAACTTGATTACCTGAAGGTTTAATAGCGGCACCTTTACCCATAGCTCCTGAAGAGAAGACTGGGTCATTTACATTTTCCAAAGCTACAACTTCACCTTTAAGTGGAGCAGCAATTGTTTCAGCTTGTAATGCAACTGGAGCTGAACCTGCTGAGGCGATATCTTCAGCAACAACTTCTGTTTGAGCTTCAACCTCTTCCTCTTTGTATCCAAAGATCCAAGTAAGAGCGAAACCAAGAGCAAGTGTTACAAGTACCATGATTACATACTTAAGTACTTGACCATTTAGGTAAAGAAGAGTACCAGGAACGATTGTTACACCAAATCCTGTACCAGCAAGGTTAAGGATTGAAGCCAACCAACCACCGGCAGCACCAGCAATAAGACCCATGATAAATGGTTTACCGAAACGAAGGTTAACCCCGAAGATAGCTGGTTCAGTGATACCAAGTACTGCTGAAAGGGTTGCAGGGAAAGCAAGAGCTTTCAACTTAGAGTCTTTAGTTTTAACACCAACTGCAAGTGTTGCACCAGCTTGGGCAGTCATCGCAGCTGTGATGATAGCGTTAAGTGGGTCTTTACCTGTATTAGAAATAAGATTAGCTTCAAGTAAGTTGAAGACATGGTGAACCCCTGTAACGACGATAACTTGATGAATACCACCAAGAACAAGACCTGCAAGACCAAATGGCAAGTCAAGAATCCACTCTGTACCAGCAAGTACGTAGCTCTCAACTGTGTGGAAGACAGGACCAATGATAAAGAGGGCCAAGGCTGACATTACAGCAAAGACAACAAGTGGACGCAAGAGGAGGTCAAGAACATCTGGAACCCATTTACGAACCCATTGTTCAAACTTAGCACCAATCAAACCTACGAAGAAGGCCGGAAGGACTGAGTTTTGGTAACCAACTACTGGAATAAAGTCAAAGAAGTAAATTGGTTTTGCAGCACCTGATGCAACATCCCAAGCATTTGGAAGAGCGTTGTTAACCATCATCAAACCAAGAACCAAACCAAGAAGTGGTGAGCCACCAAATACATTAAAGGCTGACCAACAAATCAAGGCTGGGAAGAAGGCGAAGGCTGTATCTGTCAATACAACTGTGTAAGTGTAGAAATCAGTAGCAGCGAAGGCTTTAGAAGTCGTACCGAACAATCCAAGAACTGTATCGTTATTGATGGCTCCACGTATACCCATGAAAAGACCAGTCGCTACGATAGCTGGAAGCAATGGAACGAAAACGTCACCAAATGAACGGATGGCACGTTGGAACCAGTTCCCTTGTTTAGCAGCTTCTGCTTTTTGTTCGTCTTTAGATGCTGTTGGAAGACCTTGAGCAACGACTTCGTCGTAAATCTTGTTAACAGTACCTGTACCAAAGATCATTTGGTATTGACCTGAGTTAAAGAACGCACCTTGAACTTTTTCAATGTTCTCAGCTTTTTCTTTATTGATTTTGTTTTCATCTTTAACCATAACACGTAGACGAGTCGCACAGTGAGCAACACTGTTAACATTTTCACGTCCACCGAGGGCTTCGATGACTTCTTTTGCAATTTGTTTGTTATCCATTTGCAAAATTCTCCTTAATAAAATTTGTTTTTGAAAGCGTTTCGCTGTTCTTTACGATATTAATTTTAGCATCTTTCCATCATATGTCAACCGTTTAGCATAATTTTTTATTTTTTATTATAAATCGTTGATTTTTCTAGGTAAAACGTTTACTATATTACTAACAAATAGATTAGGAGATTACTAAATATGAATCTACCAACAGAGGTTCGTTACCGTCCATATACAGATTGGACAGACGAAGAAAAAACAAAAATTAAAGAAAATGTTGGCAAATCACCTTGGCGTGCAAGCTACCATATTGAACCAGAAACAGGACTTCTAAATGACCCAAACGGTTTTTCTTACTTTAATGGTAAGTTCCAACTTTTCTACCAAAGTTGGCCATTTGGGGCCGCTCATGGTTTGAAACAATGGGTGCATACTGAATCTAAAGATTTGGTTCACTTTACAGAAACTGGTGTTAAACTCTTGCCAGATCATGAAAATGATAGTCATGGTGCATACTCAGGTTCTGCTTATCAAATTGGTGACAAACTCTTTATCTTCTATACTGGGAACGTTCGTGATGAAAACTGGGTTCGTGATCCACGTCAAATCGGTGCTTGGATGGATAAAGACGGCAACATCGAAAAATTCGGTAAAGTTCTTATCAAACAACCCGCTGATGCTACTGAGCACTTCCGCGACCCTCAAATCTTCGATTACAAGGGACAATTTTATGCTATTGTAGGTGCTCAAAACCATGATAAACAAGGTTTTATCAAACTTTACAAAGCAGTTGATAATGATGTCGAAAACTGGGTTGAAGTTGGAGACCTCAATTTTGGTGGCACTGGCTCAGAATACATGATTGAGTGTCCAAATCTTGTCTTTGTAGATGGCAAACCTGTTCTTCTTTATAGCCCACAAGGTCTTGATAAAGCTGAACTTGACTATGGCAATATTTACCCTAATACTTATAAGATTTTCCAAGAATTCGATCCTGAGAGACCTGCCCTTGTTGATGGCACACCAATTATCAACTTAGACTACGGATTCGAAGCCTATGCTACTCAAGGATTTAACACTCCAGATGGTCGTGCCCTTATTGTTAGTTGGATTGGTCTTCCAGACGTGGACTACCCAACTGACAAATACGACTACCAAGGTGCTATGAGCCTGGTTAAAGAGTTGTCTATTAAAGATGGCAAACTTTACCAATACCCAGTAGAAGCTATTACAAGCTTACGTGCTAACCAAGAAGATTTCGCTGAAAAAACAGCTACAACTAACACTTACGAGCTTGAACTTAACTTCCAAGCTAATAGTCAAACCGAGCTTGTTCTTTTCGCAGACCAAGAAGGAAATGGCTTGTCACTTACAGTTGATACTGAAAACGGAAAAGTTATTCTTGATCGTTCTAAAGCTGGTGAACAGTATGCTACAGACTTTGGCACAAGCCGTGAATGCACTCTTGATGCCGGTCAAGTTGCAACCGCAAACATCTTTGTAGATAATTCAATCGTTGAAATTTTCTTCAACAAAGGTGAGAAAGTCTTCACTAGTCGCGTCTTCCCAAGTGCAGAACAAACTGGTATCAAAGTGACATCAGGAAACGTTTCTGGGCATTACTTCGACTTAAAATACTAAGGTGAACTATGGTCGCAAAGCTTACTGACGTTGCCGAACTGGCTGGTGTGAGCCCAACCACAGTTTCTCGCGTCATAAACAAAAAGGGTTACCTCTCACAAAAGACCATTGACAAAGTACACGCTGCCATGCAGGAGCTAAATTACAAGCCTAATAATTTGGCTCGAGGCCTCCAAGGAAAATCGGCCAAACTCGTTGGCTTGATTTTTCCAAATATTTCCAACATTTTTTACGCTGAGCTTATCGAACGCCTTGAGGACGAGCTTTTTAAGCAGGGTTATAAAACCATCATCTGTAACAGTGAGCATGATCCTAACAAGGAAAAGGACTATTTGGAGATGCTTGCGGCCAACCAATGTGATGGCATCATCTCGTCTTCTCACAATCTAGGGATCGAAGATTATGAGAAGGTTGAAGCTCCTATCATTGCCTTCGACCGTAATCTCGCTCCAAAGATTCCTATCGTCTCTTCTGACAACTTCGAAGGTGGAAAATTAGCCGCAAAAGCCTTGGTCAAGGCTGGCTGCCAGCGTATTGTCATGATTACAGGCTATGATAATTCTGACTCTCCAACAGGACTTCGACAGCTTGGTTTTAATTATGAATTGGACAAACATGGTATTATCTGTCCTGTTCCAAATGATTTGTCGCTCATGCGTCGTGAGATGGAAATCAAATCGATTATTTCTCGTGAAAAACCAGATGGCATCTTTGTCTCCGATGATTTAACGGCTATCTTGGTTATGAAGGTGGCGAAGCATCTAGGACTTTCTATTCCAGATGATTTAAAAATCATTGGTTATGACGGTACTGCCTTTATCCGTCACTTCCACTCCGAACTGGCCACTATCCAGCAACCCTTGGAAGAAATCGCCAAGTTGTGTGTGGAAATTCTCCTAAAGAAAATTAAAGGCGAACCCGTTAATCGTGATTATATACTACCAGTAAACCTCATTTCTGGTGGTAGTATATAAAGAAAAAATCGCAAGAAATCACCACTTGCGATTTTTTTCTTGTCTAATTTGTACAAAAAAGAAGTTGAAACAGTGCTTCAACTTCCTTATCTTAGGCTTCATCTGTCACAAACTGACTAAGAACACCATTAATGAACTTAGCAGACGTTTCATCAGAATATTTCTTGGCAATTTCAATAATTTCATTGATAGCCACACGTCCTGGTGTTTCCTCAAAAGACGTGATTTCATAAAGTCCCAAACGAAGAAGGGTACGGTCAGTCACAATCAGACGTGAGAGACTCCAACCTTCTTTCAATTTTGCTTCAATCTGACTGTCAAGTTCAGCCAAATCTCCTCGAACACCAGTAACCAAGTTAAGAAGAAAAGCTGGTACATCAACTTCTGTTTCTTCATCAATTGGCTTGTCGTAAGTGTAAGCAAAATGCGCTTGTTCTAGGACTTCACCACCAAATTCCAGGGCAAAGAGCGTTTGAAATGCACGCTCACGAAGGTCACGACGTGAATCTTTAAAGATATTAGTCATTCAAAAAATCCTCGTTAAACAATTCAGCCAAGTCTGGTTTTTGTGACTTTTCAGTGACAATAGATTCAACGTGGACGTTAACATCTGAAATTGCCACTTCGGCCATATCATAGACAGCAGCTTTGACTGCTTTTTGAATCTCAATCGAAACCGCAGGAACATTAACGCCATACTGAAGAGAAACGTAGATATCAGCGTTTACTGTACCATCTTCCTCAGTTTGGAGATAAACACCACGTCCCAAGCTTGTTTTGCTGAGACTATCCGTAACGTTTTTGTTTTGAAGGGCGTAAACACCGTCCACTTTAGTTGCAGCGATACCAGTAATCACCTCAAGAACACGTGGGGCAATCACGATTTCACCGATATTTTCTGTAGTCATCCCATGTTTCCTTTCCGTTAGTTTGGAAAACAAAGCCTTCAAACCAGTGATTTAAAAGACTTAGTTAGGCTTAGGCACGTGATACGTAAGTACCTTCAGCTGTGTTGATAACCAATTTTTGACCAGCTTCGATAAAGTCTGGAACGTTAACCACAAGACCAGTTTCAAGTGTTGCAGGTTTACCTGAACCTGTAACTGTTGCACCTTTGATAGATGGTTGTGTTTCAGTAACAGTCAATTCAACAGTTGTTGGTACTTGCACACCGATAACTTCTGTTCCGTAGAATTGGATTTTTACATCTGAGTTTTCAAGGATAAATTTCAATTCTTCTTGAACGTTGGCTACTGGAATTTCATATTGGTCATATGTTTCAGTGTTCATGAAGTATGCAGTATCATCCATTTGGTACAAGTATTGTGCTGGTACTGTTTCGATGATTGCTTGTTCAAATTTTTCTTCTGGACGATAGCTAGTGTCAAAAGTTGAACCTGAACGAACATCACGCAATTTCATACGCATGATAGTGTTACCCTTACCAGGTTTGTGGTGGCTAGCTTCAAGAACTTTGATCAATTTGCCATCATTTGTTACGAAAGTCATACCCGCACGGAGTTTACTTGCTTCAATCATTATTAAATACCTCTTTGTAAAAATTATTATCAGTTTATTCTACCATAAATGACAGTATGGCTCAAATGTTTTATAGAATCAGACCTAAGCTCTAGGCTTTTCCAAGGAGAATCTAGTCATCCATTCCCAAGTGTACCTCTGGAACATCATGTTGCACATAAGAGACTCCCTTTTGTTCCATCAACTCAATCGCAAAGGCGTGGGGGCGATAATTAGCCTTATAAGTAATCTTAACGATACCAGCCTGCAAGAGAGCTTTAGTACAGTTAATACAAGGAAAATGCGTCACATAAATCTCTGTATTTTTAGTTGAAATACCTTCTTTAGCGCACTGAATGAGGGCATTCATCTCTGCGTGAACCGTTCTGATACAGTGGCCATCTTCCATATAGTGACCTACTTCGTTACAGTTATCAGTCTCAGAAACCCCTCCGTTATAACCAGTAGCAATAATACGATTATCCTTGACCAAAACAGCCCCAACATAAGCACGATCACAGGTAGAACGTTTAGAAATTAGCTCAGCATTAGCCATAAAATAGTCTTGCCAAGAAAGACGGTTTGGCATAAATCTTTCCTCCAAATCTTAGAGCACAATCAATTCCTTCGGTGCAAGTGTAATCAACTCACAACCATTCTCAGTAATAATAATGTCATCTTCAATACGAACACCAAATTTATCAGCCAAATAGACACCTGGTTCATCCGTCAAGACCATACCAGCCTCAATGGTCTTATCAGAATTTCCGAAGTAAGGAATTTCGTGAATGTCAAGACCAATACCGTGTCCGATACCATGTGTAAAGTGGGCACCATAGCCCGCTTCAACAATAACGTCACGCGCAACCTTATCATAATCACGACGTGTCATACCAGCCTTTGCAGCATCAATCAAAGCCTGATTAGAACGCAAAACAATATCGTAAATTTCACGTTCCTCATCAGTCGTGTCTCCAATATGGATGGTACGAGTCATGTCACTAACATAGTGCTTGTAGTAACAACCAAAGTCCATCGTCAAGGTATCGCCTGATTGAATAACCTTTTCTGAAGCAACCCCGTGAGGCATCGCTGAACGATAGCCTGAGGCAATGATAGATTCAAAGGAAGTCCCTGAAGCCCCATACTCACGCATACGGAAATCAAGGAAGTTAGCCACTTGGAGTTCAGTCGTTTGACCCGGCTTAATAAAATCAAGGACATCTGTGAAAGCACGATCTGAAATAGAACAAGCCTTACGGATAGTCGCTAATTCTTTGTCATCCTTAATCATACGTAACTCTTCCATAAAGTTATTTTGTGGTGACAAAGTGTAACCTTCAAAAATGGCTTGGAGCCCTTGGTAATAATCGAATGACACCTGATTGTCAAAGCCGATTGTCTCAAGTTTATCTGCCTCGATAAGTTTAACGATATCTTTCAGTGGATCCTTACTTTCGATAATATCAAAACCATGCACAGATTGTTTGGCAATAAGCGTATAACGTGAATCTGTTAAAAAGAGACGACGATTTTTCGTAATGAAAACAGTCGCATTTGTCCCCCAGAAATTCGTCAAATAGTAAATATTATTTTGTCCTGTCACAAGCAAGGCATCAAGCCCTGATTGAGCAAGTTTCACATCAAATCGTTCAAGTCTATGTTGCATTTGAATGGCTCCTTAGGTATTTTAGATTAATTATACCAAATTTTTAGATTCTAAAGGATGAAATCGACAGTTTAGCCTGTTTTTTTGATTGTATAAAGAAAAAGCCAGATAAAACTCTGACTTTATAAGCATTACACAGAAAACAAAACAAAGTCTTCACGAAGATCAGAGAACTGTTGACCACTAGTAAAGACTGCTCTCATAAAACTAAATGGCACGTAAGTCATCAGCTTAATCATGGTAGCCCCTAAACTAGCCAAATAAAGTGTAAAGAAGGTCATTCCTGTTACCCCAAAATAGACTGTTACAAAGGCTGTTAAGGTATTCTTTAAAAGTAAGATAACTAAAGTTGAAACCATATAAACAAAAGCCCCATAAACTAGGAAATCAACATAGATTTTTCTGATATAGTCCCACAAAGGAAAATAGACATGTTGCACAGAGTACTTGTAAAAAATCAACTCTAAAACCAAGATAGTAGCTGCAACTATAGATAAAACAAGGAAACTCAGATACTTTCGGAGAATCACTTCCCAACCAGGTAAGTCACTCACCCGAATCATATTAACCGTTCGATTCTGAAATTCTCTTCCTAAACTGGATACAGCTAAGTAAGCAAAGACAATATCCACTATGAAAGAATAGCTAGCTATAATCGCAGATGGTCCAAGATAAGATCCCTTATAGCCATCACATAAGATAACAATCGCACCAATCAACCCCGGCAATACAAGACAAATAAAGGCACTCTTTGTCACTCATTCTTGCTTTAAAAATACCGTTTTCAATTTAGTTACCATTAAAAAGCACCTCACTCAATCCTGCTTTTTCATATGTGAAAGGAATCCCCTCTTGTCTCAAAACCTGTGTAATCTTTTCTATTCCTTTAACCAGAATGTCATGCTTTTGACGTTCAAAAGCAAGGTCATTTAGTTTTAGTAAGGTCATCAAAGATTTCATACTTAAATCCTCGGTGTAAATTTTATATTTGGCATTCACATCATCGTTCAAACAAATCAATTTGTGATTCTTCAACAAATAGTTTTTTGTACAAACCTGTTTTAGATTGGATAGGATGTGGCTAGAAATGATAAAAGTTAGAAGATTATTGATACCATTAGGGTCCAGACCGTTAGTAGGTTCATCAAGAAGGATAAATTCGTCTGATGTAATTAAAGCGATAAACAAACCTACACCTTGCTTCATCCCCAAGGACAACTTGGAAGCCTTACGTTTGAGATAGATTGCTACCTCTAAATCTTCTTTATAGCAATCAATGAATAATCTTTATGATAAAGTCTGCAATAAAACTTAAGGTTAGCTTCAACCGTCATATTAGGATATAAGGCTGGAGCCTCTATCAAGGCACCCACAGTTTTGGTTTTTAAGTCAATAGTTCCATTAGGCCTCTCTAAGATACCCGAAATTAATTTCATTAATGTCGTCTTTCCTGCACCATTATTGCCAATCAGCCCAGCAATATCCCCCTTTTACAAGGTTAACGAGATATCATCCAAGACATGTTGCTTCCCAAAACTGTAGTTTAACCCTTTCACCTCTAGTACTGTCTTGTATTTCCTTTCTTTGTGCTAAATTGCTAGTCCAAACTTTAAGGAAAATAAGATATAGATTAGAATATTTTCCCTAAAAAATTTTTAAGAAGAGTTGTCAGGCTCCAAAACACCTGTTTAAGTTGAGACACCACGCTAGTAACTGATGGCTCAGAAATACTGTTTAAAGACTTATCAGCTTCTTTAATCAGACTTTCAGGTGATGATTCGGGCAATGGATTCTCCGATTTTGCTGCCTCTTCCCTTACCTCTACCTCTGACAACTCAGTTTTATCATTTTCGCCAGCAAAAACAGCCTGATATATAGCTTGACCATCTGGTACACTACCCAAGTAACCAGAAACCAATTGACCATTTTTAAGACGAATCACGCTTGGAGTATCCGGAATTCCTAACTTATCAAATAAAATCTTACGAGAATCACGATCCAAATGATCCGAATCCGTGTTGTAATAAAGGAGTTGAACATTGATCAAAGTATTAAAATCCTTTAAAACGGGAGAATTCTGGTGACAATAATAACAGCTTGGCCGACCAATATACAGAATATGAAGAATATGATCACCACAATTTTCAGTTAGCATATTGGTGACGTCGCTGTAAGAGATTTGTGTCACATTTTCAAGATTCTTTTCATAAGTTTCGACCGAAATCTCTTCGGAGCTAACTTTCTCCTCAATCACTTCTGTCTGTTCTGAGTGAGAGAGTGAATTTTCCTTGCTTTCACTACTAGAATCAACCTTCTCAGACACTTGCTCGGAAGCTTTCTCAGAAGAAATCTGTACACTACCTGCTTCACCATTCTCAACAGAACCACTGGCTAGTTCGGTAGTCGTCTCCTTAGCATTTAGCTCATCTGCCGACCCACTAATTAGCGCTAATTGACAAGCTCCCAAAACGAAGCTTGAGATCAAAACAAATTGTATTTTTTTCATCTATTCTCCTTTTTAATACTGTATTACACCTTACTATCTACCCAAAAACAATAACAAGGGAACCATTACACTGATAACCATATCCGTCTCCTTTCGTTATTAAAAAAATAAGACTTTTACACCCTATTCAAGCTATGAATCCATTATAAAAGCTGAATAAAATAAAAAATAGTGACTTAAATGTCACCATCCCACTAGAATAATGCAAGACACAAAAAAACTGAGCCAACGAGCTCAGTCTAAACTTATAGAGATAACTAGCGAAAATCATCTCTCCTTGTCCTTACTAGCTAGTCTAAGTGCAAACAAAGAGACAGCTAATGAAAGGGTCGCCCAGACAAGGCTATGGTCAATAAGAGCGATGCCTTCTGTAAAACTTAAAGTAGCATTCATCATGACAATAAATAGCCATACAATCACAATAACAAGGGTCAAACCATTAATAAGATTTGATTTTTGCTTATCCATATTTTTCTTCTCCATATCTGGTCCTTTCAAGAGTGTCATTCTAACCCCTGATAACTCTAAAAACAGCTGTTCTTGAGCAATCTTTTCGAGAAGATTTGAAGCCTAAAGACACGGCTACTCTCTTAATTTTCTAACCTTTAGTAGTTAGCTTTACAGGGATTACCTCTATTATAGAACCTCCTGTTTCAAAAAAATAGTGACATAAATGTCACCATAATCAGACATGAAAAGGCCCCTTCGCTATAAGACTTGTCCTAAAATGTGTTTACTTTTACGGTGTCTTATAATAAGAAACAAAATCATCTCAAAAAGGAGGAAACTAACATAAATACCTATAACATAAAGTAAGGTTTCCCATTTATCCGTAGTTGATTGAAAATGACCATGATGATCCACTGTGCGAATACTGATTAAAAGATAAAGATCCAAAAATAGAGCTAGAAGAATACCGTTAAACCCTATGAAAAAACGCTTTTTTACCATAGTCTGACTCCTGTATGTTTTTTTCTTAACAAGAGAATAGCAAACTCAACTTAAACCAGCCTAAAGCAAAAAAGACTCAGAGAGCCTTCTTCTTTTATTTCAATTTTTCTTTCAAATACTGTCCTGTGTAGCTTTCTGGAACAGCTGCCACTTCTTCGGGCGTACCTGTAGCTACGATGGTACCCCCACCGACACCGCCTTCAGGACCCAAATCAATAATATGGTCTGCGGTCTTGATAACATCCAGATTATGCTCAATCACGAGAACTGTGTTGCCATCATCCGCAAAACGCTCAAGCACCTTCAAAAGACGTGCGATATCATCGGTATGGAGACCCGTCGTAGGTTCATCGAGAATGTAGAAAGACTTCCCAGTAGAGCGTTTGTGAAGCTCACTAGCCAGTTTCATACGCTGAGCCTCACCTCCTGATAGGGTTGTGGCTGGTTGCCCTAAGGTCACATACCCGAGCCCAACGTCCTTGATAGTCTGCACCTTACGAGCAATCTTAGGAATAGCCGCAAAGAAATCAACCGCATCATCAACTGTCATATCCAGAATTTCAGAAATATTTTTTCCCTTATAACGAACCTCTAAGGTCTCAGAATTATAGCGTGTGCCGTGGCAAACCTCGCAAGGGACATAAACATCAGGCAAGAAGTGCATCTCAATCTTGATAATACCGTCACCAGAGCAGGCTTCACAACGGCCACCCTTGACATTGAAAGAGAAACGCCCCTTCTTGTAACCACGAATCTTGGCCTCATTAGTTTGAGCAAAAAGGTCACGGATATCGTCAAAAACACCTGTATAAGTGGCTGGATTAGAACGAGGGGTACGGCCAATTGGACTTTGGTCAATGTCAATCAAGCGCTCGATATGCTCAATGCCAGTCACGGATTTGTGTTTTCCAGGTTTCTCACTATTTCGATTCAGCTCTTGGGCAATCTTTTTCTTGAGAATACCATTAACCAAAGTCGATTTTCCTGAACCAGAGACACCTGTCACTGCGATTAATTTTCCAAGTGGGAATTTGACCGACACATTTTTAAGGTTATTTTCACTAGCACCTTTAACCTCGATAAAACGACCATTACCTACACGGCGTTCCATCGGTACAGGAATTGATTTAGCACCTGACAGGTACTGACCAGTAATTGATTTTTTGTTTTTAGCCACTTCCTCTGGGGTTCCCGAGGCCATGATTTGTCCACCAAAGGCACCAGCACCAGGTCCCACATCAATGAGCCAGTCAGCTTCACGCATAGTATCTTCATCGTGCTCTACCACAATCAAGGTATTGCCCAAGTCACGCATTTTCTTAAGACTTGAAATCAAGCGGTCATTATCACGCTGATGAAGCCCGATAGAAGGCTCATCCAAAACATATAGGACTCCAGAAAGGTTAGAACCAATCTGTGTCGCCAAACGGATACGTTGGCTCTCACCACCTGAGAGGGTGCCAGCCATACGAGAAAGGGTCAAGTAATTAAGGCCGACATTATTTAGGAAGGTCAAACGATCCTTGATTTCCTTGATAATTGGACGGGCAATCATTCCTTCATTTTCACCCAATTCCAAGCTATCGATTTCCTCAAGATGATCTGAAATAGACAAATCAGAGATTTGACCAATATTTAGGCCATTCTCACCACCAACACGAACCGAGAGAGCCGCTTCGTTGAGACGATAGCCATGACAAGTTGGACATGACAACTCATTCATATAACCACGCATAACATTGCGAGTGAAATCACTATTGGTCTCGTGGTAACGGCGATTGATATTAGTCACAACCCCTTCAAAAGGAATGTCAATATCACGCACCCCACCAAAATCATTAACATAATGGAAATGGAATTCACTATCTCCAGACCCATAAAGAATCAAATCCTGCTTTTCTTTTTGCAGGTTTTTAAATGGCGTATCCATATCCACGCCAAACTGCTCCATAGCCTGCTCAAGCATGGCTGGATAATAGTTGGAGGAAATTGGATTCCAAGGCGCCAACGCACCTTCACGCAAGGTCTTACTAGCATCAGGAATGACCAAATCCATATCAACTTCTAGTTTATTGCCCAAACCATCACAGGTCGGACAAGAGCCAAATGGTGCATTAAATGAAAAGAGACGAGGCTCCAACTCAGGAACCGTGAAGCCACAAACCGGACAAGAATAATGTTCTGAGTAGAGCAATTCATTATCATCCATAGTGTCCACAATCAAATAGCCATCCGCTAATCGCAGCGCCGCTTCTACTGAATCAAAGAGACGACTACGGATACCATTCTTATTCACCAAGCGGTCTACAACCACCTCGATGTTGTGCATCTTAGACTTAGATAATTCAGGGACTTCCGTCACATCGTATATCTCACCGTCCACACGAACACGAACATACCCATCCTTTTGCACACGCTCAAAAATGGACTTGTGTTGCCCCTTCCTACGACGAACAATCGGCGCCAAAATCTGCATACGTGTCCGTTCAGGAAGGGCTAAAACCTCATCTACAATCTGTTCCACAGAGGATGACTGAATAGCTCCATGTCCATTAGGACAATAGGGAACACCCACACGCGCATATAGAAGACGAAGATAGTCATTAATCTCCGTTGCTGTCCCTACAGTTGATCGAGGGTTCTTACTCGTTGTCTTCTGGTCAATGGAGATGGCAGGACTAAGCCCGTCAATCGAATCCACATCAGGTTTCTCCATATTTCCCAAAAACTGACGGGCATAAGCTGAAAGACTCTCCACATAACGGCGTTGACCCTCTGCATAAATGGTATCAAAAGCCAAAGAAGACTTGCCAGACCCCGACAAACCCGTCACGACGACAAGCTTGTCACGAGGAATCTCCACATCAATATTTTTTAAATTGTGAGCTCTTGCTCCATGAATCACTAACTTATCTTGCATATTTTTCAAGAGGCATCAGCCCTAAAGCTACTGCCACTCCTTTCTACAGACGGATGGAAATGCCATCCCGACTTTCTCTCATATTATAACAAAATTTCAACTTATCCAGCCCAAAAATGTTTCAAATGTAGTATAATGATTGAGTATGTAAAAAAGGCAAAGAACATCGTCTCTAGGCCTCAATTAACATCACTAAAAAGCTAAGTGCTGCTTATTTATCTGACTTTTTCTGTTCCAAGAACGGACAAGACATTTTGAGATAAATATGCCAACACTTAACGAATGACAAAGGAGGGGTTCCCATTGAAACAAATGTTCTTATCCACTGGAAAAGAATTCAAAGAAATTGAAACATTCGAGCCGGGTGCTTGGATTCATTTGGTAAACCCTTCCCAGGAAGAGGCCATGAAGGTCGCTGAACGATTTGACATTGATATCCAAGACCTCCGCGCCCCTCTGGACGTAGAAGAAACATCACGTATTGATGTCGAAGACGACTATACCTTGATTCTAGTCGACGTCCCAACCCAGGAAGAGCGTAATAATAAAAGCTACTACGTCACCATTCCCTTGGGGATCATCGTTACGGATGAAGTTGTTATTACCACCTGTCTTGAGGACATCAGTCTCATGGATAATTTCCTCAATCACCGTGTGCGTAACTTCTACACCTTCATGAAGACACGCTTCGTCTTTCAGATTCTTTACCGCAATGCCCAACTTTACCTAACTGCCCTACGTTCTATCGATCGCCAGAGCGATAAATTGGAAGCTCAGTTGGAAAATGCAACTAAGAACGAGCATCTGATTGACATGATGGAATTGGAAAAATCCATTGTCTATCTAAAAGCCTCACTTAAGATGAATGAACGAATTGTCAAAAAGCTAACAGGTAACGCCTCTAGCTTGAAAAAATACATTGAGGATGAAGACCTCTTGGAAGACACCTTGGTCGAAACCCAACAGGCCATTGAGATGGCAGGCATCTATGAAAATGTCTTGAATGCCATGGCCGAAACTTCTGCCTCTATCATCGGTAATAACCAGAACACTATCATGAAAACACTGGCTCTTATGACGATGGCTCTGGACATCCCGACCGTTATCTTCTCCGCTTACGGTATGAACTTTAAAAACAATTCTATGCCACTAAACGATTTAGATAACGCCTTTTGGGTCATCTTCTTCATCGCAGCCTTCGGGTCATCCTGCGTTGTTTTCTACTTTATCAGGAAAAAATGGTTCTAACATAGAACCTCTTCTTTTCCCTAAACTGCTAAACTTAAAAATTAATACTATTTATCGAAAGGTCATCTCATGGACATCCAAAAACTCACCAAGAAAAACCAAGAATTCATCCACATCGCAACCAATCAGCTTATCAAAGACGGTAAGTCAAACCAAGAAATCAAAGACATCCTTGGCAATGTCATTCCTGAACTCCTTGAAAATCAGAAAAAAGGAATCACAGGACGCAGTCTCCTTGGTGCTCCAACGGTCTGGGCAGCTAGTTTCTCTCCTGAAAAACATCCACAACCTAACTCAGACAAGACTAGCAAAGAAGTCCCAGAAACAGACAAAACACCTTGGAAGATGTGGCTTGATACCTCACTTTTCCTTCTCGCCATTGTTGCCATCATGAATGCAGTCTTTGGTTTTTCTGGTACGCAAACAAGCTACGGCCTCACAACTCTTCTATCCGTATCATTCATCGGTGGTCTAGCTATGTATACCCCTTACCACTATATTTACCGCCACAATAACAAACCAAAAGAAGAACGTCCAAAATGGTGGTTCAGCATGACCATCATCACACTTTCTTTCATCGCATGGTTTGCTCTCTTCAGCCTTACGGCACTTCTTCCTAGCTATCTCAATCCAGGACTGTCACCAATTGTCGTTCTCATCATTGGTATTGTTGCGGGTGTTGCTAAATATTTCTTCAAACGTCGCTACAACGTACAAAGCACTTACGCACCTGCATCTTAAGCAGTATTTAAGCACCCTTAGGGGTGTCTTTTTGTAACAGAAATCTTGACACAGTTGGCTCTTCTATACTAAAATATTAAAGCTAACAGACAAAAGAAAGAACCCCAATAAATGCGTATCAAATTCCCCCTACTTATCATCGCTTGCTGCCTATTACTGATGGCTTGCAGCCACAAGCACAAGACTACTCTAAAAAACTATCAAGCTTACTATAGCTTCAATAACGTAACTACTTCACCTCAGAAAAAGCAACTAGCCAAAGACTTAAGAAGCAAAGGTATTCCCACAAAAAACTGGGATACTCTAAAACCTTATATCAGCCACTACAACCAGGAAAACACAGGCATTCAACCAGTTGTCACAAAATGGACGCAAAGTAAAATCGGCAAGGATAAGAATCAGTTTGTCACCTCCCTAGATGAGAAAATAGTTGAAGATAATAAGTCTCACTTCACCAATGACTTAAACTACCGACAAACATCCTTTCTTCTCCTCCATAGCCTCCTGACTAGCTCAAGCGATCTTACCAAACGGGATCTCCCCCTGCAAAATGAGTACCTGAGTTTAAAATCTCGCCACAAGGAGTTGGCGGCCAAGGACCAAACCCTCTATAGTCTCCTATTTGGTGATAACCCCAACTACCAATCTACAGATGAACTCCTCAAAGCCTGGAAAAAAGCTGGACTCAAGTTTCCAGAAAAAGTTAAACTCCTATCAGTCTTTCAAAATAGCTCCGATGATGTTAGCAATATCTATACTGCTATAGCTTATGAGAAAGACGGCAGCGTTTATGTCTTTGAAAAACAAGATCCCACACTTCCTTATCGCTGGAGTCGCTTCAACACCTGGGCAGACATCAAAACACACTGGTTGTCCAACCGTTTCAAGGTCTTCAAAGATAACCTTGATATCCTCGTTAACGACCAGAAATTTGATGATTTCTTAAAAGACTCTGTCCTCATACCCAAAAACAACCAACCAGCTTTTCAAGAGTAATTGAAAAGACCAGTTGGTTTTTCTTTATTTCCATACGACTAAGAAGGTTTAAAAATTGAATAAGATGAACCTTTTCGAATCATAACCTCTCGAAATCATGGAGTGATTTTCTAAATTCAGCCACAAAAAAACGCCCTCTAGCGAGAGCATTATGTTTAGTCTTCGTTTACGAAAGGCATAAGTGCCATAACACGAGCGCGTTTAATCGCTGTTGTTACTTTACGTTGGTTTTTAGCTGAAGTTCCTGTTACACGACGTGGAAGGATTTTCCCACGTTCTGAAACGAAACGGCTAAGAAGCTCAGTATCTTTGTAATCAACATATTCAATTTTGTTTGCTGCGATGTAATCAACTTTTTTACGGCGTTTGAATCCGCCACGACGTTGTTGAGCCATGTTTATTTCTCCTTTATATATTTAATTCGTTTTATCCATCCTTAGAATGGAAGATCGTCATCTGAAATATCCATCGGATTTGAGTTCCCAAATGGACTTTCATCACGACCGAAGTTTGGTGTAGATTGTGCAGGTTGTGATCCACCAAATGAACCACCAGTTGAAGCTCCACCACCGAACGAGTTTGAATTATCAAATCCTCCAGCGTTGTATGAACCACCACTGTGACCTTCACGTGCCGCACGGCTTTCCAACATTTGGAAATTGTCAGCGACTACTTCTGTTACGTAAACACGTTGACCTTGTTGATTTTCATAGTTACGAGTCTGAATACGACCTGTAATGCCAATCAATGCGCCTTTCTTAGCCCAGTTAGCCAAATTTTCAGCTTGCTGGCGCCAGATAACACAGTTAATAAAGTCAGCTTCACGTTCACCATTAGCACCCTTGAAGTTACGGTTAACTGCGAGGCTGAATGTTGCAACAGCAACATTACTTGGTGTGTAACGAAGTTCCGCATCACGGGTCATGCGACCAACGAGTACGACATTATTAATCATATTTTACCTTCTTACGCGTCAAGTTTAACGATCATGTGACGAAGAATGTCACCGTTGATTTTTGAAAGACGGTCGAACTCGTTAAGAGCTTTATCGTCATTCGCTTCAACGTTTACGATGTGGTAAAGTCCTTCACGGAAATCTTGGATTTCGTATGCAAGACGACGTTTTTCCCAATCTTTTGATTCAACAACAGTTGCACCGTTGTCAGTCAAGATAGAGTCAAAGCGTGCTACCAAAGCGTTTTTAGCTTCTTCTTCAATGTTTGGACGAATGATATAAAGAATTTCGTATTTAGCCATTGATATTTTCCTCCTCTTTTGGTCCAATGACTCATGGTCTTTCGCCACGAGTAAGTGAGGTGCACTCACAAGATATAATTCTACCAAAGAATGGCGGATAATGCAAGGAAAAATTCAATTTGTATGTGTCCCATTTTGTGAGACTTAAAAATCACTCAGAAAACACTAAGCCCTATCTGTTATCTTTTCTCAGGCCAAACTTCATGCTAAAATAATAGAATGCTTTATCGTAAAAAGAAATTAGGAGAAGAACTAGGGCTTCCGATTTTTAACCACTACTATAGTAGTCCTATCACTTCTCTTGAATTTGACCTTAAAAACCCAGGTCAGAGTGATACCTACATGATTACTTTCAAACAGGACAATAACCTCTTTGTTGTTGACATGACACATAATCTTGGCCACACCAGTCAGTTTGATGCCGCCTTTTTCTTTACAAAAGACAAGCTCCTATCAGGTATCGCAGCTGTACCCCTAGCTGCTGTCCACAACATCCAAATCCTTGCTTTTCCAAATGAGTTACACTTTCTGGCACCCAGTCAGCATCTTAAAAATCTAGTCGCTCTATGTTTTAAAGACCCAGAAACCATGCACTACCTCAAGACGACAAAAAATATAGGTGACCAGGTGACAAGGTATCAACTGGAGTCGGAGAAACTAGAAAGACAAGGTAAAGTTTTTGAATTTTTCAAGTACACCAGTCGAGGCAAGGTGAAAGAAGAAATCAATTTGTCCGAAGTGTCTAGCAAAGACTACGATTTCATCCCTGATTTCCATCCCTTTTTAAGCTCACCACGGAACCAGCAAGTCCTGAGTATACCTGTGACCTACTTTGATGATAAAACTGGGCAGACTGCCAAAATCGACATCATGGGCTGGTATATCAAGGATCAACAGCTAAAGATCCGTTGGAAACCCAAATACATGCGCCAACGCCGTTGGCGATCTTCACGTATTTCTGTTGACGTCGTGACTGATAACTACTTCTTTCAGGGTCAAATTTACAGAGATAGTAGTGCACCGATTTTTCTGGACAACTTAAGTTTTGATAGCAAAATCCCCAAGAGTTTCCTGTCACATCTTCAAAAACAATACCAAATTTTTTTATCTCTAGTAGAGGAACAAAAAAGACTGGCCTTGCTTCGAAAGGTTCAGTTAAACAATAAGAACTAAGAGTCTTTCGCCAAAAACCAACATATGAAAAAGTGACCAAACCCTCATTAGAAAGAATCTTATGGAACAATTAAATTTT
>ERZ773076.257-NODE-257-length-29766-cov-17.821581_pt1 | contig 29766 bp, 31 predicted proteins | sample MGYA00580613_ERZ773076 | MGnify/ENA primary metagenome ERZ773076 (study PRJEB29015, sample SAMEA2738005) | human oral metagenome | biome: human oral; feature: human-associated habitat; material: dental | place: China | collected 2057 ...
CTTTATTATGATGAAAATGGTCGTGTATTCGACTTACAAAAAATCTCAGGCACACATGCTGTTGCATTAAATCCAAAAGGAGGAAAATAATTATGTGGAAAACCATTTTACGTCGTGTGTTATTGATGTTGCCACAAATCTTCATCCTTAGTGTGTTAGCATTCTTAATCGCGAAGATGATGCCAGGGGATCCATTTACAGGTTTAATTACTCCAGAAACGGATCCAAATACAATTGAAGCTTTACGTGTGAAAGCCGGATTCTATGATCCGCTTCCTGTTCAATATTGGAACTGGATTTCAAAAGCATTCCGCGGAGACTTCGGTCAAAGTTATACTTACAAATATGAAGTAACGAAATTAATCGGTGAACGTATTGGTAACACAGTATGGTTATCATTACTAACGATGATTCTAACTTACTTAATCGCATTACCATTAGGGATGATTGCAGGTCGTTACCAAAACTCTTGGGCTGATAAAGCAATCGTAGTATATACCTTTATTACTTACTCAATCCCAGTATTCGTATTCGCCTTAGTATTATTATGGTTATTTGGTTATACATTAGGCTGGTTCCCAACTCGTGGATCTGTCGATTCAGATGTAGTTGCCGGAACAATGAGTTATTATATGAACAAATTCCATCATATGATTTTACCAGCGTTTACGATGGCGATTCTTTCGACAACTGGTACGATTCAATACTTACGTACAGGGGTTATCGATGCGAAAAGTCAAGATTATGTTCGTACTGCACGTGCGAAAGGGGTTCCTGAAAATATTGTGTTCAACCGCCACATCTTCCGTAACTCAATCTTACCAATTGCAGCTTTCTTAGGATATGAATTCACTGGTTTAATCGGCGGTTCTGTGTTTATCGAAAACATCTTCTCATATCCAGGGATGGGGAACTTATTCGTATCATCTATTACAGGACGTGACTACTCAGTAATCTTAGCGTTATTATTACTATTTGGTACAGCGACACTTTTAGGTACGCTATTATCAGATATTATTATGAGTATTGTAGACCCACGTGTCCGTGTACAATAATAAAAGGAGGAGTAGCAAATGGAGCAAAATAATGTAAATACAGTTGAAGAAACTGTCGTTGAAGAAAGCACCGTATCTACACCGCCTGCTGGTTTTCAGGTTATTGTACGGGAGTTTTTAAAAGACAAAATTGCCTTAACAGCATTAATTTTATTAGTGTTAATTTTCTTAGTTATCTTTATTGGACCAATGTTTATTAATGAAGATACAGCTCTTAAAGTAAACATTTTAGGTCGTTATAAAGCACCAACAAATGCTCACTTATTAGGGACAGATGAAAGTGGCCGTGACGTTTTAGCCTTATTAATTATCGGGGCTCGTAATTCAGTATTAATCGGCTTCTCAGTAACGATTCTTACTTGTATCGTTGGTATCTTTGTTGGTTTGATTTCTGGTTACTATGGTAAATGGGTGGATACAACGATTATGCGTGTCGTTGACTTTATCATGATTTTACCAACATTGATGATTATCATCGTATTCGTAACAGTAATTCCAAACTATACAATGTTCCACTTCGTATTTATCATGACAGCCTTCTATTGGGTAGGTTCTGCACGTTTATTCAGAACACGTACTCTTCAAGAAGCTAGCTTAGATTATGTAAATGCGTCTAAAACACTAGGGTCTAGCGATTTTAGAATTATGTTCCGTGAAATCTTGCCAAACTTAAGTTCATTAATTATCGTTAACTTAATCTTACGTTTAGCAGGGAACATTGGTATTGAAACAGGGTTAACTTACTTAGGTTTCGGTTTACCATTTACAACACCATCGCTTGGTACATTAATCTCTGCAGCTAAAAATGCAGATATCATCGAAAACAAATTATGGGTTTGGTTACCTGCCACAATCCTAATCTTAGTGATGATGTTATGTATCAACTATGTTGGTCAAGCATTACAACGTGCAGCGGATTCTCGCCAACGTTTAGGCTAATCAACGAATTACAAAAGAGATTGAAGGAAACTTCAGTCTCTTTTTTTGTGCGCAAAAGGCCAAACAGAAAATTTTTTCGTACCTAATAGAGAAGAAATATTTAGGATTTCGATGTTTGGTTGTGAAATAGGAGGGAATCTAGTAAAATAGGTGTTACAAATGGCGAAAGGAGTGGCCACGATGTACGTAAGTGAATCGTTTGAAACAGTGTTAAAGAATCGTGATTTGAAACTGGATAAGAAAGATTTAGGGGATGGTGGAATAGCCTTTCTTGGTCGGTATTCAGAAGGGGAAGATGAGTTTCCGTTTAGCGTCATTTTTGAGGATAGCCAAGACCGTACCGATTACCAAATCACTTATGAAGGAATCGGAAATGGGAAAGACTTAGACTTAGATTTATTTGATGTGCTTTTTGCTATTAATCGCCTAAACCAGGAGTTAGTGGCCTACTATACGCTACTCATGGATCCAGATGGTGAACTTTTTATTCGCTATGTGGGGAGAGTAACTCCATTTGAAACTTTCACTTTGTATGAATTACTCGTGATGGGTTCAAAAATTGCATCAGAAGTACGAAGAACATTATTAGAGTTAAAGGATGAGAACGATATTTAAGAAGTATTCCCATTTGATAAAGCCATACGACGTTATTATTGTGCTCGTGTTATTGGTCTTATCATTTTTACCAAATGCAATTTATGCATACCAACAAGCAACTGTTAAAGAAGAAGCCAAAATATATGCCATCATTACCATTGATGGGGAAGAAGTTCAGCGCATCGAGTTGAGCGAAAACACCCCTCGTGAAGAGTTTTATTTTGAACCTCATGATAATCAATATAATATTATCGAAGTTGATGGAACTAGGATTAGAGATAAAGAGGATAATAGCCCTGATCAGATTGCTGTGAATACGGGCTGGATTTCCAAACCGGGTCAGACCAGCATCTGCTTGCCACATGGGCTGATGATTGAGATTGTCTCAACCGAGCCTGCCAATAGTGATAATGACACCATTATTCCGTTATAAAATAAATGAAAGTTCGCTACACTTGTAGCGGACTTTTTTGCTATCTCGACAGTTCTCTTTCCAAGGAGGAGAGCATTTTGCCTGTAGCCTTAGCGTTTTGCCAAATTGACTAAATCACACAGCGCATTTATTATAACAAGGCCTATTTCAGAGCTTTTAAAATAAGGAGTTCCTCTTAGTAAGAATTTCTCTTTGAATGAGACGATGAGGAGAATCAAGCGGATTTTATAATAGCAGTAATGGGGAATGACACGAAATGCGAATTAGGAGCCGTAGGAAGTTCTTCCTTACGGCTCCTTTGAGGCTTTTGAGGTGAGAGACTACAGGCTCGAACCGTTGTCCCATTACAGCTATTATAAAGAAATCCGCAAGGATTCGAATCATCGTCATCTCCTCATCACTCAAGAAGGACCAAAAGAAATCCTTTACTCAGTCGATGCACCACTTATTTTATAAAAAACTCACGACATAGCGCTGGAATATGGTATTATAGTGGAATAAGGAGGAATGCACTGTGCGAATTATTTCAGGAGAATTTGGCGGAAGACGCTTAAAGGCAGTACCGGGTCAAAATACTCGTCCGACGACCGACAAGATAAAAGAATCGCTCTTCAATATTTTGGGCGGTTATTTTGACGGAGGAGTCATGCTCGACATGTACGGCGGAAGCGGAGCCATTGCCATTGAGGCCGTTTCTCGTGGGATGGACCGTGCGTTTCTATTCGAGAACAATCGCCTTGCACAAAAGACGATTGAGCAAAATATCGAGATTACAAAATCACCCGAGCAATTTCATTTAAAACGACAAAATGTGAAACAAGGACTCAAAACCATCGCGAGCGACCCGGCGTTTGAACCGTTCGAGTTGGTGTTTATGGATCCGCCATATCGTCTGCAAGAAATCGTAAAAGACATTGAGCAGCTACAAGAGTTGAATCTAGTTTCTCCAGACTGCGTGATTGTCTGCGAGGTGGATAAGGAAGTGCAACTTCCAGAGAGAATTTTAGAGTTTGAGCAATATAAGCGCGTGGAGTATGGGATTACAGCCTTAGTGTTCTTTGACCGTTCGTCCAGCGAAGAGGAGGCTTAATATGAGAAAAGCGGTAGTAGCTGGAAGCTTTGATCCGATTACGAATGGCCATTTAGATATAATCGAGCGAAGCAGTGAGCTCTTCGATGAAGTCATTGTGGTTTTATCACATAATGTTCAGAAAAATTATTTATTTTCTTTAGACGAGCGAAAATTGATGGTCGAAAAAGTGATTGCGCATGTGCCCAATGCCAGAGTGGTGGCCGTAAGCGGAGGCTTAACCGTAGAGGCTGCAGTACAATTAGGAGCAAGTGTTCTTGTTCGAGGCGTTCGAAATGCGACTGATTTCGAATATGAAGCGACTCTTGCATCTCATAACCGTGTTCAAAACGGAGAAGTTGAAACAGTTCTTTTGCTCAGTAAGGAAGAATATCGCTTTGTAAGCTCTTCGATGATGAAGGAATTGGCACGTTTTGGTGGGGATGTCAGTCCTTTTGTCCCTGAAGTTGTAAAAAGCGCCTTAGAAGAAAAGTATAAGGCCGCGCCAGAACGGAAGATTAGAATGAATGAGGAGATTACAAATGTCGAAATCTAAGAAATTTTTTTATATTATTTTAACGGTGATTCTATTAGCGATTATTTCATTCATTCCAATCCCTTACGTCATTGAATCTCCCGGTACGGCTGAAGATGTATCTCAGTTTCTGAAGGTCAATGGGACAAAGGATGAAGAGGAGGGGACGCTGCGAGTACTGACGGTCTATGTAGAGCAAGCCACCGTCCTAACTTCCTTAAAGCAATTTTTCAAACATCATGAGATTTTACCTGAAGAAAAAGTGTTTGGAAACTATACTCCTGAGGAATATAATCAACTGCAAGAGTTCAGTATGCGAAATGCTCGTTCAAAAGCAGTTCGTGTCGCCTTTGAAGCAGCTGGAAAGTCAGTTGAAAGTAAAGTCAACGGTATTTTTGTCACGCGAGTGGATCAAAATTCTAACTTCCGTGATAAATTAAAAGTCGGCGATATCATTGAAACAATTGATGGAAAGAGACTTGAAAATACGGATGAGAGTCTTGAAGAACTACAAGATTATCTTTCTTCACTGCAGCCCGGTCATTATTTATCGCTGATGGTCAAACGGGATGGGAAAAACGAACTCATTCGTGAACAATTAAAAATGAACAGTCGTACCGGTAGAATTCGTTTAGGATTTGATGGGGAGATTGATGAAGATGTCACTTCGAATCCTTCGATTGAATTTGATCCGCATGGTGTTAGTGGCCCTTCAGGTGGTTTAATGTTCACACTTGAAATCTATAATCAAATTACAAACAGCCATTTGAAAAAAGGGCATAATATTGCTGGGACTGGGACGATTGAATTAGACGGAAAAGTTGGAAGAATCGGTGGGATTGATAAAAAGTTAGTTGCAGCAATTGAAGCTGGAGCTACTGTTTTTCTAGCACCGGATGATGAAATCACAGATGAGATGCGTGAGCGTTATCCAGATATCAAGACAAATTACGAAGAAGTAAAAGAAGCAGCTGAAAAGATAGGGACAGATATTAAAATCTATCCTGTAAAAACTTTACAAGAAGCGATTGAGATTCTAAAAAATCTATAACAAGAGAGTCATTTTTCTCATATCTTTAATTGGAGCAATCTTTTTAAGGAGTGAGAAAAATGGCTTTTTTTGATGCATGGAGAAATAAATGGGAAGAGACTAGTTTGATGGTAAAATTGGGCATTGTATTCCTTTGTTTTATTTTTGGAACGGGGCTTTTTTGGATGAGTCGCCAGGAGAAAGATGTGGAAGAAGTTGCGCCATCGCTAGCGGAGACAACCATCCTTCCTCAAGAGATAAAGGAAAATACAACCGTTTCAACGGTTATTTATGTAGATGTAAAAGGAGAAGTTCACCACCCCGGAGTCTATCAAATGAAAGTAGACAATAGAGTGAAAGATCTCATTGAGGCTTCAGGAGGGTTCACTCCATTAGCGGATGATCAAAAGTTGAATTTAGCGCAACTGTTAGAAGATCAAATGGTGATTGTAGTTCCGAAAAAGGGAGAAGATGTGAATTCGGAGCTATCTCAAGCCCCCATACCTCAAAAAAAGGAAGTTGGAAAAGAAGGCAAGGTCAATATTAATACAGCAACCGTTGAAGAACTGAAGACATTAAAAGGGATTGGGGAGAAAAAGGCAGAAGCCATTATAGAATATCGAAAGCAAAATGGTTCCTTTAAAAACAAAGAAGAGCTTATGAAAGTGAGAGGGATTGGAAAGAAATTATATGAATCCTTTCAAGAAAGAGTGGTTATCCAATGATTTACTTTGTTCTTGCAAGCGTGATTGGGATGGGGATGGTCGTCTTTTCAGTCGGGGAAGTGGGATTTGCTCTACCCATACTGTTGTTTATAGTGGGACTGATCCGTGAAAAATCAGTTCGAAAAAAAGCGATAGGTCTAATGGTCGTTGGAATTTTTTGTATACGCTCGTTCTATTATAGCCAAGCTATTATAAAAACTCCTTTTCACCCTTCACAACCTCTTCATGGTCAAATAATTTTGAATCCCCATCACCTCAAAGTGAATGAGGATTTGTTAACAGGAAGTGGTCTGCTCGAAGTAGAAGGCAGGAGTGAAAGAGTATTTTTTCGCTATAATTTGTCTTCGGAAGAGGAGCAAAAGGAATTTTTAGAACTGGATCATGTGGTAAAGGTATCTGTCGAAGGAATGATTGAGGAAATCGAATCTGCTCGAAATAAAGGTAATTTCGATGCGAAGAATCATTATTTAAGTTTGGAGATTCTTCATTCTTTCAAAATTGAGAGCCTATCAAGTAGAAAAGTCGCTGTCAAAGGAATCCATGCGGCTATTGAGAATCTCCGCTTCTGGTTGCTTCATAAAGTACGCATGCAGAAGGATAATCAGGCCAAACAATATACATTGGCATTGCTTCTTGCGGATAAATCAGGATTTGATGAAGAAGTTTGGGAGAAGTACAAACAACTAGGGCTCCTGCATTTATTGGCGATTTCGGGGCTTCATATTTCGTTAATGGTTTCTGTCCTCCAAAAACTTTGTTGGAGGTGCGGGATCACTCGTGAGAAAACAGAGGGTGTATTAATGTGTTTTGTCTTGTTCTATGGTTTTGTCATCGGATGGGGAATCAGTGGGACACGCGCGATTGGAATGGTGGTGCTCTCGATTTTTTTGAGGCGATTACGACCTCTTCGTCATCACTCTCAACTGTGGAGCCTTTTAGGAATGGTTGTGGTATCTCTCCTCATTTGGCCTGGAATTCTTTGGAATGTTGCGTTTCAATTAAGCTATGCTCTTAGCGCAGTGATTCTTCTATTATCCAAATGGCAAAAAGGTGTGCTTCCTAAAGCTAATTCCTCATTATGGATTCCAATAGGAGTGAGTGTTATTGCTTTGCCGCTCATTTGTCAGTATTTCTTCTATTGGAATGCCTTCAGCATCGTCCTTACTGCTTTGTTTTCGCTACTGTTTGAAGTCTTATTATTTCCGCTATTAACGATTTATCTGATTGCGGTATTGTTGGGATGGGTGAATTTAGTGGCCATCATTTGCATTCTAGGAGAATCGATTCTCTCTGGGCTCACTCATGTTTTAACCTTTTGTCAGAAGTTTACCTTTACAAAGTTTACATTTGGAATTTGGGAACCATGGGAGTGGGTTGTTTATTTTTTGCTGATTCTTTTTGCTCTAGTACTATTTGAACGAAGGAAGATGACCGTTATAAAAGGGATTCTTTGTCTGGGGACGCTTATTTTACTTCTGATGGAAGTTCCCTATCATTGGGGAACTGAGCTAATATTGATAGATGTTGGGCAAGGAGACTCGATTTTAGTAATGGCTCCAGGATGGAATCAAGCGACATTAATCGATACGGGTGGATTGAGCGATTTTGCCTCCAAAGAAGAATGGAAAAGACGTAGAAGAAAATCCCAAGGAGTCACAACCGTCATTCCTGCGCTTCAAGCAGAAGGGCTTTCAGAATTATCGCAAGTAATGCTTTCTCATGGAGATGAAGATCATGTCGGGAATCTTAAAGCAATCGCCCAGCAGATTAGAATTAAAGAAATGGTGATTGGAAAAGGGATGGAGAACCTTCCATTGATGCAACAGTTGAAAAGGGACTATCCGTCCATACGGTGGAAGTTGGTTTCTTCAGGCGACAAGTGGAAATGGAATCAAATGAAGTGGCAAATTCTGTGGCCAAAAGACGTTTCAAAAGGAGAAAATGATGATTCAATTGTAGCTCTTCTAACGATTCAAAAATATACCGTGTTGTTCACGGGAGATGCTTCTGAAAAAGTAGAAGACACTATTTTGAAGGATGCTCCCAACTTGCATTTTTCTATTTTAAAAGTGGGACATCATGGAAGCCGAACGTCTACAAGCGAAGCCTTACTAAAAAAAGCTTCCCCTTCTATTGCTTTGGTTTCTTGCGGGAAGAATAATCGTTATCGCCATCCTTCAATCGAGACGATAGGAAGGCTGAATGGCATACACTCTCATATTTTCCGCACGGATCAAGATGGTCAAATTCGTCTTTATTTTAGAAAAGAACAGATTGAAATTTCTACGAAACTTTCGAAAAAGTATCAGAAATTGAAAGAATAGACAAAGCCCACGTTTCAAGATAAACTTAAAGAACAGGAGGCGGAAAGATGGAATTTGAGAAACAACTCAATCGCATTAAAAACGGTCAAGTGAATCTGGTTTATTTAGTTCAAGGGAAAGAACCTTATTTACAAGAACTTGCACGAAAAGTGTTTTTAGAGACCATTGTGGCTCCTGAAGATCAAGACTTGAATGTGGGACGATTCAATATGGAGGAAGTCTCTATTCAGACAGCCATTCAAGATGCAGAGTCGGTTCCTTTTTTTGGAGAGAGAAGATTAGTAATGGTTGATCATCCAAGCTTTTTTACAGGGGAAAAAGAGAAAAAATCAATGGATCATCAATTAGAAAGATTGCAAGTCTATTTGGAAAATCCAATGGAAAGTTCTGTGATGGTATTCTTTGCTCCGTACGATAAGTTGGACCAACGAAAGAAAATCGTGAAACAGTTAAAGAAAGTGGCGGTTTTATTAGATGCTAGTGAACTTTCAGAGAGAGATGTTAAACAGTATATTCAAGATTCGTTGCGCAACCAGCAGTACACCATTCAAGAAGAAGCACTAGAGACCTTACTGGTAAAAACGCAATATTCACTAACGAATAGTATGAAAGAATTGGATAAACTGATGATTGCTTCCATTGATACAAAAATAATTACACTGGAATTAGTCGAGAGTTTAGTTGCCAAAACGTTGGAACAGAATATTTTTGAACTTGGGGAATCTATCTTGAAAAAAGAAGGAGTCAAGGCGCTCCAAATCTATCACGATATGTTACTACAAAAGGAAGACCCCTTGAAGATGAATGCGATTCTTTTAGGTCAGTTTCGATTATTGCTTCAAGTGTCCTACTTGAAAAGAGAAGGCTATCAAGAACCAGAAATCCAAAAGACACTGGGCGTACATCCGTACCGTGTGAAGATAGCCCTGCAACAATCCAGAAGATTTGGGTTGCCACTTTTAGAAAAGGCCTTTATGCAATTGGTCGACACCGAATACGCGCTTAAGACGAGTGTAGGCATTAAAGAGATGCAACTGGAATGGTTTATCTTACAGTTTTGTGCTTAGCAAACAATAAAATTCAAAAATACAACAAGGAGGAATATGTATGACCCCAATGATGATCATTATCGCTGCAGTTGCAGTGTTTGTATTACTAAGTTATGTAAAGGTGAAAACAAACAAGATTTCTAATAGAGAAAGTTCTTATTCGAATACTAATCGTTCATCTAATGAACAAGTAGAGTATATCCCAGAAGAACTAGAAGAACACTTACGTACACTAAAACGCGACGGTCGCCTTATTCAAGCAATCAAAGACTTACGTGACGAAACAGGAATGGGCTTAGCCGAAGCCAAACAATTTATCGATGACTTATCTGTCTAACAAAAGCAGAGTGCCGGGGAAGGAATCCTCCTTCCCCAGCACTCTTTTTTCTTTCCCTTAGCCTTTGAATTGCCCGGGCTCTCTTTTCTTTCTCGGAGCAGTCCCATTGATAGGGCTTCTTTTTTATCTCCAATAATATACGCCTTACGGATTTAGAGTAGAACACAAATGAAGAACTCTCTGGATTTCATCGGAATCATAATCGTGTTCCAGCAAGCAATGTGAATTACTGAGGGTTAGGGATTTATCTCTTACCCTCAGTTTGAAGCTTGCTAACCTTGAGACTTCGGCTCAAGGTGGTGCCATGATGATGATAACGATGAAAAAATCCAGAGGAGTTCGAAGGAGGTGTTCTACTCTCTTCACTCATTACCCGTAAGGCGTTCTTATTTTCGAGCATAAAAAAAGAGCCCGAGATCAATTCTCAGGCTAATTATTATTTGCTTAATTTTGCAGCAAGACGTGATTTGTCACGAGAAGCTTTGTTTTTGTGGATTAATCCTTTAGAAGCAGCTCCGTCGATTGCTTTGTGAGCAGCACGTAATAATTCTTCAGCATTTTCAGCACCTTCAGCTACTGCAGCTTCGAATTTTTTGATAGCAGTACGCATAGCAGAAGTTTGTGAGTTGTTTGCTAGTGTTGACTTTTTATTAGTACGAACACGTTTGATTTGTGATGCGATATTTGGCAATGGGTTCACCCCTCTTTCATTTTACATGTATAATCACTGATCAGTTGTTTCCAACACGGACTATTATACAAAAGTCCAGTATGAAATGCAAGCAAGGTATAGGGTTGGGAGGGTGCAAGCTGGCGGTAAATATTGTTTATTGATGGTATAATGGAAAAGAATCGAAAAAAGAGGTGAAGGTATGAATGAATTTAAACTAGTGGCTCCGTATACGCCACAAGGAGATCAACCTCAGGCCATCCAGGAATTAGTGGAGGGGCTTAATAAGGGCGTTAAAGAACAGACACTTCTTGGTGCGACAGGTACTGGGAAGACATTTACAATTGCTAATGTGATAAAAGAAGTGAATAAACCGACATTAGTGCTAGCCCATAATAAAACTTTGGCAGGGCAATTATATGGAGAGTTAAAGGAATTCTTTCCAGAGAATGCGGTCGAATATTTTGTTTCTTACTATGATTACTACCAACCAGAAGCTTATGTGCCTTCTAGTGATACTTATATTGAAAAAGAATCCAGTGTCAATGATGAAATCGATAAGTTGCGTCACTCTGCTACAAGCGCGCTTTTGGAAAGAAGAGATGTCATTGTAGTTGCTTCCGTATCTTCTATGTACGGGTTAGTAAATCCAGAAGACTACCGTGACCATGTATTGTCTCTTCGTGAAGGAATGGAAATAGAAAGAGATGAATTACTGCGTCGTTTAGTCGAAATGCAGTTTGAACGCAATGACTATGATTTTAGAAGGGGAACATTCCGAGTGCGAGGCGATGTCGTCGAAATTTTCCTTGCTGGACATGATGCGACGGCATTTCGAATCGAGTTTTTTGGAGATGAAATCGAAGCGATTAAAGAAGTAGATGTGTTAACAGGAGAAATTAAGGCGACGGTAGAGCATGTCCCAATCTTCCCGGCAACGCACTTTGTCGCGAATGAAGATCAAATCTCTAAGGCGGTTTCGACGATTAAAGAAGAACTCGCTCTCCGCCTAAAAGAATTAAGGGACAATAATGAGTTGCTTGAAGCGCAGCGATTAGAGCAAAGAACCAATTACGATATTGAAATGCTCCTAGAGATGGGATATTGTAATGGGATTGAAAACTACTCTCGCCATATGGATGGAAGAAAGCCAGGACAACCACCGTATACATTGCTTGATTTCTTCCCAGAAGATGCACTATTTGTGGTGGATGAGTCTCATATTACGATGTCTCAAATTCGAGGAATGTATAATGGGGACCGCGCGCGTAAGGAGCAGTTAATTAAGTACGGCTTTAGATTACCAAGTGCGCTAGATAATCGTCCGTTACGCTTTGAAGAGTTTGAAGCAAAAGTTCCGCAAATTATTTATATTTCGGCGACTCCAGGTCCGTATGAATTATCACATACGCCAAAAGTCACCGAGCAAATCATTCGTCCAACTGGCTTGCTTGATCCGCCTGTGGAAGTTCGTCCAATCAAAGGTCAAATTGATGACTTAATTAGCGAAATTAATTTACGTGTTGAACGGAATGAACGTGTCTTTATTACGACGCTTACGAAGAAAATGTCTGAGGACTTAACCGATTACCTAGAAGAAGTAGGCATTAAAGTGAAGTATCTTCACAGTGATATTAAGACATTGGAACGTACTGAAATCATCCGAAACCTGCGATTAGGAGAATTCGACGTATTGGTCGGAATCAACTTACTTCGTGAAGGCTTAGACGTACCAGAAGTTTCTCTGGTGGCGATTCTAGATGCCGATAAAGAAGGCTTCCTGCGTAGCGAGCGAGCTTTAGTGCAAACGATTGGACGTGCCGCACGAAATGCAAATGGCCGAGTGATTATGTATGCCGATAAGATTACAGACTCTATGCAAAGAGCGATTGATGAAACCAACCGTCGTCGCAGTGTTCAAGAGGCTTATAATAAGGAACACGGCATTGTTCCGAAGACCATCGTGAAGAATATACGTGATTTAATCGCGATTACACATGAAGTGGAAAAAGAAGATGCTCCAAGCACTGCAAGAGACTTCAAGAAAATGTCGCAAGAACAAAGACGAGAAGCCATCGAGTTGCTGGAATTGGATATGCGTGCAGCTGCTAAAGCATTGGATTTCGAAAAAGCAGCCGATCTGCGTGATGTGATTTTAGAGCTAAGAGCTGAGTATAAATTATAAGAGGGTTATTCGATGAAATGGAAGTTAAAAGAAGACCTGATAGAACATGAAGGAGAAACAATTCTAAGCCGTATAGAAGGTTTCTCCTTCTATATTGTCAGTGCCACAAAAGAAAAGGGATTAGAAATCATTGTTTTAGATGAGTTTAATGAACGATATACTTTGTTTGATGTAGAAACAACGGGAAGTAGTATTGCCCAAGCTCTTCGAGAAGAAGCCGGTGAAATAGCGACCAAGTGGATTCATCCTCTTCAAGGAGAACTGAGCGCCACGAAGGAAAAATGGACGAATTGGATTTATAGCAATATTGTCCCTTTTAGTTCTCAACCGTTCAAAATGTCGTCAGCTACATTGTTTAGAGTGGAAGAGCAAGGAAAATGCTATGCCTTGATGACGGAAATTCCGTTCCATAAATTAGGGGTTGCAAGTGAAGAGCGAGTGTTAATCTTGAATGTGAAAATTGATCCAGACACGAAGGAAAAGCTATTAATGAATGAAGGTTTCTTTGAGGTGTATCATATGAATAAAAAGCATTGGATTTCAATTGCGCTGAATGTATGCACAGATGAAGCACTCATCAAAGAGTGTATTTATTACAGCTACAAATGTGTTGCAAAGAAAGACAATTCTTTACTTTCTAAAAGAGGTTCGTTATAATTTTCAACATAGCGTTTTAGCAAAAGGAGATTTTTTTATGGTAAATATTGCAATTGTAGGAGCGACAGGGGTCGTTGGAACAAAAATGATTGAACGTTTAGAGGAAAGCAACTTACAAGTAGACCACTTATATCTACTTGCGTCAGCGCGTTCAGCAGGAAAAGTACTACAGTTTAGAGGAAAAGAGTATGTAGTCGAAGAATTAACGGAAGACTCCTTCAAGCGTGATATTGACTACGCCATCTTCTCAGCAGGGGGCGGTACCTCATTGAAATTTGCGCCAATCGCAGAACGTGACGGCGTGATTGTCATCGATAACTCAAGCGCATGGAGAATGGATCCAGAGATTGATTTAGTCGTACCAGAATGTAACGCACCAACATTAGAGCGTAAGATTATCGCAAATCCAAACTGCTCAACCATCCAATCAGTGGTACCATTACGTCCATTGCATGATGCATTTGGATTAAAGCGTGTGGCGTATACAACTTACCAAGCTGTTTCAGGTTCTGGTCAAGCAGGAATTAATGATTTAAAAAATGGGGAGAAAGGGGAAGCTCCAACGAACTACCCACACCCAATTTATAATAATGTATTGCCACATATCGATGTATTTTTAGAAAATGGCTATACAAAAGAAGAAATGAAAATGATTCAAGAAACGCGTAAGATTCTTGGTTTATCAGATGATGTAGCTGTAACAGCCACTTGTGTTCGTGTACCTGTATATAACTCACACTCTGTAGAAATCAATGTGACTTTCGAAAAAGATACAACACCGGAAGAAATTCGTGCGATTTTAGAAAAAGCACCGGGAGTGGTCGTTCTAGATAAACCTGAGGAAAATGTATATCCAACACCATTACAAGCAACTGGACATGATGAAGTGTATGTGGGACGTATTCGCCGCGACATTTCTCAACCAAACAGCTTCCACATTTGGTGTGTGGGCGACAATATCCGTAAAGGTGCAGCGAGCAACGCCATCCAAATTGCGGAGTACATTGAAGAGCATAACTTACGTAAACAATAAAATAGAAGACTGGGCACTTGGGTGACAGTATAGTGAATAATGTTGATTACTCCAAATCCTTACGGATATCTTCATAATAGCTATAACGTTGCACCGGTTCGAGCCTAGGTCTCTCACCTTTAAAGCCTCAAAGGGAGCGTACGGAATATAATTCCTACGCTCCCTTTTTCGCATTTAATGCTATCCCACGTTATAGCTATTATAGAATCCGTAAGATTTTTCGCAATCAACTTTCTAATAAGAAAGAATTGCCCAGTCTTCTAATGATTATTTACTCCGCACACCCACTGTGGGTATAAAAAAGGTTTCGTTGAGGAAGGAAAAACTTGATGTATCATAAATGATACATCTTTAGGGAGTAAAAAAGTGAGGGTAACAATTTTTTTACGTAACAGTATTGTTATACTCTGAAAATTCAAAAGCAGGAAGCAAGTTTTTCCGCTTTTGAAGAGGATAAAATGTGATACAATAAAAGTACTATTGATGTAAAAGGAAGTATGATTGTGAATCGATTAAAGCCTTATTTAAAGCCATATTTGAAAGAAACAATATTGGCACCTTTATTTAAATTATTCGAAGCGATTCTGGAATTGTTAGTTCCGCTCATTATGGCGGTCATTATCGACAAAGGAATTGAAAACAGAGATATTGCGCTAATTCTCCAACAAGGAGCGATTCTTATTGGACTCGGAATTCTTGGCGTAGTCGTGTCGATTACCGCACAATATTATGCGGCAAAAGCAGCAACTGGATTTACCGCCGATGTGAGACAGGCACTCTTTTCAAAAATTCAATACTTTAGCTTCTCACAACTTGATGCGATTGGAAATGACACTTTGCTAACGCGTTTGACGAGCGATATGAATCTCGTGCAAAACGGGTTGAATATTGCGCTTCGTCTACTGCTACGTTCGCCGTTTATCGTCGGTGGAGCAATTGTGATGGCCTTTGTCGTGAATGTGGAAATGGCATGGACTTTTGCAATCACAGTTCCAATCTTAGCGGTCGTCGTATTCGGTATGATTTACTGGACAATTCCAATGTATCGTCGGGTTCAAGGGCAACTAGATCGTATTATGCGTCTCGTGCACGAGAATTTACTAGGTGTTCGTGTGGTTCGGGCATTTAACCGCGAAGAAAAAGAAATTCAGTCGTTTAGAGAAGATACCGAAGCGTTGAATCAGGCGCAACAAAAGGTGAGTGCTCTATCAGGAGCTATGAATCCTATTACGTTTGTGATTGTGAATGTGGCGCTCATCGTCATTCTTTATGGTGGAGCGATTAAAGTGGATACAGGAACCTTAACGAAAGGGGAAGTCATTGCTTTAACAAACTACATGTCTCAAATCTTAGTGGAGCTCGTAAAATTCGCAAACCTTGTTGTATTGATGACAAAATCAGTGGCGAGTGCAGAGCGTATCGATACGATTCTATCGATTGAAGCGGATATGGTCGAAGGGACTAAGGAAGTTCATCCTGAAGGTGAAGTGGCGGTGGCGTTTAAAGACGTGACGCTGACGTATCAAGGAGATCAAAACGCAGCGCTTAACCATATCTCATTTACCGCGTTGAAAGGACAGACCATCGGCGTTATCGGTGGGACTGGTAGCGGGAAATCTTCTCTTGTGAATATGATTCCTCGTTTCTATGATGCGACTGAGGGAAGTGTAGAGGTATTCGGAAATGACGTTCGTGACTACCGTTTTTCTTCGATTCGTGGAGCGGTCGCAATGGTCTTGCAAAAGGCACAACTCTTCCGTGGAACGATTGCCGACAATGTCCGTTTCGGAAATGCATCTGCTTCAAGTGAAGTGGTAGAACGTGCACTCGGTGTCGCTCAAGCTAGCGAATTTGTACAAACGAAAGAAGGCGGACTTGATTATGGCATCGAACAAAATGGACGCAATTTATCCGGTGGGCAAAAACAACGGATGACGATTGCACGTGCGATTGCTAAACAAGCACCGATTTTAATCTTAGATGATAGTGCTTCGGCTTTAGACTTTGCGACCGATGCGAAATTGCGTGAAGCGATTAAGAGCCAAACGCCACGTCCAACGACCTTTATCGTATCGCAACGGGCAGCATCTGTGCAGTATGCAGACTTAATACTTGTGCTGGATGAAGGAAATCTTGTCGGCAAAGGCACGCATGAAGAGCTCTTAGCCAACAATGAGATTTATCAAGAAATTTACTATTCACAATTTCCAAAGGAGGATGAAGCATGAGACAGATAACTCAATGGGAAACCGTCCGTAAAGTCCTCCGCTACATCCGTCGCTACCGTATTTATTTTGTAGCGTCCATTCTTTTGGCGAGTGTGAATGTATTTGGGACCTTAATGATTCCAAAATTAGTTGGAGAAGCCGTAGACCAAATGCTGGACACCGGGCAAGTCATCTATGAAGGACTATTTGCCATCCTATGGCAGATTGCACTCTTTACGGCAATGGCAGCCATCGCGCAGTGGTTTATGAACCTCAGCAATAACAAGATGACATACTCGGTTGTGCGAGACCTTCGTAGAGACGCGCTTGAAAAAATCGAGACCTTGCCACTTAGTTATTTAGATATTCATCCTGCCGGAGAAATCGAGAGCCGTATTATTGCGGATGCGGATCAATTCGCGGATGGATTATTGATGGGGTTCACGCAGTTATTCACCGGTGTGATGACGATTCTAGGAACGTTAGTCTTTATGCTCAGTGTGAATGTGACATTGACGCTTGTAGTAGTGGTGATAACGCCAGTGTCATTTGTCATGGCCAGCTTTGTCGCGAAAAAATCCTATCATTTCTTTAAGCAGCAATCGGAAATTCGTGGCGACCAAACGGCCTATATGAATGAGATGATTGAGGGAACACGAGTGGTGACGGCCTTTCAGCAACAAGAAAAAGTCATCGAGGACTTCTCGGTCATTAATAAGGAGTTAACGGATGTGTCGCTTAAGGCTATCTTCTTCTCGAGCATTACGAATCCGGCGACGCGCTTTGTCAATAGCATCGTCTACACCAGTGTGGGCGTGTTCGGGGCGTTCTTCGTGATGAGCGGTGGCGTGACGGTGGGCCAACTATCTGCCTTCCTCAGTTACGCGAACCAATATACGAAACCATTCAATGAAATCTCAGGAGTCATTACCGAACTGCAAAATGCGATTGCCTGTGCCAACCGCGTGTTTGAACTGTTGGAACAACCTTCTGAACGTCCAGAGCGTGAAGGGGCTGTGTCTCCTGAAAGCTTTGACGGAGCGGTGGAATTTAGTCATGTGGACTTCTCTTATGTGAAAGACCACCCGCTCATTGAAGACTTCTCGCTCGACGTTAAACCAGGGCAACGTGTGGCGATTGTCGGTCCAACTGGAAGTGGGAAGACAACATTGATTAACTTATTGATGCGTTTCTATGAGATTAATAGTGGAAAATTAGCTATCGACGGACTTTCGATTGAAGACATCACCCGCCATTCCTTGCGTAATGGATTCGGAATGGTGCTCCAAGAAACGTGGCTTCAAACGGGAACTGTCCGTGAAAACATCACGATGGGAAATCCAACGATTAGCGAAGAAGAGATGATTCGTATCGCCAAACTCTGCCATATTCATGGATTTGTCAGTCGTCTACCACAAGGGTATGATACGGTGATTTCAGATGATGGTGGGGACTTCTCTCAAGGGCAAAAACAATTGCTCTGCATCGCGCGTGTCATGATGGGTCAACCAAATATGCTGATTCTCGATGAAGCGACTTCTTCCATCGATACGCGTACCGAGTTGAAGATTCAAGAGGCTTTCCAACATTTGATGGAAGGACGCACGAGCTTTATCGTGGCACACCGCTTATCGACGATTCGTACGGCGGATGTGATTCTTGTCTTAAAAGACGGACATGTGATTGAAAAAGGAAATCATGCCAGCTTGATGGAGCAACGTGGATTTTATTACAATCTCTATCAAAGTCAGTGGCAACATTAATCTAAAAAGAAGCGTAGGCTCTATAAAAAGGGTCTACGCTTCTTTGAATGGCTGAAAGTAGAAAATTATCATATATGATAATTTCAAACGATTATTGATTGAATTCTTCTAAAGCTAGTGAAGCTTCTTCCCACTCGGCAAGAAGCGTTTCTTGACGTTCAAGAAGGGCGTCTTCTTCGGTTGAGAGGGTGGCAGATTTATCTGGATCGGAATAGTTTTCCTCCAGTGTCATGGCCTCGTGGACTTTTTCTAACGCTGTTTCGATATCGTGCATTTCGGTTTCGAGTTGCTCGATACGTCGAGTGAGCGTGCGGATTTGACGTTGCTCTTCTTTGGAGGCATGATAGCTGGCTTTAGCTTCTGTCATTGGAACGGTTGTTGTTGCTGTAGCATTTTCCGTCTCTTGCAATGCGGCGAGTTCTTCTTTTTCTTGTTTTTTCTCAAGGTAGTAGTCGTAGTCGCCAAGGAAGAGTGTGCTTCCTGTTTCTTCGATTTCAAGAATAGCCGTTGCGACCTTGTTGATAAAGAAACGGTCATGCGATACGAAACAAATTGTACCATCGTAGTCGATGAGAGCATCCTCAAGCACTTCTTTACTGTCGATATCCAAGTGGTTCGTTGGTTCGTCGAGCAGTAGGAAATTATCATGTTCCAGTGACAATTTGCAAAGGGCTAGTCGGGCTTTTTCACCCCCGCTGAGTTGTGCAGTTGTTTTTTCAACATCACTTCCAGAGAATAGGAAGCTTCCGAGAATCGAACGCACATCTTTTTCGGGCATCGTTGAATGACGAGACCAAAGCTCTTCAAAAACCGTTTGATTCGAGGAGAGGCCAGCCAAGTTTTGGTCATAGTAACCAACTTGAACGCCAGCTCCTAAGTCAATCGATCCTTTGATGAGAGGGAGTTCACCCGTAATTGACTTCAAGAGGGTTGATTTCCCAATTCCATTTGGCCCCACAATGGCAATGGCTTCACGCTTGCGAAGTTGGAAGGAAATCGGACCGCTCAAGGCTTCGTGGTCGTAACCGATATAAGCATCGTTTACTTGTAATACTTGATTCCCTGAATCCCGTTCCACAGTGAATTCAAAACGAGCAGAACGCTGATCGCCTTTTGGTTTCTCCAATCGTTCCATTTTTTCTAATTTTTTACGACGGGATTGCGCGCGTTTAGTAGTTGAGGCGCGCACCAAGTTTTTCTGGATGAATTCTTCTAAGTCATGGATTTCTTGTTGCTGCTTCTCGTAAGCTTTTTGCTTCAGCAAATAGCGTTGTTCGCGTTCTTCTAAATAGTGCGAGTAGTTTCCCTTGTAATATTCACAGGCTTTATGGCTGATTTCATAAACCTCATTACACACGCGGTCTAAGAAATATTGGTCGTGGGATACGATAACAAGAGCGCAATTTGAAGAGCGTAAATAATCCTCTAGCCATGTTAAGGTTTCAATATCCAGGTGGTTTGTCGGTTCGTCTAAAATCAGTAAATCGTGTTTCTCTAATAAAATACGAGCGAGTGCTAAACGAGTTCGTTGCCCACCAGAGAGCGATTGAATCGGTTGGTCGTAGTCTTCTGGATAGAAACGGAATCCATGAAGGACGGTACGGATTTCAGATTCGTATCCATACGCGTTCTTTTGGTTCAGTTCTTCTTGTAGTTGGTCATAGCGTTTTAAGGCGAGTTCGTACGCTGTAGGGTCTCCTAGAAGGTCAGGGTCACCGAGTTGCTCAGCTGCTTTTTGCGCTTGTTTCTTCAAAGTTTCTACGTCTTCGAAGAGATGAATCATCTCTTCCCAAACAGTTTTTGTGGAATCGATGGCTGCATATTGGTCCAAGTAACCGATGGATAGGTCTTTTTTCTTTGAGACACTTCCCATTGAAGGTTCTTCGATACCCGCCAACATTTTTAAGAGCGTTGATTTTCCAGTACCATTACGCCCAACGATGGCAATCCGGGAATTTTCTTGAATATGAATCGTAACATTTTCAAATAGGACTTCATCTGCAAAAGTTCGAGCGAGTCCTTGTCCTTGTAGTAGTATCATGATAGGTCCTTTCAGTGAGTATTCATCTCATTTTATCATAAAAAAGAGGTGGACAATATTGAAATGCGTTCGAGTTTGCATTCACATTCACAATTAAGAGGTTGTGAATAAAAAAGTACAAGCCTTGCTGTATATAAGCGAATTTTATGGAAGTAAGTGAGGAGCAAACAAAGTATTTGTGAAAATTCATATCGTTGTGATAGAATACGCATGGATGTAAAAGAAAAGGAGTCATAGACATGAAAGATTATAAAGAAATGAAAGAAATCGAAGTGCCACGTGCAACCGCAAAACGTTTGGCCATTTATCATCGTTATTTACGTTTCTTGCATGATGCAGGAAAACGTCGTATTTCGTCAACTGAATTAAGTGAAGCTGTAAAAGTAGATAGCGCAACGATTCGTCGTGATTTTTCTTATTTTGGAGCTTTAGGAAAACGTGGATATGGATATGATGTAGAGTACTTATTAGAATTCTTCAGCCATACGTTAAACCAAGATCGTTTAACAAATGTAGCTTTAGTGGGTGTTGGTAAATTAGGACAAGCTTTACTAAACTACAATTTCCACCAAAGCAACAATGTTCGCATCAGTGCAGCATTTGATGTGAACCCTGATATCGTCGGAACGATTCAAACGGGTGTTCCAGTCTATAGCATGGATGAAATGATTGAGCAATTAAAAGTTCAACAAATTCAAGTAGCGATTCTAACCGTCCCTCAAGATGTAGCGCAAGATACAGCCGATCGTATTGTAGAAGCAAATGTTCGAGGCATTTTAAACTTCACACCAATTCGATTAAATGCTCCAGAAAATGTTCGAGTTCAAAACGTTGACTTAACAAACGAACTTCAAACACTTATTTATTTCTTGGACAACCAAAAATAATTTTTGAAAGGCATCCGAAAAGGGTGCCTTTTTGTATGAAAATAAGAGTATTCAGAAATGCGAAAATTCATGATATACTATACAAAACAAGTAGAACCTTTAAATGCATAAGGGGGACTGAAGAAAATGATAAAGAAATTCAGTAGTGGAATGCTTGGAATCGTTGCAGTAATCGCGTTAATCATCGGTGGATTTGTAACGTTGAATCTGGTAAAGAAGCATGAAATGGTCACTTTAGTTCAAAGTGCACAAGTGAGAGAATCGATTGAGAATCAATTAAAAGACTTAGATCACAAAGCGTTAGAAGAAGGCGGAGCGATTGAGTCCTATGAAATTGATGTTGAGTCTATTCAGCATAACCCTATGGGAGGAATTCACTTTAAAATATACTTAAACTCCAATAAGAAATTAAGCGTGAGTTTTAGTTTGACTAAAAATCTGAATACAGGACAGTTCGAACATTCCTCAACGGGATACTCAAAGGAAGTCTCAGATTTGATAAAAAATAAGCAGTAAGGAATGAGAGCTTTTTCTCTAAACTAAGAATTAAAAACATAAAAAGCACTAATCGTTTGCGTTGATGCAGTGATTAGTGCTTTTCTTCTGGATCTTTATCGTCTAGAGGGTCATCATCCGTTTGAAAATCTTCCATGATAGTAGCGAGTTTCTTTAATTCATTGTACGTCCGAAGCATATTGATACTCGTTACGATACTGTTGGTTGCAAATAAGCAACAAAATAAGGTCATAAAATCAAATCCATTTCCAGGATAATGAGAGGTCGCTAGAAAGATAAAGAAGATAGCTAATGCAATTTCAAAATAGAGTTTTCTAAAGAAAATTTTTCTAGGCATGGTAATCATCCTTTCTTGTCAAAATCTTACATAATTCTTGAGAAATAAGCAAGTATTTATTCTTGATTTTTCCTGACCAAATGAGTATTATAAAACTATAAGTTAGCACTCATGGTTTTCGAGTGCTAAAAAAGAGTAAGGAGGATTTTATATGTTAAAACCTTTAAAAGATAGAGTTGTTATTCAAATGGTAGAGCAAGAAGAAAAAACGGCTGGGGGATTATTCCTACCAACAACTGCTCAAGAAAAATTACAATTTGCAAAAGTAATCGCGACAAGCGAATTCACTGCTGCAGAAGACCGTCAAGTGGCGGTTGGCGATAAAGTCGTATTCGAGAAATATTCAGGAACAGAAGTTAAATTAGATGGTCAAGAATATATCATCGTGAAAGAAAAAGACATTATCGCAATTGTTGAATAAAGGGGGATACAATTATGGTGAAAGATATTAAATTTGCAGAAGACGCAAGAAGTGCCATGCTTCGCGGTGTGGACGTTTTAGCAAACACAGTAAAAGTAACATTAGGACCAAAAGGACGTAATGTTGTATTAGAAAAAGCATTCGGTTCTCCACTCATTACAAATGATGGGGTCACAATTGCAAAAGAAATCGAATTAGAAGATCATTTCGAAAATATGGGTGCAAAACTCGTGGCTGAAGTTGCTTCAAAAACAAACGATATTGCAGGTGATGGTACAACTACAGCAACTGTTTTAACACAAGCTATTGTTCGTGAAGGATTGAAAAACGTAACAGCTGGCGCAAACCCGGTAGGCATTCGTCGCGGGATTGAACTTGCGACAAAAGCAGCGGTTGAAGAATTACACCGCATTTCTCGTCCAGTAGAATCAAAAGAAGCGATCGCACAAGTTGCGGCCATTTCTTCGGGTTCAGCTGAAGTCGGTGAATTAATCGCAGAAGCTATGGAAAAGGTGGGGAACGACGGCGTTATCACAATCGAAGAATCTAAAGGGATTGAAACAGAATTAGATGTTGTAGAAGGAATGCAATTTGACCGTGGTTACTTATCACAATACATGGTAACTGATAACGACAAGATGATTGCGACTTTAGACAATCCATTTATCTTAATTACAGATAAGAAAGTGTCAAACATTCAAGAAATCATTCCATTATTAGAACAAATCGTTCAACAAGGACGTGCGTTATTAATCATCGCGGATGACGTGGATGGCGAAGCTTTACCAACATTAGTATTAAACAAATTACGCGGAACATTTAACGTGGTAGCTGTCAAAGCTCCAGGATTCGGTGACCGTCGTAAAGCGATGTTAGAAGATATCGCTGTGTTAACAGGGGCTCAAGTCATTACAGAAGACCTTGGCTTAGAATTAAAAGACGCAACATTAGCGCAATTAGGGACAGCGGGTAAAGTGGTGGTTTCTAAAGATAGCACTACAATCGTTGAAGGTGCAGGTTCTAAAGACTTAATCGCAAACCGTGTTGCTTTAATTCGCGCACAAGCACAAGATACAACAAGTGATTTCGACCGTGAAAAATTACATGAACGTCTTGCTAAATTGTCAGGTGGGGTTGCCGTAATTAAAGTCGGTGCCGCTACTGAAACAGAATTAAAAGAGAAAAAACTTCGCATTGAAGATGCCCTAAACGCCACTCGCGCAGCGGTTGAAGAAGGAATCGTATCAGGTGGGGGAACCGCTCTTGTGAACGTTCAAAAAGTAGTAGATGCTCTTGAATTAGAAGGCGACCTAGCTACAGGTGCGAAAATCGTATCTCGTTCATTAGAAGAACCATTACGTCAAATCGCAGAAAATGCAGGTCTTGAAGGTTCAGTGATTGTTGCTCGTTTGAAATCTGAAGAAAAAGGGATTGGATACAATGCCGCTACAGATGAATGGGTAAACATGATTGAAGCAGGGATTGTTGATCCAACGAAAGTAACACGTTCTGCCTTACAAAATGCTGCATCTGTTTCAGCATTATTATTAACAACAGAAGCTGTGGTAGCTGATAAACCAGCTCCAGTAGCACCACCAATGCCAGGAATGGATCCGGGTATGGGCATGATGTAATCAAAGGAAGAGGGGTGAAAGTTTTTCACCCCTCTTTTTCTTTTGTAATAAAACACCGCAAGGTGCTTCCTTAAGAAATTGAACGTAGTTCAAAACTTCGAACATTGAAGGATTTGTTTATAATAGCTGTAATGGGGTACCGTCTCGAGCCTGTAGTCTCTCGACTTTAAAGCCTCAAAATGGTCGTATGTAGAGGCTAGTCACAATGGTTGACGGGGGCGTACATTTTTGCTAAAATAGTCGTGTTGTAATTGTGAAGCACCACAGCTACAACCGCTCGGATTAGAGTACAAAAGATCGGAATCGGCACTTTAAACTGGCGAGTCTTAGTCTAAAATATAGGAGGTGCAATATGTACGCAATCGTAAAAACTGGTGGAAAACAAGTTAAAGTTGAAGTTGGTCAAGCAATCTACGTTGAAAAATTAAACGCAGAAGCTGGCGACAAAGTAACTTTCGAAGAAGTAGTATTTGTAGGTGGAGATGACGTTAAAGTTGGTGCTCCATTCGTAGCAGGTGCAACTGTTGAAGGAACTGTTGAAAAACAAGGCCGTCAAAAGAAAGTTGTAACTTTCAAATACAAACGTCGTAAAGACTCACACCGTAAACAAGGTCACCGTCAACCTTATACAAAAGTTGTTATTGACGCGATCAACGCTTAATCACGATGATTCAAGTGACTGTACACAAGAAGAACCAACGGATTGTTTCCTTTGAAATGACTGGACATGCAAACTATAGTGAACATGGTTCGGATATCGTTTGTGCAGGGGTATCGGCTCTTGCCATTACAACTGTGAACAGCATTGAGAAGTTAGCAGGATACCAACCGATTGTCGAAGTCGATGAGGTTGAAGGTGGTTACTTATACATGGAAGTTGTAGAAGACTTGACGAAAGAGCAAGAACATACAACTCAAATTTTATTAAATAGTCTATTACTAGGGTTAGAAGATATTCAATCAGAATATCAAGACTTTCTAGCTGTAACTGTTGCATAATCAATCAAGGAGGTGCACAACTATGTTAAAAGTGAATTTACAATTATTCGCCCATAAAAAAGGGGGCGGTTCTACATCAAACGGACGTGACTCACAATCAAAACGTTTAGGTGCTAAACGTGCTGATGGACAATTCGTTTCAGGTGGTTCAATTTTATTCCGCCAACGTGGAACAAAAATCCATCCAGGTGAAAACGTAGGTAGAGGTGGAGACGATACTTTATTTGCTAAAGTTGACGGAATCGTACGTTTCGAACGTAAAGGCCGTGACAAAAAACAAGTATCTGTTTATCCAGTAGTTGCTGCTGAATAATAATGAGTAGGATGTGACATTCAGTCACATCCTTTTTTTTAAGAACAATGAGACTTTAACAAAACTACTTCGAACGTTTCAAATCACTCTATAATAGCTATACTAGCTGCAGTGGAGGAAGCCTTGCGTCTTCCTTCCTCTCAAGCTTCAAACTGACTCTAGGAAATGAATTTCCAGAGTCAGTAATTCACATTGAGTACAATTGCTAGTATTGCTATGATAGAATCCGAAAATTCTGCGTAGTTTTGTAAAAAAGCATGTGCTACTGTCGTAGCTCATAATATTCAAAGCAGGGAAACTCTTAAAAATAGAAGGAGGGATTTTTATCGAAGCGGGAAAAGAAATCCAAGCGTTCGAGGAATTAGCAAAAGCAGTAGAGATGCTTCAAAAAGAAATCGGCTATTCGAATGTAGAAGCCCTAGGGGAAACCTTACAAAACATTCTCAATAACAACACCGCGCAACAAGTTGAAGGCCTGCCAAGTAATGAGGTGGTCCAAGAATTAAACAAAGCGTATAAAGAATTAGATTTAACAAGCTATTCGAGTGAAGAGATTCGTCGTATGATTCAATTCATGTTCTTGAAAGCTGCTAAAGAAGATGGCTTGCAAACCAACCACCAAATGACTCCAGATGCAATCGGCTTACTCGTGGCGTATATGATTGACCAAATGACGAAGAAAGACGAACCACTACAAATTGCAGACTTTGCTGCAGGAAGTGGGAACTTGCTCAGCACGATTCTATTATTCTTACAATCTGCTGGCAAAACTGTGAGTGCAACAGCTATCGATAATGACGAAGTGCTTGTCCACTTAGCTCTACAAGCATTCGCCTTAGAACAATTGGATGTGAAGACTTCCTTACAAGATGGTCTCCAAGATTCACTCGTGGATCCTCAAGATTTTGTAGTAAGTGATTTACCAGTCGGCTACTATCCAGTAGATGCGAATGCTGCTCGTTTTGAAACGAAAAACGACGAAGGACATTCCTTCGCGCATCACTTACTCATCGAGCAACAAGTGCGTTACTTGAAAGAGGCTGGAGTTGGATTCTTTATCGTTCCAACGAATCTTTTTGAGGCACCTGAAGGAGAGAAGTTGCTTTCTTATTTACAAAAAGAAACATACGTGCAAGCCATGTTGGCATTTCCACGCAATCTCTTCAAAGATGTGCAATTTAGCAAGTCGATTTTAATCGTTCAAAAACGCGGAAAAGGTGCAAAACAAGTGAGTCAAGTGCTCCTTGGAGATATCCCAGAATTTAAGAACAGAGAAAAATTCAGAAAATTCACTCTAACATTCGAAAAATGGTCACAAGAAATGTTATAATGAATCCGTTAGACCCAGATGCGGGCTTAATTTTAAATTAAAGGAGAATGTGCATGTCAAAATCAATCGCGATTAATGCAGGAAGTTCAAGCTTGAAATTCCAATTATTTAATATGCCACAAGAAGAAGTGGTGGCTAAAGGGTTAGTAGAACGTATCGGATTAGGAGATTCAATCTTCTCAATCAGCTATGGAGACGACCAAAAATTTGAAGTGGTAGAAGATATTCCAAACCACGAAGTTGCAGTAGAAAAATTATTAGAACAATTAGTAGCGTTAAACATTATTTCTTCATTCGATGAAATCACTGGTGTTGGTCACCGTATCGTTGCAGGTGGAGAATTATTCAAAGATTCAGCTTTAGTAGATGATACTGTTATCCAACAAGTAGAAGACTTAGCAGAATTTGCTCCATTACACAACAAAGCGGAAGCAGTAGGAATGCGTGCATTCAAACACATTCTACCAGACATTACAAGTGTTGCTGTATTCGATACTTCATTCCATACAACAATGCCTAAAAAAGCTTATTTATACAGCATTCCAATGGAATACTACAAAAAATTCAAAGCGCGTAAATACGGAGCTCACGGAACAAGCCACCGTTACGTTTCACGTCGTGCTGCTGAAATGCTAGGTAAACCAATCGAAGAATTAAAAATTATCACTTGCCATTTAGGAAACGGCGCTTCGATTACCGCGGTTGATGGTGGTAAATCTGTAGATACATCTATGGGATTCACTCCACTTGCAGGGGTTACAATGGGAACTCGTTCAGGGGATATCGATGCTTCATTAGTAGCATTCTTAATGAACAAATTAAACATTACAGATGTTAACGAAATGGTTGAAATCTTAAACAAAAAATCAGGTCTATTAGGCCTTTCAGGTGTATCAAGCGACATGCGTGACGTTGAAGCTGCAAGTGAAACAAACGAAGATGCTAAAGTTGCAGTGGAAATTTTTGTTGACCGCGTTCAAAAATACATTGGACAATATGTTGCTGTTATGAACGGTGTGGACGCTATCGTCTTCACTGCTGGTATCGGTGAAAACTCTAAAACAATTCGTGCTCGTATCATCAACGGTTTAACTTGGTTCGGTTGCGATATCGATCCTGAGCGTAACGATACTCGTTCAGAAGCAATCATTTCTTCTGAAGGTGCGAAAGTTACAGTATTAAATATCCCAACTAATGAAGAGGTTGAGATTGCGCGTGACATCGAACGTTTACGCAAATAATAATACAAACCGAAGGTTTGAAGAGAAACTCCTAAATCCTTGGCTTTGTTTATAATAGTGATTGTAGGAGACCGGCTCGAGCCTGTAGTCTCTCACCTATCGAATTCAAAGAGCCCCATGGCGGAACATCCGCTGTGGGGCTCTATTTCATTTCGATTCTTATTCCCTACTATCACTACTATAAAATCCAAGGTTTATCCGTTTCTCTTCAAAGGAGCAGATTATTGCGTAAATCCTCCTCAGTGAGTACGTGACGAGTGCGTTTGAATATGGGCGTAAATCCTTCTCGGTTAAATACCCGACAAGGAGTGTGGTAGTGGAGACAGGCTCTCGCCTGCCAAATTCAAAGTCTCTCTTGGCGATAAATCGCTGAGAGAGCCTATTTCATTTATCGTTGTTATAGGATTTTTTTGAATTTTTGGAATTTAAATCGCTAGATGTCGAGTCAAGCGTCGCATGCTTGCTCGGGGTTATAGGGGCGGAGTAAACCCCTAATTTAGTACCCTGAAAAATAATTATACCGCTACTGAATATGAAAAAAAAGACTTTTAAGCAGAAAAAAAGAGGAGTAAAATTAGTGTATACATAAAATAAAAAGCAAAGGAGCGATTTCTATGGATAGCGGAATTTATGTTTTAGTAGGTATTGTTATTTTGGCTATTTTAGTAATTTCTGGCCTTTACTTATTGCTAAAAAAAGCTCACAAGTGAGGTTTCAATAATGTTAAAAAAATAAAAGATTCATATAATTTTTCGGTTCCTGTTTTAAGTCTTACGATTTTTTTGAAGTTTTCACTTGATATTTTTTATGATATTTTTTATGGTGAACGCTTTGGTGATAGTATTTTTTTTGAACGAGTAATGTTACTTACTTTATTTTTTTCTATGGGTATTCACATTTATAAAAATATGAACAACCACCCAGAATAGGATATCAAAATAAAGATAAGGAGGAAGTTATATGAGACTGCTGTTTTATTTAATATGGTTCGTATTACTTATGTTTGGAATATATTTAAGAAAGAAAAATATTGTTAAAGTACCTTTATGGTTGGAAATTTCTTTATTTATTTTGTTTGTTTTGATTTTTGTAGCTTTATACTCTTATGTATTGTTTATCCCATAAATAAACAAAATCACTCTGAAAAGGGTGATTTATGGTCATATTATCTTTGAGGTATTTGTTATGAATAGATGGTTTAAATATATTATCGTTAGTACTATTATGGCGTTGAGTATTTTCTTTTTGGTTTATTATCAAAAGGGGGAATATAAATATGAGGTTTTCCTTGTAATGTTTATTTTAAACGTGCCTGTATATTTTGATAAAAAAAACAAAAAAAGCCCCTTAAAATGATATGTACCCAGAATCCTGGACATATTAATAATTAAGCTGAACGCATGGATGTTTCCCTGTATTGAACAGGGGACATCCATTTT